>OLPF01000265.1_pt1 | contig 60912 bp, 47 predicted proteins | sample 1673121 | NCBI WGS metagenome assembly OLPF01 (sample SAMEA3136756, study PRJEB25190) | human gut metagenome
CGGATTTCATCGCGCTTGCGCGATTTCATTGAAAATCATTGAAATCTGTGATATAATGTATCCAAAGAGGAACTCAGTTTTTCGGTCAGAAAAATATTACGGGAAAGTGAAGATCGGGCGCAGAACGGGTCACGACGCTGAAAAGTAACCGTTATTTCGGAAAAAACTGATTGACAAAGCGTTTGTGATATAGTAAAATATGCTGAAAGTAATTAACCCTCGGCAAAAGTATTCGGAGATACCCATGAAAACTACTGTCAAAAAACTGCTGTCCGTTCTACTTGTATTTGTGATTATCGCAGGAACTGCCGTCTTTTCATCGGCGGCGATAACTTATACGGCGGAAAGACCTTTCAGAACATTTTACTATAAGATCCCGAGCGGAATAACCGATGTCAAGGATTCCGATATGCGTCAACTTGCGGGGGGCTACGGCGTTTCAAAAGACCTCGTTTACATTCACGGCGCTTCCGACGTTGCCGCCAACTGTACGCTGACGGCTTCATACTGGAACGGCATAGGGATCGAACTTATGACTGACGCCGAGACTTCGACGCTCGGCAAAGAGTACTGTTCTTTTGTCCCTCTCTATGTTTTTCTTGACGGCCGCACATATAAAGCGGGCGAGGGGGCAAGCGCGTTTATACAGAACGAAGAGAATACAGTCACCGTTTCGGGCAACACGTTTACCGTCAATTCTTATGTCGGAACGGCATCGACAGGGTTTTTCGAGTCTGCCGGCGGTACAGTGCCTCTTTTTGATATTCAAAACGGAACGGTCAATTTCAAAAATCTTGTTATAACCCACGCATACGGCGGCGTTCCCGTAAATATCGGGGTGGCTGCCGAAAGCATAACTTTCGACAATGTCAGCGTTAATTCTGTCGGCGCGAATACCTTTGTGAATGCGGCGTCTCTGCCCGAGATAGCGGGAGGAATATTTACCGCGACGGGCGCGGTTGCGGCTGACGGTCTTTACAACTGCGGATCGGTAGCCGTTATAAGCGGCGGCGAGTTTTACGGAACGCGTTCGGGACTTCACATCGCGGCGGGTAAAAGCGTCGGAACCGTTTCGGGCGGCGTTTTCGGAATTTCTTCCGATTCGGAATATCCCGATCCGAAAGGCGGTTTTTACAACGAGGGAACCGTCGGATCGATCGTCGGAGGAACTTTCTTCGGATATAAAAACGAGGGAACCGTGACCGACGGTATTTCGGGCGGAGTTTTTGATTTCACATCGACTTCGCTGAGCGATTATTCCGACATTAAAAACGATATTGCACCGGGGGCTGTCGCACGCATCGACTCCGAAGACGGCAACGGGAAATTTACCGTGATTGCCAATTCCGGACTGACTTCCGGAAAATATCTGTCGGTTCCTTCCTGCGCGGTCGGTTACGGCTATATAACGTCTTCTTTCGGCGATCATAACGCGTATACGGTCGTTAAGGCGACAAAGCCTGTCGAATCGATCGATATATCCGAAACGTCGATTACCGTTGATCTGGAAGCGGAAACGGTTTATCTTTCGGCAAAATTCAATCCCGAGGGATCGACGAGCGTGTTGACATGGACCTCTTCTTCTCCGTCTGTCGCGACGGTTTCGGACGGTAAGGTGACTCTGCTGCATTGGGGCACGACGACCGTAACCGTGACTACGGAGAACGGGAAGAGCGCGTCATGCACCGTCACCGTTACTGATGTTGCAAACGGTTATTATTACATAGCGGACACTCCGACATTTACGCCTGTCAAAGACGGATGTATCTTCGCCGGATGGTATAAGGTCAATGAATCTGACGGAGACGTTGACGAAACAGCGTTTAGATCCGCTCACAGCGGCGATATATCCGATTTTTATCCTCAGCCGTACTATCGCGGCGACTCTCTTTCCGACGGTGTATTCTTGTACGCGCGGTTTGCAGACTCCGGTATACTCGGCGTTAAGGCTCAGGTACGGGAAGGCGTGAAAGATAGTTCGGACTTTGCGGACATTCGTTTCATTTCGACCGCGGACTGTGTCATGTATGCCGCCGTCGGCTTTGAATTGACTTTCGGGGACACGGCCGCGGAAGTTTTCTCGACGAGCGTTTATCCGACGCTGTCGGGAGGGGAAAAAACATACGAGCCGAGCATGATATGTTCCGAGTCGCAGTTTTTCTCAACATATCTGCTGAATAATATTCCGAACAGATATTTTTCGTCCGGGATCACGGCGCGTGCCTTTGTTGTTAATTTCGACGGCTCAAAAAGTTACGGCGAACCGTTCACGAAAAGGGTTTCGGACGCCTTTATTAATACCGTGTCAATAGCATCTGATCCTGACAGAACCGCGTACTTTATAGGAGAGTCGCTCGAACTGAGCGGAGCCAAGATACGCGTAGACGGAACGGGCGATATCGTAGATGTCACTTCCGATATGGTTTCGGGATTTTCCTCTTCGACCGTCGGCGAAAAAACAGTAACGATCAATTATAAAGGAATGGAGACTTATTTTACAGTGTCAGTTATCGAGAAAACAAAAGAATTCAGCGTTAACGGTACCTTCAATTCGCACATGGTGCTTCAACGCAACGCAAAAACGCCCGTGTTCGGACTCGGATCGGACGGGGATGTCATCACGGTATCGTTTAACGGACAAACCAAAAAGGGAACCGTAGAAAACGGAAAATGGAAGATTGAGTTCGATCCCATGGAAGCGAACGCGCAGTCTCAGACGCTTGTAATATCCTCGTCGGCGGAAGAACAAACCGTAACGTTTACCGATATTCTCGTCGGTGACGTATGGCTTTGTTCGGGTCAGTCCAATATGTTTTTACGCGTAGGAGATCTTCACCCGTATGCGTATAACAACGATCCATACGGAGACGACGGTATAATCGAAGATCAGTACATTGTGAAAAAGTATTATACCGAGTTTCATGAGAACGCGAACAACCCGCTCGTCCGCTCCTGCTGGCAGTGGCCGGGACATGAGAATGTCAAGTCCGAGCATACATCTCCGACTCCCTACGACGACATACTCGCCCGTATGGATTGGGTCGTATGCGATAACAGCGATCCCGATCTTCTTGATTGCCAGAGTGCTTATGCAGTCAGCTTCGCGCTGAACATTCAGGAGCAGATAGGCGTTCCCGTCGGCGTCGTTTGCAGTTCTCAGGGCGGATCGACCATCAAAGAATGGATCCCGATCGACGGTTCGTCAACTTCGGGCTTCGAATACTATATGGACGGTTCGAATTATAAAGGAAACTATTACAATTCGATGATAGCGCCGATGATGCCCTTTGCTTTCAAGGGTATTCTGTGGTGGCAGGGAGAGTCGGACGCTCTCAAATACAGTTATCCCGCGTTCAGCACATTCGATATATACGAAGAGAATGACAGATACGGTGAATATCTTGCAAAACTTGTCAGCACCTATCGAAACGGTTTCACTTCCTGCGTAGACGGTTCCATGCCGTTCATTCAGTCGGGAATTGTATACTGCAATATTTTCGGAATAGCCGACCTTAAAGAGGCGTGGGCAAGATTCAGAGACCGTCAGGTATCAGGCAAATATACAGAAGGTATTTCCGAGGCGTACACGGCAAATCTTTGGAAATACTGGGTATTGGGTCAGGCTGACAACGTGCATTCACCGAGAAAATGGGAGAGCGGTAAGGCTGCCGCAAAGATCGCGCTCACAAACGTATACGGTCAGTGATCTGAATTGCAACGAATAAGTTCGGGAAGATGTTTTCTTTCCGTTGAATAAATATCAGCAGGGGGAATTGTTTATGGATATCAAGGAAATCCTTTCAAAGGTCGATCACACTATCCTTGCGCCCGACGCGACGTGGGAACAGGTGAAACAGGTCTGTGACGACGCAATCAGGTATCAGACCGCTTCTGTATGTATCTCGCCGAAATTCGTTAAGCAGGCGAAAGAGTATGTCGGCGACAGGATGAAGGTTTGCACCGTTATTTCTTTTCCGAAAGGAGACGATCCTCTCGAAGCGAAGATAAAAGAGGCGGATCAGGCTATCAAAGACGGCGCAGACGAACTCGATATGGTCATCAATGTCGGGCTTCTTAAAGAGAAGAAGTACGATGAGGTCGAGAATGAGATCAATGAGATCGAAGCCGTTTGCCGCGGAAAACTCCTTAAAGTAATAATCGAAACATGCCTTCTGACAGATGAAGAAAAGATCAAGATGTGTCAGATCGTTTCCGACACAAAGGCCGCGTATATCAAGACTTCGACCGGTTTTTCAACGGGAGGTGCTACGCCCGAAGACGTGAAACTCATGGTAGAAAATGTCGGTCCGTATACAAAAGTTAAAGCCTCAGGCGGAATAAAAACTCTCGAAGATGCGGAAATGTATATCAAACTCGGCGCTTCACGTCTCGGAACATCGAAAGTCGTTCAGATCGTGAAACAGCGCGAGGCTGAGGCGAAGAAAAAATGAAAAGAGTGTTTCTGATCGTTCTTGACAGCGTAGGCGCGGGATACCTTCCAGATGCCGCATCCTTCGGTGACGAGGGGGCGAACACGCTCAAAACCGTGTCGCAGTCCCGCTTTTTTGAGGCGGACACCATGCGCTCTCTCGGACTCGGAAATATTGACGGGCTGGATTTTCTTGTTCCGACCGAAAATCCTCTCGGCGCGTACGGAAAACTTGCGGAATTATCTGCCGGAAAAGATACGACGATAGGTCATTGGGAGATCGCCGGTGTTATTTCCGAAAAACCGCTTCCGACATATCCGAACGGTTTTCCCGAAAGTGTTATTTCGGAATTTTCCGAACAAACCGGCAGGGGAGTTCTGTGCAATAAGCCGTATTCCGGAACGGAAGTCATAAAGGATTACGGGGAAGAACATCTGAAAACGGGATCGCTGATAGTCTATACGTCAGCGGACAGCGTTTTTCAGATCGCGGCACACGAAGAAATCGTTCCTCCCGAAAAACTTTATGAGTATTGCCGCATTGCGCGAAAGATCTTGAAGGGCGAACACGGCGTGGGGCGCGTTATCGCGCGTCCGTTCATCGGGTCTCCCGGGGCATTCGTCAGAACATCCAACCGCCACGATTTTTCGATCGATCCTCCCGCTCCGACATTGCTCGATGCGGTGTCGTCATCAGGAAAAGATGTTATTGCCGTCGGAAAAATATCCGATATTTTCAATAAAAAGGGTATCACGGAAGGACTTTTTACTCACGGTAACGCGGAAGGCATGGAAACGACGCTCAAACTCGGAGATCGGGATTTTGACGGGCTTTGCTTTGTTAATCTTGTCGATTTCGATATGCTTTACGGACACAGAAACGATATCGACGGATATGCGAAAGCGCTGACCGCTTTCGACAGATGGCTTCCGTCTTTTCTTCCGAAACTCGGAGACGACGATCTTCTGTTCATTACCGCCGATCACGGTTGCGATCCCGGTTATCCGACGACAGATCATACTCGGGAATATGTTCCTCTTCTTGTTTTCGGAAAAAGGGTCGTTCCGACCGATCTCGGCGTGGGGCGGACATATTCCGCGATTGCGGCAACGATCTCGGAGTATCTCGGCGTCGGTTTTGAGACGATCGGACAGAGTTTCCTCGGAAAAATATTAAAGTAATCGGTTATTTGCGTACCGCGGGTCGCACGGATTTGTTCTGAGGGCTTCCCGCGGTGTTTTTTTTTCGCTGAAAACCGAAAAAAATGTAAAATGCGGAGTTTTTTTTCTTTGAACTGTTGCAAAATAAAAATAATTATGCTATAATAACCAAGTCCGTAAGTTTGCGGATAAATTAAAACACACATTCTGTGTTCTTTCGGGAAGGTGCGGCGTGAGTTCGCCGTCCCCGCAAGGCAGAATGGAGGAAAAAACCTCAGGAGGAAAAGTATCATGGCAGTAGTTTCTATGAAACAGTTGCTCGAAGCGGGTGTTCATTTCGGACACCAGACCAGAAGATGGAATCCCAAAATGGCGGAATACATCTTCACCGAAAGAAACGGTATCTACATTATCGACCTTCAGAAGACCGTTAAAAAGGTTGAAGAGGCGTATATGTTCATCCGTGACGTCGCCGAAGCAGGTGACAGCGTTCTTTTTGTCGGAACGAAAAAACAGGCTCAGGAGTCAATCAAGGAAGAGTCCGAAAGAGTCGGCATGTATTATGTCAATTCCCGTTGGCTCGGCGGTATGCTGACAAACTTCGCAACGATCAAGACCCGTATCGAGCGTCTTGCTCAGCTTCGCAAAATGGAAGAAGACGGAACCTTCAACCTTCTTCCGAAGAAAGAAGTCGTTAAACTTAATCTTGAAATCGAAAAACTTGAAAAATACCTCGGCGGTATCAAAGAAATGAAGAAACTCCCCGGCGCGCTCTTCATCGTTGACCCGAGAAAAGAGAGAAACGCCGTTGCTGAGGCGAGAAAACTCCATATTCCCATCGTTGCCATCGTTGATACCAACTGTGACCCCGATGAGATCGACTATGTAATCCCCGGAAACGATGACGCTATCCGTGCCGTTAAACTTATTGCCGGAATTATGGCAAACGCAATTCTCGAAGGCAAGCAGGGCGAACAGTTCGACGCTCCCGAAAAGGAAGACGCCGAAGCGGCAGCCGAATAATTCAAGGAGGACATAAAATTATGGCAGTTACTATTTCCGCCAAACAGGTCAACGAACTCAGACAGAGAACCGGCGTAGGCCTGATGAAATGTAAAGAAGCGCTTGTTAAGACCGAAGGCGATATGGAAGCGGCAGTAACCCTTCTCCGTGAGCAGGGACTTGCGGCTGCGGATAAAAAAGCAAACAGAATCGCGGCTGAGGGCGCGATCGCTATATACAACGGTGAAGACGTTACCGCTATGGTAGAAGTCAACTCCGAGACCGACTTCGTTGCGAAGAACGAGAAGTTCACGACTTTTGCAAATACCATTGCCGAAGTTGCCGCCAAAGAAAATCCCGCAGATATCGATGCTCTTATGGCTTGCGCGTATCCCGGATTTGACGGAACGATCGAAGACAAGAGAAAAGAAATGATCCTTGTCATCGGCGAAAACATGAATGTCAGAAGATTTGTCAGAATTGAAGGCAACTGCGCTTCGTATATTCACGACCACGGCAAGATCGGCGTTGTTGTTAAGTTCGATAAAGAGTTCGACTCCGATTGCGGCAAAAAGGTCGCGATGCAGGTCGCTTCCATGAGCCCGAGATTTGTTGACAGAACTCAGGTTCCCGCAGAAGAAATCGAGCATGAAACGGAGATCGTTATCGCTCAGATCAAGAACGATCCGAAGAATGCCAACAAACCCGAAAATATCATCAGAGACAAAATGGTTCCCGGAAAACTCGAAAAGTTCTTCGGTGAAGCGTGTCTTGTAGATCAGGAGTTCTTCATTGACGACAGCGTTACTGTCGGCAAGTTCATTGCTTCCAAGTGCGATGCGAAAGTCGTTGACTTCGTTCGTTACGAGAGAGGCGAGGGCATGCAGAAGAGAGAAGATGACTTCGCCGCAGAAGTTGCGAAGATGACTTCCAAGTAATACACGTAGTAACAAGGACAATGAAGTCCCATGTCGGAAACGGCGTGGGACTTTTTTACTAAGGAAAAACAAATGTTGAAATATCAAATGCCGATAATCGACACACATACACACATATATCCCGAAAAAATCGCGGAGAAGGCGACTTCCGCGGTCGGAGTATTCTATGATTATCCGATGAAAAGCATCGGAACCGTTGAGACGTTAAAACGCCATATGAACGCCGCGGGAGTCGGAATGTCGTTTATTCTCAGCGTTGCGACCGTTCCGAAGCAGGTCAGGGGCATAAATGATTTTCTTATATCGACCGTCAAAGAAAATCCGGGCATATTCGTACCGTTCGGCACGGTACATCTCGATATGGAGAACATCGTTGACGAACTTGAATACATCCGAAACAATAAGATTTTCGGGCTGAAGTTCCATCCCGATTTTCAAAAATTCGCAGTTGACGATCCGAGAATGGACGTGGTGTATGAGTACGCACAGGAATACAGGCTCCCGATCGTTTTTCATGCGGGAGATAAAAGATATCATTATTCAAATCCCGTTCTTCTTAAAAAAGTTATCGACCGCTTCCCGAACCTGATAGCGGTTGCGGCTCACTTCGGAGGATACAGTGAGTGGGAGGACGTGTGCGAATATCTTTGCGGAACAAACTATTATTTTGACACATCGAGCACTCTCGGAATGATGACGGATTATTCGCTTCCGAAAAAAATCATTTCCAAGCATGATGAAAACAAAATCCTTTTTGCTTCCGATTTCCCGATGTGGACGCCCGAATTTGAGTTGTCAAACATCGAAAAACTCGGACTTTCGTCGGGACTTCTCGAGAAAATACTTCATAAAAACGCAGAAGAACTCATCGCTCGCGCCAAATAGTCATTTTTCGCGTCTAAAAGCAGACATTTTTTTCAGATAATGAGTGGTAGAATATTTTTAAGATATTCTGCCGCTTATTTTTTTTGCTTTCGGAGATAAAAGTATGGGAAGAAAAAATCTGGTGACTCAAATAATACTCGTCCTTGTCATAGTCGGGCTTTACGTTCTGAGCGGGTTTCTGTGTTCTGACAGTACCGAACCCGACAAAACTCTCGGAGAAAGACCTGTTCAGCAATCGACCGAGAAAAATATTCCTTCCGCACAGCCGTCTGCAGGCGCGGCAAAAGAAGAACCTCTCGAATATGTTTTTTCGCGTCTTGATGCTCAGATCGTCGATCCCGACAGGACATGCCCGCGCGACAGATACTCGTTGCCGCGTCCGAATGTCGGACGATCGGATGAGTTTTCGGAACTTGTCGCCCCCGTCACGCAAAAACAGGAGTGGAAAGATTTTGACGATGCGGTGTTTGTCGGAGACTCCGTCACTCTCGGATTGCAGAAGTATGTATCGCAGAAAAGGCAAACGGAGCCCGATTATCTCGGAAAGGCGCGTTTTATCAGTGTCGGCAGCTACGGCGCGGCGACGGCAGTCGCTCCTGCAGGAGAAAACAGCATACACAGATATTTTAACGGCGTACGGACGCAGCCTCAGGAGATCTGCGCCGCATACGGAGCGAAGACCGTGTATATTTGTTTGGGCTTGAATGACGTCGGACAGTTTTCGGCGGACGAGTATATCGCAAATTACAAAACTCTCGTTGAAAATTTCAGAAGAGAAATCCCCGATTTGAAAATTGCGATCCAATCTGTGACTCCGATAACGTTGTACGGAGAAAAACAGGTTCTGTACAACGCAAAGATAGATGAATACAATGAACGTCTGGCGAAGTTTGCGAAAGAAGAGAATTGTGTGTTTCTCGACATCGCGGATGTGTTGAAGGACGAGGCGGGCTATCTTGCGGAATCGCTTTCAAGCGACGATTACTGTCACTTGACAACGGAGGCATACGAGCGCTGGATCGATTATCTGCTTTATCATGGGGTGAATTGAAATGAAAAAAGTTCTTTTATTGATTTTTTGCTCATTATTGCTTTGCGGCTGTGCCGGCAAACAGAAAAATGTCAGCCTGTCGGCAATGAGCAATGACGTCGTATCTTTGTCGGCAGGTCTCGTGCAGGTGCCTCTCAGCGAGATCCCGTCATATTTCGCGCTGTCTGAGGCGGATTTTGAGGGTTGCATCGTTTTTGTCAGTCTTTCGGGCGAGCGGGCGGACGAGATCGCCGTGTTTAAGGCATACGATGAACAGGGACTTGAAAATATCGTTGCCGCTGTCAACGCGAGACTTCGGGAACTGCGGTCTTCTTTCAGGGATTATGTTCCGTCGGAATTCGCAAAACTTGAAAAAACCGTGATCCGCACCGACGGTTTGTATTGTTATTACTCCGTCAGCGACGACGATGATGTAAAACGGCTTATATCACGATATTTTTCTTGACAAATGCGCCGTTTTGTTGTATTATAGAGTGGTAGAAACGGAGGAATAACCATGTACAACAGAACGGATTATATCAGACCCTTCAGACAGGGAAATACGGTTCTCAACGAGACCGCGCTTGTTGTTGAGTACCACGGAATAACGGATAAGGACGGCAATATAACGCTGACGCTCCTTTACGATATTGAAAAAATCATTTCGGTCACGGATTTCGGCGGCAAAAAAATCTATTCGGAGAATAAGGATTGGTTCGTAAAAGACGGAAAACTTATCATTCCGAAAAATTCGTCTATACCGAGAGTTCCGTGGGAGGTATACAACCCTCAGGAAAAGCCGAACGACGGACTGAACGGTCGTTTCTCGGAGGGCGGTTATATTTTGTTTACCGAGGGAACGTATATTGTAGACAGGCAGATCGCGGTTACATACGAACACAAGGTAAACGAGAATGTGTACAAGCCTCTCATCCTGAAAAACAAATTGCCGAAACTCGCAAGAAAACTGAGAGAGAAAAAACCTTTGACGGTAGCGTTTTGGGGCGACAGTATAACAGTCGGTTGCAACTGTTCCGGGATTCTCGGCGTTGAACCTATGATGCCTTCATGGCCTGATATGGTCAGCGCAACGCTTCGCGAAGATTACGGATGCGAAGTCACCTCCGTCAACAAAGCTGTCGGAGGAACCCGTGTCGAATGGGGACTTTCGGAGTTTGACAGCGCATGGAAAGATGTTCCGTCGGTCGATCTTTTTATCGTTGCTTTCGGAGGAAATAACGGTACGGAAACCTCCGCCGATGTGTTCGTCGAGACGATTGAGGCGATTTCGGATAAGATCACGGCGAAATACCCCGACTGCGAGATAATAGCCGTCTCCGTTTGTCAGGGAAATCAGTATGTGCAGGATGTCAAGTGTCATCATGATCGGCTGAAAAAACTTTACGAACTTGCCGAAAGAAAAGGAAGTGTGCTGACCGTCGTTCCGATAACGGCTTTCCATGCCGAAACTCTTGAACGCAAAAAGTATTGGGATATGACAGCCAATAACATAAATCATCCGAACGACATGCTGATAAGAATGTACGCGCAGACTTTTGCCGAAGTTATTGCCGCCGCGGAATAAAAATCTGCGGAAAGGAGATACTGTTCTCATAAAACGAACATGGAGAACGGGAATAATGATAAAGGGCAGCAAGAAAAGCGTTTATGTTATAAAAAACACCGGCAGCAAACTGTTTGAGGAAGCGATCTTTATCGTTAAAAAAGATGCGCCGCCCGTTTCGGAACATTCGCTCAGACAGGAAGCGGAAAAGGTCATAGTCGAAAAAACATCGTATTATATAAAAAAGGCTCTCAGGAAAAAATGATCCCGAAAGCCGTGAAGAAAAAATAATACAGAGGTGTAAAAATGATTAAGCACATCGTGATGTGGAAATTCAAACAGGGAAAAGAGAGCGAAATGCGCAGATTTCTTGATGCGCTCGAAAATCTTCGCGGACAGATAGACGTTATACGTTCTTTGGAAACAGGCGTGAATATTCTCGGAAAAGACAACTGTGACGCAGTTCTGATCGCCACTTTCGATTCCGTTGAAGACCTTGAAAAATACAAAAACGATCCCCGACACATCGCCGCATCTTCGCTTTGCCGTGAAATCAGAGAAGCGCGGTATGCCGTGGACTTTAACGTATAACGGACGACGCGGCTTCTGCGCCGTTTGAGTGAAAAATGAAAAACGGGAACTTTTACGGTTCCCGTTTTAATACTTTCTATGCAATTATATCGGAAACATCTTTCAGCCCGTGTTCCTTTGTGATAACGACAACCTCATCTCCGATTTCTATCGTATCGTTGCCTCCGGGAATAACGGTCTTGTTGTCTCTGATAACGGCTCCGACAAGCAGGTCTTTTTTGAGGGACAGATCTTTTAACGGCTTTCCCAAGAAATCAGCCTGTCGGTTGACTTTGAACGCGATCGCTTCCGCTTTTCCGTCTGCGAGTTTATACAGTGTTTCCACGCCGCTCCCGAGCGCATTTTCCTTTGATCTGACAAATTGAAGTATTCTGTCTGCGGTTATCATTTTAGGCATTATTATACTGTCAATTCCCGAGTCTTTGAGTATTCCAGAATAACTCGGCTGATCGGTCGCCGCAATGATCTTTCCGCATCCGAGCGTCTTTGCGTGCATCGCCATGATGACGTTTTCCTCGTCCGTTTCGGTCAGGGAAATGAAAGCGTCCGCGCTTCCGACGTCGGCGTTTTTCAGAACTTCCTTGTCGGTCGGATCGGCGTTGATTATGTTTAATCCGTCGTATGACGCGCGCAGTTTTTCGACAAGTTTCGAACTCCTTTCTATAACCGTTATCGAAAGGTTGAGGTCTCGGAGCGTTTTTATAAGATAATGAGGAATTCTTCCTCCGCCTGCGATTGTTATCGCTTTGATTGCCTTTTTCTTCGCGCCGAAGAGTTCAAAAAAGGAAGCGATGCTTTGCGTGTCGGCGGAAAGCGCTATGCGGTCTCCCGCTTGCAGTCGGGTCGCTCCCGTCGGTATCAGAACGCGGTTTTCGCGTTCGACAAAGCATACGAGAACGCGGATCTTGTATTTGTCGTAGATCTCAAACAGGGGAGTATCGATCAATGCGCTTTCGGCAGGGATCGTATATTCGACCATTTCAAGCAGACCGTTTGAGAAACTTTCGACCTTTGCCGCGGAAGGAAATCTGATTATACCCGCGATCTCTTTCGCCGCCGAATCGTCGGGGTTTATTGAAAATGTCAGCCCGAACTCGTTGTGCATAAAAACGATCTGTGAAGAGTATTCGGGGTTGCGAAGTCTTGCAACCGTATATTTTGCGCCGAGTTTTTTGCCGATAACGCATGAAATGACGTTCAGTTCGTCGTGCGGAGATGCTGCGATCAGCACATCCGCGTTTTCTATGCCCGCCTCTTTCAGTATTTCGATGCAGGCGCCGTTACCTTTTATGATTCTGTAAGGCAGTTTTTCTTCGAGAAGCGGGTTTACAACCTCGCTCCTGTTTTCTATGACCGTGACATCGTTATTATCCTGAGCAAGATTCTCCGCTATGGCTGAGCCGACCTTGCCGTGACCTATGATCAGAACTTTCATCGCTGACTCCCGTTAAATGCCGAAAATTTTATTTTTTTCCGTGTAGACCGCGGATATTTTATCAGTACCGATATTATAGCACTTTACAGACAGAATGTCAAACAAAATATCCGTTTCGGAGACGTTTTCGGAATGTTTTCAAAAAAGTCTCAAAATCGCGGAAGAGCGACCGATGTTTCTCGGCCGCTCATGTATACCGCTATGTAGTTTACAGATATTTTTGGATCTTCGGCGTTGCAAGGGAAATATCCATGCTGACCGTGATAAAAATATCGATACCGTTTGCTATCGATTCAAGCTCGTCAAGAAATGTCTCAAGCTCTTTTATATCGTCTGAACGGCAGATCTTGGTAACGGAGTCAACGAATATCTCGGTTATATCATAGTTGGAAGCCCTGAGACCTCCGATAAATCCGAAGAACATATCATAGTCGTTGATCCCGTACTCGTCAGTGCTTATAAGTCTTACTCGAGGATCGATCTCGTATCTGAGTTTATCGTCTCTTTCAAGGCAAATAACGCTTCCTTCCGCTGTCTTTGCAACGGAATTGACAGTTTCGATGAGTTCTTTTGTTTTGCCTGTACCTTTAAGACCCATTACAAGTTTGATCATGTCGATGCACTCCTTTTCGGATGATATTTTATGTACCCGTATGCCCCGATCCGTCAGGGGGAAATATTGCGAGGCAACTGCTGTTTCCTCTGTAATTATTATAACATAGCAGGTCTTTTATTTCAATACATCGGTGACAATTTATTGAAGTTTGTTAAAACTGTATAACAGCATTGCCGTATTTATAGCAAGTTTTCCAATTCGGCTTTTTTGTCTTCGTAGCCCGGTTTCCCGAGAAGCGCAAACATATTGCTCTTATACATCTGAACTCCGGGTTGGTCAAACGGATTGACTCCGAGGACGTATGCGGATATGCCGCACGCTTTTTCATAGAAATAGATGAGTTGACCCATGGTGAATTCGTTCATCTCATCCAATTCGATCACAACGCTCGGAACGCCGCCCTGAGCATGAGCGAGAACCGTTCCCTGGAACGCTTTTTCGTTGACGAACTGCATATTCTTGCCCGCAACGAAATTAAGACCGTCGGCATTGGATTCTTCAAAGGGGATCTCCTGATCCTGCTTTGCGTTTCTGACCCAAATGACGGATTCGTACATGTTGCGAAGTCCCTGCTGAACATACTGTCCGAGCGAATGCAGGTCGGTCGAGAATATCATCGACGCTGGGAAAAGACCTTTTCCGTCTTTGCCTTCGCTCTCGCCGAAAAGTTGCTTGATCCATTCGCCGAAGCACCACATATACGGCTCGTAAGCGACGGTGATCTCCGTTGTTCTGCTCTTTCTGAGCATTATGTTTCTGATCGCGGCGAATTTATAGCAGTCATTTTTCTCAATATCGGGATCGGCGTATGCGGCGTGCGCGTCTGCGGCGCCCTGCATGAGTTTGTCTATGTCGATGCCCGCGCATGCGATCGGAAGCAGTCCGACAGCCGTCAGAACGGAATATCTGCCGCCTACGTCATCGGGAACCACAAATGTCTCATAGCCTTCCTCTGTTGCGAGTTCTTTAAGCGTTCCTTTCGCTTTGTCCGTCGTCGCGTATATTCTGCCTTTTGCGCCTTCCTTGCCGTATTTCTTTTCAAGCATCTCTTTGAGGACGCGGAACGCAATCGCGGGTTCGGTCGTGGTTCCGGATTTGGAGATCACGTTTACGCTGAAATCCTTTCCTTCGCAAAGAGACAGAACTTCACGGAAATATGTGGATGAGATGCTGTTTCCGAGGAAATATATCTCGGGAGTGTCTTTTTTCAGGTTGTTGTAAAGAGGACTCTTTACCGCTTCGATAACGGCTCTTGCTCCGAGATAGGAACCGCCGATGCCGACAACAAGAAGAACATCGGAGTCGGAAATGATCTTACTTGCGCACTTCTTGATCCGAGCGAACTCTTCCTTATCGTAATTCAGCGGAAGATCCACCCAGCCGGTGAAGTCCGATCCGAGACCGGTTTTATTTGTAAGAAGTTCGTGCGCGGCTTTAACCTGCGGCGCGATCGCCTTGAACTCGTTATCTCCGACGAAGCCGTTGAGATAAGAGGCGTTGAGTTTGATGGACATAATGTATACTCCTTTTGAATTTGGTTATTCTATCGAAAAATCCGACGCGTCGAAATCGGGAGCGAAATCCGCGCTTTTCGGCGTTCTTTTGAGCGGATCATAGACAAATTTTTTGCAACCGAACCGTCTTTTGATGTATCCGTATTTTTCGCATACAACGCCGTTTTCGTCGCAAAGAAGAGTTCCTTTTGCGCAATATTCGCAATCGGGCTCGATACCTTTTCCGAAAATCTTCATCGTCATTGTCCTCTCTGTCTGATTCCGTATACTTACTGTTATAAGTTTACCATAGTTGTTAAGAATTTTCAACCTTCAATACGAAAAAAATATCGAAATAATTTCGGAACGTTTCTCTTATTTATCTGTTCCTCGTATCCGCCTCGGCTTTTTATCTCATACCGTAAGGCTTATAGCAAAATTTTTGAGAAACATTTGCGGCTGATATTTACAAACAAGAAAAAATGTATTATAATAAACATAAATATAATTATTTACGGCACGGAGGAAATATTTTGGCAGGGAAAAACAGATTTCTCTCCGAGGAAGAAACGGAAAAACAAAAGGAATACGCAGAGCGTGTGCGGCGCATATCTGCCGAGTTTGAACAGTCGCACGGACGGAAACCGAGATTTTTTTCCGCGACATACGGATGTCAGCAGAACGAGAACGATACCGAACGTCTTGACGGAATGCTTCTTCAGATGGGGTATGAGTGTTCGGACGACAAAGACGGCGCAGATCTGATTCTTTTCAATACCTGTGCGGTCAGAGAACACGCAGAGACAAAGGTCTTCGGCAACGTGGGAGCACTTGTGAAGAATAAGCGCGAAAATCCCGAAATGAAAATATGCCTCTGCGGATGCATGGTCACTCAACCGCATATTGCGGACCTTATAAAGACAAAATACAGACATGTGGATATTGTTTTCGGAACGCACGCCCTTTACCGCTTCCCCGAAAACCTGTTTAAGGCGCTGACGGGCGGAAAACGTGTTTTTGACGTGACCGAAGAGGACGGACGGATTGCCGAAGGCCTTCCCGTGAACCGCAGAGACAAGGTCAAAGCGTGGGTTTCAATAATGTCGGGATGCAATAATTTTTGCTCATATTGCATCGTGCCGTATGTACGCGGCAGAGAAAGAAGCCGTCTTCCCGAAAAAGTTCTCGAAGAGGTTCGGGGACTTGTCGCGGACGGATATAAGGAAATCACTCTGCTCGGGCAAAATGTAAACTCGTATTGCAAAGATCTTGATATCGGATACGATTTTGCCGATCTGCTGCGGGACATTAACGCTATTCCCGGAGATTTTACCGTCAAATTTATGACTTCTCATCCGAAGGACGCGACGGAAAAACTGATAGATACGATCGCCGAATGCGATAAGATCTGCAAGCATCTGCATTTGCCCGTTCAAAGCGGAAGCGACGATATTCTTAAAAAGATGAACCGCCGTTATACGGTCGAGAAGTATGTCTCGCTGATCGGGTATGCAAAACAGAAAATACCGAATGTGGCGATCACGAGCGATATTATCGTGGGTTTTCCGGGCGAAACGGAGGAAGATTTTCAAAAAACGCTCGATCTTGTGAGAAAAGTGGAGTATAACGGACTGTTTACGTTCATTTTTTCACCCCGCAAGGGAACTCCTGCCGCAGAGATGAAGGAGCAGATACCTCAGGAAGTTAAAAAAGAAAGGTTCAACCGTCTTCTCGAATTGCAGAATGCGATCAGCACTGCGAAAAACTCCGAATTTGTCGGAAAAGTGTTCGAGGCAACGGTCGACGGTTTCGCGGAAAACTCGGAAACGGCTATGCTCGCACGGACATCAAACAATACGATCGTGAAGTTTGAGACAAACGGCAGATCTTTTGCAGAGGGAGACAGGGTGACGCTGAAAGGCGTCAGATGTGCGAACTGGGCGGTATATGCCGATATCTCGGACTGAAAATAATAAACCAGAATCATACAAAACAGAGGAGTGTTATTTATGGCAGACGCCAGAGAACTTGCAAGACAACTCGGGGAGGCCGTTGTTGCGTCGGAAACATACGTCGCTTTTCAGGCGGCGCAGACGGAATATGACAACGACGCCGAACTTCAACAGCTTATTCAGGAATTCAATCTTCAGAAAATGAATGTAATGCAGGAGATGCAGAAGGGCGACGAAAAAGATGCGGACAAGCTCAAAACGCATCAGGACAAAATGAGAGAAGTTTACGGAAAGATCATGGCAGATCCGGTCATGGACAGATATATGACCGCGAAAGAGGCTGCCGATTCGTTCGTCAACGAAATATACGGCATTCTCAATTACGCGATAACCGGGGAAGAACCCGGCGGATGCACGGGATCGTGCGAAACGTGCGGCGGCTGTCACTGAGTCGCCGTTAAAGGAGAAAAGAGATGGCAAAAACACCGCAGATGTCTCCGATGATGCAGCAATATATTCAGATGAAAGAACAGTACAAGGATTATATCCTGATGTACCGTCTCGGAGATTTCTATGAAATGTTTTTCGATGACGCGATCATTGCGAGCAAAGAACTCGATATTGTTCTGACGGGCAGAGACTGCGGCATGGACGAGCGTGCGCCGATGTGCGGAATTCCGTACCACAGCGTGGACGGGTATATAGCCCGTCTCGTCCAGCACGGCTATAAGGTGTCGGTTTGCGAACAGGTGAAAGATCCCGTCACGAATGACGTCACGCACCGCGAGGTCGTGCGTATGATAACACCCGGAACCGTAACCGACCCCGATATGCTTGATGAAAGCAAAAACAATTATATCGTGGGGGCATTTGCCGAACGCGGAAAAATCTGTCTTTGCTTTGTGGATATATCGACGGGGGATATGTTCCTTTCCGGTCCGTACAAGATTACCGATCCTACGATCATCAACGAACTCGGGAAATATTCCCCTCGGGAGATATATGCGTCGAAAGAGGCGAGCGGCGCGGATCTCATAAAAGAGTACCTGACCGCTTCCGCCGGCTGTATGCTTACTCTCGGCGAAAAGTGCGAAACCGCGAAAGAACTTCTCGAAAAACAGATGGGCGCGGATGTCAATTCGCTCGGTCTGTCGGATAACGCGCTCGCGGTCGATACCGCAGGGTCGCTTTTGAAATATCTTTTCGACACTCAGCTTTGTTCACTCGATCACATTAAAAAACTGACTTTGACGGGCGAAGCTTCGTATATGCAGATAGATCTTTCGACTTGGCGCAATCTCGAGATCGTTGAGACAATGCGTTTCAAGGAAAAGAAAGGCTCTCTTCTCGGCGTCCTTGACAAGACGCAGACCGCGATGGGCGCGCGTCTTTTGCGTAATTTTCTTGAAAAGCCTCTTACTGATGTTGACCGCATACGGGCAAGACAGTGCGCGGTGCGTGATTTTTACGAAAATAATATCGAGCGTTCCGAAATCCGCGATCTGCTGTCGGGCATACGCGACATCGACAGGCTTCTGACAAAAGTCGTTTACGGATCGGTCAATCCGAAGGACATCAAAAATCTTTCGGCGTCATTTTCGTCTCTTCCGCGCATATTCGAGATCCTGCGCGGCGGAAAATTCGGCTCGGCGTATATGAAAGATCTTCTGCACGGCGCGGACGAACTTTCCGATATAACCGAGCATATAAACGCCGCGGTCAAGGATGAGCCGCCGATCGCGATGAAAGACGGCGGAATTATCCGTGAAGGCTATGACAGGGAAGTCGATGAACTCAGAATTCTTTTGACCGACGCAAAACGCATCATGGCAAATCTCGAGGCATCGGAAAAAGAAAAAACGGGTATCAAGACTCTGAAAGTCGGTTACAATAAAGTTTTCGGATACTATATCGAAGTCCCGAACGGAAGCAAGGATCTTGTCCCCGACACATACATAAGAAAACAGACGCTTGTCGGCGGAGAGCGCTTTATAACGCCCGAGCTGAAAGAAATCGAAGAAAAACTTCTCACAGCCCACGATGATCTCGTCGATCTCGAATATAAACTGTTTACCGAACTCGTGAGCGGAGTCAAGGAGTGCATAGACCGCATAAAAGCGTCTTCCCGCGCCGTTGCGCACATTGATGTTCTGACAACGCTTGCGGAAGTCGCCGTCAAAAACGGATATACATGTCCTGCCGTCAACAATGATAATGTCATTGACATAAAGGACGGTAGACATCCCGTCGTTGAGAAAATGCTTCGCAACGAGGTGTTTGTTCCGAACGACACGCTACTTAATTCCGACGATTGCCGCATGGCGATCATTACGGGACCGAATATGGCGGGAAAATCCACATATATGCGCTCCGTTGCTCTGATAACGCTTCTTGCTCAGATAGGCTCTTTCGTTCCCGCGTCGAGCGCGACGATCGGCGTTGCCGACAAAATATTCACTCGCGTCGGTGCCGCAGACGATCTCGCATCAGGGCAGTCCACTTTTATGGTGGAAATGAACGAAGTCGCGTATATACTCAAAAACGCTACAAAGAAAAGCCTTTTGATCTTTGATGAGATAGGACGCGGAACGTCGACTTACGACGGAATGAGCATAGCACGCGCCGTTCTTGAGCATGTCGCGGAAAAGATAAAGGCAAAATCACTTTTCGCAACGCATTATCACGAACTTGTCGCTCTCGAGAACACACTCGAAGGCGTGAAAAATTTCAATGTCGCGGCCAAGAAACGCGGCAACACGATAACTTTCCTAAGAAAGATCGTTCCCGGGGGAACGGATGACAGCTACGGTATCGACGTCGCGCGTCTCGCCGGCGTGCCCGACGCGGTCATTGAACGCGCGCAGGAAGTTTTGAAAGAGATCGAATCGGAACAGCCGAAAATTGTCATAGAACGGGAAAATCGTTCCGCAGTAACCGATCTTTTCAGTTCCGCGGCGTCGGACGAGATAATCGAACGCCTGAAAAAACTCGATCCGACCGTTTTAACTCCGATCGAAGCCATGAACGAACTTTATTCTCTTGTACAAAAAGCGAAAAATGAGGATTGAATATCCGGAGACATCAGATGAAAATACATGTTCTTGACAGTTCCGTCGCCAACCTTATCGCCGCGGGAGAGGTCGTCGAAAGACCTGCTTCCGTGGTCAAAGAGCTTGTCGAAAACTCGGTCGATGCGGGTGCAACAAAAATATCCGTCGAAATTCTCGACGGCGGGATCGGGATGATAAAAGTCACCGATAACGGGTGCGGAATGTCGGAAGAAGACGCCCGCGTGGCGTTCAAAAAACACGCAACGAGCAAGATCTCTTCCAAGGAGGATCTGTATAACATCGGAACCCTCGGCTTCCGGGGCGAGGCTCTTGCGGCTATCAGCGCCGTTTCAAAGGTCGAACTGACAACGAAGACGAGCGATTCCGTCAGCGGCGTTCGTCTTTCTCTGGAAGCGGGCGAACTCTGCGGAGACGTCGTTTCTTCGGAAGAGGTCGGATGTCCCGTCGGATCGACTTTCCGCGTCTGCGACCTTTTTTACAACGTTCCCGCAAGAAAAAAATTCCTGAAAAACGAGGCGGCGGAAGCGGGCGCCGTCACATCCCTCGTTCAAAAACTGGCGCTTTCGCATCCCGATATATCTTTCCGCTTGACAGTCGGAGGAAAAGAGTCGCTGTTCACTTCGGGCAACGGAAAACTCGAAGATGCGATCTTCTCTGTTTTCGGCAGATCGCTGACGCAGAACCTTATGCCTGTCGGAATTAAAAATGAGGATTTCAAACTCAGCGGTTTTATCGGGACTCCGCTTTTCTCGAAGGCTAACAGGAACATGCAGCTTTTTTATGTGAACGGACGTATAATCCGTTCAAAGTTGTTGCAGACCTGTCTTGAAAACGCATACAGAAATTCAATGCTTATCGGCAGATACCCCGTATGTTTTCTGTTCCTGCAAGTCGATAATTCAAGCATAGATATAAACGTCCATCCTTCAAAATCGGAGATCAAATTCGGTGACGAAAAGAAGGTTTCGGCTTTCATGAACGACGCTTTGCGGACAGCTCTTTCTTTCGACAGCGCGGTCAAGCATATTGAAGTCAAGCCTTCAGCCAAAGATGTTTTCAAACTTCCGTTTGAGAAATCTCAGCCGACGGCTACACAGCCTCCGATAAAAGGAAAAACGATTGAAAGCGTGAAGAATTACGGAGACTGGAAAGTCATCACAGATGTCCCCGTTCCCGAAACGCCTGAAAAAGAGGAGAGCAAAAACGAACCGTCGGAGTTTGAAAAACTGAAGGCAATGCTTCTCAGGCAAGCATCCGAATCGGAAAAGGCTCCCGAATGTTTAAGGGACGACACGTCGATCGTTATGCCCGATTTCGGAAAAGTCTCCGAAAAAGAAGCGAAGCAGTCGATCCTTTCACAAATTTCTCCTGAAATCAAACGACCCTCATCGGAAGAAAGAAAAGTTGCGAACGAGCAGAATGTTCCGCAACCCGTTACGGAAAAACTGGGAAGTGAAGCGCAAACAACACTCGTTCCCGAAACGGTTGAATTCCGCATTGTCGGAGAAGTTTTCGATTCGTTTATTGTCGTTGAAAAGGGCGACGATGTGCTTTTCGTTGATAAGCATGCGCTTCATGAGCGTATAAATTTTGAAAAACTGAAAAAAGGTACGGTCGGTTCTCAGTACCTTCTCAGCCCACTCGTTATCGATCTCGGAGCTGCGGAGAACCTTATCGTGACCGAAAACACGGAGGAACTGAAAAAGGCAGGATTTGATGTCGAGGACTTCGGCGGCAGCGTCGTAGTGCGTATGATACCGCAAATACTCGAAATTTCCGATGTCGAATATGTGCTTTCGAAATTTGCCGACCTTTTTGAAAATACCGGACTCGGAAAAAACGATCTTCTTGACGAGTTCTTTTATGACTGCGCGTGCAAAGCGTCCGTGAAAGCGGGAATGCATACGTCTTCGTTTGAGGCGGAAAAACTGATAACCTATTATTTTGAACATGAGAATGAACTGAAATACTGTCCGCACGGCAGACCGATAACATTCGCGCTGTCGAAAACATTGATCGAAAAACAGTTCAAAAGGATCGTCTGATGGATAACAGAGTGATAGTTGTCGTCGGTCCTACCGCAAGCGGAAAAACAAGGCTTGCCGTAGAGATCGCGAAAAAATACGGCGGCGAAATCGTTTCCGCAGATTCGATGCAGATATATAAATACATGGATATAGGAACGGCAAAGCCGACAGAGGATGAGATGCAGGGCATTCCTCACCATCTGATAAGCATCGTCGAGCCGACCGATACCTTTACCTTGCAGGATTATCTGCTTCGGGCAAAACAGACGGTAAACGATATACTTGCGCGGGGTAAAGTGCCCGTAATGGCAGGCGGAACCGGGCTTTATGTTACGTCGTTTATCGAAAATATCTGTCTTTCGGACGCTTCATCGGACACGGAATACAGGGAATATCTTGCCGAGCGCGCACGTAGGGAAGGGAGCGAAAAACTTCTTTCGGAACTCGCGGAGATAGATCCGCAGACCGCGGAGAAGTTGCATCCGAACAACGTCAAACGAATCATTCGTGCGCTTGAAATTTATCATACATCGGGAATAACGGTCACGGAACAGAATAATATGTCAAAAACCACTCCGTCGCCGTACAGATTTCTTACGATCGGACTTCAGTATTCCGACAGAAGCGTGCTTTACGGAAGGATCGATCGCCGTGTTGACGAAATGTTCGACGCAGGTCTTGAAGAAGAAGTCGGATCGCTTATCGGGAGCGGAAAACTGACGCGTGAATGCAATGCTTTTCAGGCGATAGGGTACAGGCAGTTTGCCCCGTATTTTGACGGGTGTGTCGGCATCGAAGAGGTACGTGAAAACATAAAACGGGAAAGCCGCAGATATGCAAAAAGACAGTTAACATGGCTCAGGCGCGACAAGAATATCAAATGGTACGAGGCTGATAATTCGGATTTTGAAAGTTTTTTTAACAATTTATCGGAATGTATAGAAGATTTCTTATATATATGATATAATTCATCTGATTTATCGGACGGAATAAACGGTCAATCGGAACGGAGCGGTTATGGAGAAAAACGTGTTCAGAGGAATACTCATTCTGATCATCGCGGTGTTATGCTGTTATTTTCTTTTCGGAATCGTTCCTTCTTTTCTGTTTGATGACGATTACAGCGTTGAGTCCGTCGAGGAATGCGTTTACAATGACATAACGCCTTTTGAGGGGATCGCGCTGAGAACGGAAACCGTTCTGACGGCAGGAAGCAATTATTCCATGATGATTCACGAAGTTGCGGACGGCGAGCGCGTCGGGGTAGGCACTGCTGTCGCCATGATAAGCGACACGCCTTTCACCGAGGAAGACGAACACCGTTTGCTTTACCTGAACCGCTGTATACGCATACTTACCGAAACCGTCAGCAGTGTGGTCACATCGGATGCCTCATCTTTGGAAAATGACAGCCGTGAGGCTCTTTACGATTACCTTGACGCGTGTTCCTCTTCCGATATGCAGAAGTTGCTTTCCTCGGAGGAAACGCTTCAGATTGCGTTTAACAAAAAAGCGGTCAATTTTGACGGCGATGCGGTTTATTCCGAGAAGTTGAACGATTATCTGAATGAGAGATCCTCGATAATTGAGAAATATACTTCCGTCGAAAAAAACGTTTATTCAACTGTCGCGGGGTATTTTTACAGCGGCTTTGACGGCTTTGAGTCGCTTTTGTCTGCAGACGCTTCGGGAATGACCGTGTCACAACTTGACGGCATTCTCGCTTCGGAAGGAGAAACGTGTCCGTCCGATTATGTCGGAAAAGTTCAAACCACTCCGTATTGGGTCTATGCCGGAAAGCTGAAGACCGAAGAGGCTTCGGGTTTGAAAGAAGGCTCGACGGCACGTCTTGAATTCAGATTTTCGGACGGTTCCAAAAAAACGCTGTCAACAAGTGTTCTTTCTGTATCCGCCGAGGAAAACGGTTATGTTTGCGTTTGTTTCAGATGCGGTGTGATGACAGATAAGGAACTTTCGCTTCGCAGAGAAAACTGTAAACTTATAAATTCAACTTATTCCGGGCTGAAGGTCAGCAATAACGCTCTGCGTGTCGTTGACGGGGAAGACGGGGTATATGTCCTTATCGGACAAAAGGTCGTTTTCAAACCTGTTGAAATTCTGTTTTCAACGGAGAGTTTTTCGATAGTAAAAGCAAAGAGCGACTATAATTCGAGACGGCTTACCGTGAACGATGAAGTCATTTGCGGCGGAAAAGATATGTTTGACGGGAAGATAGTAAATGCGAAATAAGATTTTATGCAATAAATCCGAGATCGAACAGCGTATCGGCGAGGCGAAGGCAAGAGGCGGTTTCTCTCACGATGTCAGGATTGTGGCTGTTACAAAGTACCGGACGATAGAGGACACGAACGCCGCGATCGAAGTCGGACTGACGGATATCGGAGAAAACTATGTCCAGCATCTCAAAGAAAAAGATCCGTTGCTCCTTCCATGCAGAAGACATTTTATCGGCCATCTGCAAACGAATAAAGTCAAGGCGTTGCTTTCAATGAAAGACCTTGAAATGATCCAGTCTGTCGATTCCGTTCATCTTGCGGGAGAGATCGATAAATATTCCGAAAAACTCGGAAGAACGACGCAGATACTGTTGCAGGTCAACATCGGGGACGAGGCCCAAAAGTTCGGAGTGGATCCTGCCGATACGGTTGCTTTGGTCAGAGATGTTTCGGGCTTCGGTCATCTGAAGATCAAAGGTCTTATGGCGACAATGCCGATAGAAAAGGATATAAAATTATATAAAGAGTTCAAAGACCTTTTTGAGAAGGTCAAGTCTTTTAATATTCCGGGTACGGATATGCAATATCTGTCGATGGGGATGTCGAATGATTTTGAAGAAGCAGTCGAGTGCGGTTCAAACATGGTCAGGATCGGCACGGCGCTTTTTAAATAAAATTTGTTTTCGGAAAGGAAGATTTTATTATGGCAAATATCAAACAGATCCTCGGTTTCGGCTCTGACAATGACGATTATGAAGAGGACGATGTTGAGTACGAGGAAAACGAGCCCGAAGAAAAATCTGCCGCAAAGCGCTCTTCAAAGAGCTCCCGCAATACGCCTTCCGCGAATTCCGGAAGAAGACCGAATTTTATACTCTGCAAACCTGATGATAAAAGCGCGATGCAGACTGTCGCGGACGATGTGATCTCCGGTAAATCGGTTATACTTAATCTCGAAAACATTCAGAAGGACACAAAACGCATCGTTGATTTTCTCTACGGCGTTGTCTATGCGCTGGACGGCTCTGTCAGAAAAGTTGCGGAGCATACATATCTTATCGCTCCCGGCGGAGTTGATATAACCGGAGAAATGGAAAACGAAATTGAGGAATCCGTCTTTTGACGGACTCCGAAATTTTTGTGCGGAGGATCGCCGATCACGCCGAAGCCGCGGCGCGTAAATCGGTCGATTACACGGGTTTTCTCTCGGAAGAAGAACAGATCGAGTGTGCGGCTGTTCTGAAAAAACTGGGAGCTCGGTTCTCTTTCTTCGGCGGCATTGAAAACGCCGAACGGAAAGTGTGTGCCGTGTATACCGAATTTTTCTCGGAGGAGTGGCTGTCGTTTCCGATCTCGCTGGTCGAGATAACCTTGAATGACAGATCCGCCGAGGTACGTCATCCCGACTGTCTCGGAAGCCTTCTCGGGCTCGGATTGAAAAGAAGCGTTATCGGAGATATAGTTTTTCATAACGGAAAGATATATGTCGCGGCTGAAGAAAAAATTGCGGAGCATATATGTTCTCAGCTTGACCGTATCGGAAAATATGCTTGCAGCGCAAAAGTCGCGGATCCGTCCGTTATTGTCAGCAACGAACGGCGATTTGAGAATGTCGGACTGATAATAAGTTCCAACAGGCTTGATTGTTACGTTTCGGCTATCGCCGGAATATCGCGCGAACGTGCCGCATCCGAGATAAAAGCGGGAAATATCCGCTTGAACGGCGCGCAGGTGTACGAAGCGACAAAACGCCTTTCACTCGGAGACCGGCTGTCTGTTCGCGGATCGGGGAAATATATCGTTGACTCCGACCCGAACGAATGTCCGAAAACGCACAAAAACAGGTTAAGGATCAATTTGAAAAAATATGAACGTTCCAATTGACGGAGGTATAATATGTTAAGCGTTAGAGATATCGAGACAAAAACTTTTGCAAGAAGTAAAACGGGGTATAAAGAAGAGGAAGTCGAAGCATTCCTCGACGAAATCATCGTGGACTATACCTCGCTTATCGAAGAAAAGGAAAATCTCGGCAAAAAAGTCATTGCACTCAGCGAAAAACTTGAAACGATCAGAGACGAGCAGGAAGCCCGTATGCAGTCGCTTCTCAGTACGCAGAAGAGTTACGACGAGGTTATGCGCACCGCAAAAATCAATGCGGAGTCGATGCTCAACGATGCAAAAAAGAAAGCGGAAGAAATTCTGAAAGCCGCAAAAGAGCAGGCTGATCAGACAGTTTCCGAGGCTTCCTCAAAAGGCGCGGAGATCGAAGGCGAGACCGAAGAAAAGAAAGCCGAGTACAATGCTCTTGCGGATGAGATAGAGACTCTGAAAAAGACTGTTCTCGCTCTTTGCAACAAGTTCAGCACCGATATTGAGACTCTTCCCGAACTTGCGAAAAAAGAGTTGGCGGCTGTTACCGTTCCTGCCAAAGAAACCGAAAGCAAGCCTGCCGAAGAGAAGATACCTGAAATTTCTTTGACCGATATGGTCCGCGAGGCGGCGCCCGAGACCGACGATTCCGTAATGTCAGGAGAGACGAAAGTTATCCCCGTTATCAAGGAAACACGCGTTGCGGATGTTCCGCGCGATGTTACGAGAGAAAAGATAAACCGTGCGTTGGAGATCGCCGAGGAAGAAGACGAGGACATGGTCAGCAACGACGATGATTCCGACTATGAAAAGGAATTCTTCTCTCGCAGACACGGAAACCGCGACGAAGACGGCAGAGCCGCAAAAATAAGAAACCTCTTCAATTCCGATAAAGACGATGACGACGATGAGGATTACGATGAAGAGGACGAATTCGACGACGAATACGAAGAAGAGCCGAAAAAGAAAAAGCGTTCGTTCTTCGGGTTCGGAAAGAAAAAGAAGAGCCGTGACGACGACGATGATGATTTCGACGACGATTACGACGATTTTGACGATGATGACGACGATTACTACGACGAAGATTGATCAGGAGTGTTTCTGCAATGGATTATAATCAGACGCTGAATTTGCCGAAGACCGATTTCCCGATGAGAGCGGGACTTCCGCAGCGCGAGCCGGCTTTTCTCGAAGAGTGGCAGACTCAGAAAGTTTATGAAAAACTTCAGGAGAAAAACGCGGGAAGACCGCAGTATGTTCTTCATGACGGACCTCCGTTCTCGAACGGTAACATCCACATGGGAACCGCGATGAATAAGATCCTGAAAGATTTTATCATCCGTTATAAGTCGATCAGCGGCTTTCAGGCGCCTTACATTCCCGGTTGGGATAACCACGGAATGCCCATCGAAAGCGCAATTATAAAGAAGAACAAACTGAACAGAAAAGAGATGTCTATCCCCGAGTTCAGAAACGCCTGCCATAAGTTTGCGGACGATTTTGTTCATATTCAGATGGAACAGTTCAAGCGTCTCGGCGTTCTCGGCGATTGGGAGCATCCCTACACGACCATGGATCCCGCATTTGAGTCCGTGGAAGTGAAAGTGTTCGGCGAGATGTATAAAAAAGGTTACATCTACAAGGGGCTCAAACCCGTTTATTGGTGCCCCGTGGACGAGACCGCTCTCGCAGAGGCGGAGATAGAGTATTCAGACGATCCGTGTACTTCCATCTACGTTAAATTCGCCGTTAAAGACGATAAAGGCAAACTTTCCGCTTACGGCGATCTTTCCGGGATGTTTTTCGTGATATGGACGACAACGACGTGGACTCTCCCCGGAAACAGGGCCATTGCGGTTAATCCCTCCGAAAAATATGTTCTTGCGAAAGCGGGAGACGAAATATATATCGTTGCCGACGCGCTGTTGGAAAAGACGATGTCCGTCGGAGGAATTTCGGATTATGAGGTCGTTGCCGAGTTTATCGGTTCCGACTTTGAATATATGACGGCGTATCATCCGTTCCTTGACATAGACAGCCTTCTTGTAACCGCCGATTATGTCACCATGGACAGCGGTACGGGTTGCGTTCACACAGCCCCGAGTTTCGGCGCCGACGACTATCAGACAGGCAGAAGATACAATCTCGATATGACCGTGCCCGTTGACGACAGAGGCTATCAGACAGCCGATGCCGGAAAATATGCGGGACTGAGATATGACGAATCAAACAAAGTCATACTCGCCGATCTGAAAGAGAGCGGAGCGTTGTTTGCGTCCGAAGACATAGTTCATCAGTACCCACACTGTTGGAGATGTAAAAATCCGATTATTTTCAGAGCGACACCGCAATGGTTCTGCTCCGTAGACGCATTTAAGGACAAGACCGTTGAGGCTGTCAAGAATGTTGAATGGATCCCCGCGTGGGGCGAGGAAAGAATAACGCAAATGGTTCTCGACCGAGCGGATTGGTGTATTTCCAGACAGCGCCATTGGGGACTTCCGATACCTGTTTTCTATTGCGAAGAATGCGGAAAACCCGTATGCACGGATGAAACGATAGAAAAGATCTCCGCGCTCTTCAGAGAAAAGGGCTCGAACGCGTGGTATGAGCTGTCTCCTGCCGAGATCCTCGGCGATTTCAAATGTCCGCATTGCGGCGGAACGCATTTCACGCGTGAAAACGACACTCTCGACGGCTGGTTCGACAGCGGTTCGACGCATTTTGTCGTTCTCCGTGAAAATCCGGGCAATGTATGGCCGGAAATGAAGTGGCCTGCGGATTGTTATCTCGAAGGCGCGGATCAGTACAGGGGCTGGTTCCAGTCTTCTCTGCTGACGGCGGTCGGAGTTCTCAACGATTCCGCACCTTACAGGACGGTCCTGACTCACGGTTGGGTCGTTGACGGGCAGGGAAGAGCGATGCATAAATCTCTCGGAAACAGCATTGCCCCCGAAGAGGTCATAAAGAAATACGGTGCCGATCTGCTCCGTCTTTGGGTCGCTTCTTCCGATTATCACGCCGACGTTCGCGTTTCGGACGATATTTTCAAACAGCTTTCTCAGGCATATTTGAAGATCAGAAATACCGCAAGATATATGCTCGGAAATCTGAACGGATTTGATCCCGACAACCTCGTTTCGGCTTCCGAAATGAACGAACTTGACAAGTGGGCGATTTCACGCCTGAACGAACTTATACTCAAAGTTCGGGACGCATACGAAAACTACGCATATCACATCGTATATCACGCTATACGCAATTTCTGCGTTGTTGATATGTCGAACTTCTACCTTGATGTTGTCAAGGACATTCTTTATTGCGACAGTCCGAACGGAAAAGACAGAAGAAGCGCGCAGACGGCAATGTTCCTGATACTCGATTCTCTTGTGAAGATGCTTTCTCCCATCCTTGCATTTACTTCCGATGAGATATGGAAAGCCATGCCTCACAGGAGCACGGACAATGTTGAGAATGTTATTTTCAACGATCTTAACGAGCCGTTTGACGAATACGCTCTTTCGGCGGAAAAGATTGCTGATTTTGACAGACTTTCCGAGATCAGAGACAGCGTAAACCTCGCGCTCGAAGCCGCAAGAAACGACAAACTTATAGGAAAACCGCTTGAAGCAAAAGTTATTATTGCGGCAAAAGCCGACGATCTTGCTTTGCTGAATAAGTATTCAAATATTCTTAAAACAGTTTTCATCGTTTCCGGAGTCGATGTCATCGAAGGGGATGAACTCTCCGTAAAAGTTGATAAAGCGGACGGCGAGAAGTGCGAGAGATGCTGGACATTCAGCGAATCCGTCGGTCACGATCACGATCATCCGACGCTTTGCGCGAGATGTTCCGCCGTTGTCAAAGGTCTGCAATGAAAAAATTTGTTTCAAAACTCCCGTATGCCGCAATATTTGCTTTCGGAATAATTCTTGATTTTATCGTCAAGCATATTGTCAGAACAAATATGCGGCAGGGAGAAAGCATTCCGCTTATCGACGGGGTCTTTCATATTACCTACACCGAGAATACCGGCGCGGCATTCAGTATGCTGTCCGGAAAAACCGTGCTTTTGTCCGTTGTTACGGTCGTTGTTGTCGCATTGCTGCTGTATTTGCTGTTTTCGGATAAAATACGCGGAAAACTTGCCTGCATTCTCGTCGCGCTTATCGCGTCAGGCGGTACAGGAAACCTGATCGACAGGATCTTCCGCGGTTCGGTGACGGATATGTTTGATTTCAGGCTTATAAATTTTGCTATTTTCAATGTCGCGGATATATTCGTGACATGCGGCGCAATACTCTTTATCATCATTTTCTTTGTCAGCAAGGGAGAAGTTTTACAATGGAACTCATCGCGCGAAAAGAAGATGAAGGACAGAGATTAGATAAGTTTATTTCCTCTTCGGATCCGTCTTTGACGCGTTCCGCTGCCGTCCTTCTTATAGAAAACGGCGCGGTGACGGTCGGCGGTAAGGCGGAAGGGAAGAATTACCGTATCAAGACAGGCGATGTTATCGCTTATACGTTGCCTGACCCGAAACCTCTTGATGTCGCCGCGCAGGATATTCCTCTTGATGTGGTATTTGAAGATGAATACCTTCTTGTTGTCAACAAGCCACAGGGAATGGTCGTTCACCCTGCCGCGGGAAACAGCGACGGAACGCTCGTAAACGCGCTGTTGAACCATTGCGGTGACAGTCTTTCGGGAATTAACGGAGTTATACGTCCCGGAATCGTTCACCGTATAGATAAGGACACTTCGGGGCTTCTTATCGTCGCAAAAACGAATGATGCACACCTCGGGCTTGCCGAGCAGATAAAAGAGCATTCGTTTCTTCGCGTCTACAACGGGATCTGTCGCGGACATTTCAAGTCATCGGAGGGAACCGTTTCACTGCCGATCGGCAGAGATCCGAAAGACCGCAAAAAAATGGCGGTAACGCCGAAAAATTCAAAACCTGCGGTAACGCATTACCGCGTCATTTCCGAATTCGGTGATTATTCCTTTGTTGAATTCCGTCTCGAAACAGGCAGAACGCATCAGATACGTGTTCACATGGCGAAGATCGGGCATTCTATTGTCGGAGATCCGCTTTACAGCCCGCGAAATACGGCAAAAAATGAGTTGAACGGACAGTATCTGCATGCGAAACAGATAGGTTTTGTTCATCCGATAACGGGCGAACGGTTGTTTTTCGATTCCAAGTTGCCCGAAAGATTTTCGGAATTTATCCGCAAAAACGGCGGAGAATGTGTATCATGAAGAAGATTATTTCCGTACTTATAGTATTATCCGTTTTTGCGGGGCTTTTCTGCTCTGCATGTTCTTCGGGTACGTCCGAAGATGACGGGGAATATCTTTACAGTCCCGAAAATTTCTTTGGTGATGCGGTTCATTCTTTGATTCCCGACAGCGTTTATACTTATTTATTCTCCGACGGGTCCGCAGGATTGAGCGGAACTCTTTCGTTCTCCGATATGTATTTCACGGATGTTGAAACCGGAGAAAAATATTCGTACCCGAAAGTCCTGGATGCAGACTTTATTTCGGCTAAAAATTCGGATGGGATAAGAGCGTCGGGATCGTTTACGGTCGGATCGAAAAGCACGGCCTATTCTTTTGAAAGTAACAGCGCAAATTCAAAAATATATGCGGACAGCCTTCTTTCGGAGGCGTTGACCGTTGATTTGTACGATCTTACGGGGTTAGGTCATCTCGCAGATGTAAAAGACGGGTTCGCTTCGTTATATAAAAGAATATCGGATGAGATATCCGAGGGTCTGTCAGACGCAGTTTCCGTAACCGAGAGTTTTGAACTGAGCGAGGACGAAAACGACAAAAAAGTTATCAAGACCGTTTTTTCATTCGGTCAGGATGCTTCGGAACGTATTGCGAACAACATTCTTTCGCTTGCTTATTCATCGGAAAATTCTCTCGGTGAGTTATTCGGACGGTACTTTTTTGATCTTTACGGCATTGATTCCGAGAATTTCGTCCGTTACGGCGAAAACCTTAAAAATTCCGTTTCCGCCGCAGAGGATTTTACCGTCATTGTAGAGAAATATACCTACAAGGATCGTCTTGTCCGAACGGTTATATCGACTCAATCGTCCGACACATCTTTGTGCAGAAAACTGACATATTCCTGCACGGCGACCGATAAAGCGTCCCTGACATACGAAAATCAGTCTGTCGGTATGCCGCTTTTTTCGATCGATCTGTCAGCCGGTATGTATACCGTTGACTTAAACGGAACATATTCTTTCTCTTTCAAAGCGCAGACGCCTTCGGATAAGATGAAGACGGAGATTTCCGTGCGCACGCCGTTTTTTGAAGAGAAGTTTTTTATCTGCTCTGAGTATTCCGTCGCCGCAGACGGTTTTTCCGTCAGCGTTGATGTATACGACGAAAACGGCACTTTCGGCGGTAAAATATCTTTGAACGCCGATGTCACGGACAAAATTTCCGAGATAACGGTCAATACACCGGATCGCGGGCTTGTCCTTGAAAACTCCGAAAGGGGAGCGAGCGCTTACGATAAACTTGCGTCTTTTCTTATATCGGAATTCAGCGGTTTCGGGAAGCTGATACCGTCCGACATATCGGTTTCAGCCGATCTCGGAACTGAGTGCGCGGCAACTGTCGGCGACGATAATTATTCGCTTTCGGCGTATTTGTATTTTTTACAGCAAAGCCGCGATACCTGCGAGAATATTGCGCTAAACATTCTTGAAGACGGACAAACGGATACGTCCGACTTTTGGCTGATCGAACTTCCGAACGGAAAAACGCTTGAAGAATACGCATATTCTCTTGCTGAGGAAAGCTATATTTCTTCGTATTATATCATAAAGTATTTTAATGAAAACGGGTTGTCGCTTTCTCTTTCCGATTATATTTCGGTGAAAAATTCGGTCGATTCGCTCGGAAAAGACAAAATTGAAGAATTTTGTTCGCGTCTCGGGTGTTCAGAATCCGCGCTGAGGTATTTGTATTCCGTATCTTATATGCAGTCAAAGGTCTTCTCCGACATTTACGGGGAAGCGGGCAAGACACCCGTGACATACAGTGATGTCAAGTCTGCTTTTGATTTATCCTATGCGGGAATACGTTTTGTTACGGTTTTCAATTTTGATCCCGAAGACGGCTCTGAACTTGACGACGAAACCGTTGACGAAATCAGAAAACGCGCGAAAGAGTGCTATAAAAAGGTTACGACCGGAGAGATAACGATGGATGACGCGATACGCGAATACAGCGACGCGTATAAGTATATCCCCGATCAAAATGAGCGTGACACATCCGAATATTTTCTCGGAACGACGGTCGGAACTGACGGAGAATCAAGCGCGTTCACATTCCCCGCCTCGATGACGGAGGGCTTATTTGACCTGAAAATCGGAGAATACGGCTATTTTGAAGATCCCGAGAGCGGATTTTGGATCTGTGAGAGAACCGATATAAGCGACAGCCTTGTCGGATATTATGAGCAGATACGTTCCGATCTGATTTCAACTCTGCAAATTCAGGCTCTTTCCGATTGGCGTTCGTCGCAGAGTTATACAATGAATGAAAGTGCCGTTTCAAAATATGATATACGGACTTTCCCGTCGGTTTTTCTTTTGAACGCTGACGAATATGATGAATAAAAAAACAGGGGAGACCCCGTTTCCCCTTATATAACTGCCCTTAGCTCATTTGGATAGAGTGTCAGACTCCGACTCTGAAGGTGGTGGGTTCGAATCCCATAGGGCAGGCCAAAAAGTAACGGCATCCATAAAGGATGCCGTTACTTTTTGCCTGCTTTGGGATAACGAACCCGTTTTTGCGGAGCAAAAATCGGGTTCGTCGAAGCGAAGATTTTTGCAAAGCAAAAATCGAGTGGAGTCTCGAACGAGTAAAAATTTCGGGAACCGCAACAGCGGTCGAAATTTTACAAAGAGCAGAGTATCCCCGGATACGGAATCCATAAAGGATGCCGTTACTTTTTGCCTTCCTCGGGATAACGAACCCGTTTTTGCGGAGCAAAAATCGAGTGGAGTCTGTTATATTAAAATTTTACTTGACAAAAGCAAAATTATATGTTATATTATACACGTAGTCTAACATGAAGATTTCCGCACGCTGTATGCGGGATTCCGGGTGAAAGATGCACTGATGAAATATTTGTTTTAATTTGTATATTTCTGACCGCATCGGACCCCCGGTGCGGTATTTTTTTGTATCAAGGAGAATGAAAAATGGACACTCGTGTTGCAGTTATGGGCATTATCGTGGAAAATCTGGAGTCGGTAGAAGCGCTCAACGCGCTTTTACATGAATACGGCCGATATATTATCGGGCGTATGGGGCTTCCGTATAAGGAGAAAAATATCAACATCGTCTCAATCGCGATCGACGCACCGCAGGACACTATCTCGGCACTTTCCGGAAAAATCGGAAAACTTGACGGCGTAGGCGTTAAAACAGCTTACTCAAATGTGATCACTCATAATGAATGAACTGTACCGACTGATTGACCTGCTCGCGCATAAACACAGCCTGTCCCGTGAGGAATACGAAAGCCTGTTGGACGGACTCACTCCGGATCTGGCGGAGTATGCGGCGAGTAAGGCATTGGAAGCGCGTCATGCCGTTTACGGGCACACGGTATATGTTCGCGGGCTGATTGAAATCAGCAACATCTGCAAGAACGACTGTCTTTATTGCGGCATCCGTCGCAGTAATCACGGCTGTTCGAGATATAGGTTAAGTGAGGCGGAGATCCTATCCTGCTGTGAAGAGGGCTACGCGCTGGGATTTCGTACATTTGTTATGCAGGGAGGAGAGGATCCTTTCTTTAACGATGAACTGCTTTGCGGGCTGATTCGCAAAATCAAAAAAGCCTATCCCGACTGCGCGGTGACCCTATCATTGGGCGAACGAAGCCGTGAAAGTTATGAGGCGCTGTTTGACGCGGGGGCAGACCGCTATCTGCTTCGGCATGAAACTGCCGATCCGGATCTGTACCGCAAATTGCACCCCGACGCTATGTCTTTTGAGAATAGGATCGGGTGTCTGAAAACACTTAAAGAAATCGGCTATCAAACCGGATGCGGCTTTATGGTGGGCGCTCCGTATCAGACCAACCGCTCGCTTTCGGCTGATTTAAAATTTGTTGAGCAGTTCCGACCCGCTATGTGCGGCATCGGCCCGTTTATTCCTCACGCGGCTACACTGTTCGCCGCTTTTCCGTCGGGGGCACTTCAAACTACGCTGTTCCTGCTGTCGCTTTTGCGGCTGATAGATCCCGGACTTTTACTTCCCGCCACCACCGCGCTCGGTACGATCGATCCGACGGGACGTGAGCAAGGAATTTTGGCAGGCGCCAATGTTGTTATGCCCAATCTTTCTCCCGTATCGGTGCGCAAAAAATATGAACTGTATAACAATAAAATCTGTACCGGAGAGGAATCCGCACAGTGTAAAAGTTGCTTGAGCCGACGTATGGAATCCATCGGTTACCGCATTGTTACCGACCGAGGAGACCGAAAGCCTTTTCAAATTTAGTTTAATTGCAGATAAACCTTTCGAAAAAATGAAAGAAGGAATAATAAATGTACAGGTATGACCCGAAATCCTTAAAAGCGGAGGAATTCATAAATGACGCAGAAATCCTCGAAACCATTCGCTATGCGGAAGATAACAAGCGAAACATTCCGTTGATCGACAGTTTGCTTGAAAAAGCGCGGCCGGTAAAAACCGAAAACGGCGTACACTGCGCCGGACTTACCCATCGCGAAGCCTCTGTTCTGTTGGCTTGCGATATTCCCGAAAAGGTGGCAGAAATGTACCGTCTTGCCGAGGAGATCAAGCAGGCATTTTACGGAAACCGTATTGTTATGTTTGCGCCGTTGTACCTTTCCAACTATTGCGTTAACGGCTGTGTTTACTGTCCTTATCATTACAAAAACAAGCATATCGCCCGCAAGAAACTGACGCAGGATGAGGTGCGCCGCGAGGTCATCGCGTTGCAGGACATGGGTCATAAGCGCCTCGCGATCGAAGCCGGTGAAGATCCGATCAATAACCCCATTGAGTATATATTGGAATGTATTAAAACCATTTACGGGGTTCAGCATAAAAACGGCGCGATTCGCAGAGTGAACGTCAACATCGCCGCTACTACGGTGGAAAACTACCGAAAGTTGAAGGAAGCCGGCATCGGCACATATATTCTCTTCCAGGAAACCTATCATAAGGAAAGTTATCTGGAATTGCACCCCACCGGGCCTAAGCACGATTATGCCTATCACACCGAGGCTATGGATCGCGCTATGGAGGGGGGAATAGATGATGTGGGTCTCGGCGTACTGTTCGGATTGGAGCGCTATCAGTATGAATTTGCAGGACTTTTAATGCACGCCGAGCATCTGGAGGCGGTACACGGAGTCGGTCCGCATACTATCAGCGTTCCGCGTGTAAAGCGCGCAGACGATATTGATCCCGATGTGTTTGACAACGGAATTCCGAATGAAATTTTCGAAAAAATAATCGCCTGCATACGAATCGCCGTTCCGTATACCGGAATGATTATTTCCACAAGAGAGAGTGAAGAGGTTCGCGCTAAGGCGTTGGGACTCGGAATTTCCCAGATCAGCGGCGCTTCACGCACCTCGGTAGGCGGATATACCGAGGAGGAACGCCCGCACGATTCTGAACAGTTTGATGTTTCCGATCAAAGAACTCTGGACGAGGTCGTGAATTGGCTGATGAAACTGGGGTATATCCCTTCCTTCTGCACCGCCTGCTACCGAGAGGGAAGAACAGGTGACCGTTTTATGAGCCTTTGCAAAAACGGACAGATCTTGAACTGCTGTCATCCCAATGCGCTGATGACGCTCAGTGAATACCTTGCAGATTATGCCGGCGAGGATACAAAAAAGGTAGGGTATGATTTGATCGAGCGTGAACTTGCAAAAATTCCGGGAGAAAAGGTTCGCAAGATTGCCGCCGAAAATATTGAACAGATCAAGAACTCCAACCGCAGAGACTTCCGTTTCTGACGAACGCGCGAGCGAACATTTCCGCGAAATGCATTTTGGGAGGAATTATTATGAGTCTTAACGCCACGGTTTCCGCCGAGCGCGTACATATCGGCTTTTTCGGTCTGCGCAACGCAGGAAAATCCAGTCTTGTCAACGCAGTAACGGGACAGCGGATTTCGGTTGTGTCCGAGGTAAAAGGAACCACAACAGACCCTGTCAAAAAAGCGATGGAACTGCTTCCCATGGGTCCGGTTGTTATAATTGACACGCCCGGGATCGATGATGAGGGTGAATTGGGGGAGCAGCGGGTAGCCCGCGCACAGCAGGTTTTGCGCCAAGCAGATATTGCCATATTGGTTGTTGACGCACAAAAGGGATTACAGCCGACAGACCGAAAACTGACTGAACTTTTTACCGAGCGCAAACTGCCGTATCTGATCGTTTTCAATAAGGCAGATCTACTGCCGCAACTTCCGCCGGAAACCGCAAATGAAATATATGTCAGCGCCGAGACAGGTTACGGTATTCACGCCTTAAAAGAAAAAATTGCCGTATTGGCAAAATCTGCCGAAAGCGACAGAAAAATCGTTGCAGATCTGGTATCTTCGGGCGGTACCGTGGTACTTGTTGTTCCCATTGATTCCGCTGCGCCTAAGGGCAGACTTATTCTGCCTCAACAGCAAACCATTCGCGAACTTTTAGAAGTCGGTGCGTTTTCGTTGGTCGTTCGTGAAAGCGAACTGAGCGCGGCGCTGTCGGCACTTAAAACACCTCCACGTATGGTTATTACCGATTCGCAGGCGTTCGGCTTCGTCAACAAGATCGTTCCCGAGTCGATAGAACTTACCTCATTTTCGATTCTTTTTGCGCGTTATAAAGGAGATCTTGCTACCGTTGTCGGCGGCGCCGCCATGCTTGATCGTTTGCGGGACGGCGATAAGGTGCTGATTTCGGAAGGCTGCACGCATCACCGCCAATGTCAGGATATTGGAACTGTCAAACTGCCCGGTTGGATCAACGGCTATACGGGAAAAACGCTTTCCTATTCATTTACATCCGGCACCGAATTTCCGGACGACGTGTCACAATATGCGCTGGTGGTTCATTGCGGCGGATGTATGCTCAATGAACGGGAGATGAAATCGCGGATGGAACGCTGTACAGAGCAGGGCGTTCCCGTCACGAATTACGGCATTGCCATTGCGCAGATGCACGGGATCTTGAAGCGCTCTTTGACACCGTTTCCCGAAGTGCTCAACTTGCTGGAACAATAATAAATCATTATAACCGTTTTATCCTTGTAAAACCGACATAGGTGCTTCGAACAGATCGTCACGCTGCTTCGGCTTGACGGCTTCATGGCAAGGAGTGCATTGTCAACAGAAGTGCAGCGTTTTTAAGAGAGATTTTCAATTCTGAGTTCCGAGAATCGCGGGCAGAAATATAATTCAAACATTTGCGGAGTACGGCGTTAATTACGCCGGATTCCGCAAAAGTGTTCAAAATGAGTCTTCTTTTTTTGCAATCGTGTTGCGATTGACAGTATAATTCACCTTTATAATAACGAAAGGCCTTCCTTTTCAGGAAAGCCTTTCAAATTTTAATTTGCAATTATTTCTTGATCAGAATTTTGAATCTCTCCATTGCTTCTGTTGTATTCTCATGATTTGAGAACGAAGTCAAACGGAAAAAGCCCTCGCCGTTTTCTCCGAATCCCGCTCCGGGAGTCCCGACAACGCCCGCATCGGTCAGAAGACGGTCGAAGAAAGTCCATGAATCCATACCGTCAGGACATTTCATCCATATATACGGAGAGTTTTTGCCTCCGAAATAGGTAATTCCGAGTTCGTCGAAGGCGGATGTTATGATTCGGGCATTCTCTCTGTAATAGTTTATGTTTTCGATAATCTGCTTTTGACCTTCATCGGAAAAGACCGCTTCCGCCGCTCTCTGAACGATATATGAAACACCGTTGAATTTCGTTGTCTGTCTGCGAAGCCAGAACTTGTTGAGGCTGTGACCTCCGAATATCAGTTCTTCGGGAACGACCGTGTAGCCGCAACGTGTACCTGTAAATCCGGCGGTTTTCGAAAGGGAACAGAATTCGATCGCGCATTCTTTCGCACCTTCGATCTCATAAATACTGCGCGGAAGTTCTTTGTCCGCAACAAACGCTTCGTATGCCGCGTCAAAAAGAATTACCGAACCGTGTTTCTTTGCAAAATCGACCCATTTTGTCAGTCCCTCGCGATCGTAAACCGCGCCTGTCGGATTGTTGGGTGAACATATATAGATAATATCAGCGTCGGTCTTGTCATCCGGAAGCGGAAGAAAACCGTTTTTCTCGTTGGCATCGGCAAAAACTATCTTTCGTCCGTCCATTACGTTGGTATCGACATAGACAGGGTAGACAGGGTCGGGGATAAGAACCGTGTTATCCTTTGAAAAAATATCAAGTATATTTCCGAGATCGCTTTTCGCACCGTCGGAGATAAATATCGAGTCGGGGGAAAGGCTTACACCGCGCTTTGCGTAGTATTCGCGGATTTTTTCTTTAATAAAATCATATCCCTGCTCGGGGCCGTAACCGCGGAATGTCTCCGCTTTTCCCATTTCTTCGGAAGCCTGTTTCATTGCGCTGACAACGGCGTCGCAAAGAGGAAGTGTGACGTCTCCTATGCCCATGCGTATCAGTTTCTTTTCGGGATGTTCTTTTGAAAAAGCGCTGACACGGTGTGCGATCTCCGAAAACAGATAGCTTTCTTTCAGTTTTGCGTAATTCTCATTAATTTTCAACATTGCTTTTCCACCTCATACTCTGACCGTGCCTTCAAACGCGATCTCGGCGCCGCCGGTCATATAAACCGTTCCGTCTTTGCAATAACGTATCGACAGTTCGCCTCCGACAAGCTGAACGGTTACGGGTTCCTCGTAATTGCAATAGCCGTTCAATACTGCGGCCACAACCGCCGCGCACGAGCCCGTTCCGCAGGCAAGCGTCTCACCGCTTCCGCGCTCCCAAACGCGCATTTTCAACGTTTTTGAATCGATCACTTTGATAAATTCCGTGTTGACACGTTCTGGGAAAACGGGGTCAAATTCAAATTTGGGGCCGATCGTCGGAATGTCGAGATCTTTCGGATCGTCTCCGAAAATTATGCAATGCGGATTGCCCATGGAAACGCAGGTCACGCGATATTTGCCGCCCGCGACATCGATCTCTTTTCCGACAACGCGTTCGCCGTCGATCGAAACGGGGATCTTGCTCGGGGAAAGTTCAGCCTTTCCCATATTGACCTCGGCTTTCGTCATTTTGCCGTCGCTGACGGTCAGACGGAGCGTTTTTATTCCGCTGAGTGTTTCGACGGTTACGGTCGTTTTTCCTGTTTTTTTGATGTCGTACATATACTTGCCGACACAGCGAATGGCGTTTCCGCACATCTTTCCTTCACTGCCGTCAATGTTGAACATACGCATTTTTACATCGGCAATATCGGAAGGGCAGATCAGAACTATTCCGTCGCCGCCTATCCCGAAATGCCTGTCTGAAAGTTTTATCGCAAGTTTCTCGGGATCGGAAATGCACTGATCGAAGCAATCAAAATAAATGTAATCGTTCCCGCATCCCTGCATTTTTACAAAATGCAGTAAACCGCTTTCATTTCGGTCTTGACTCATTTTCTTTACTCCTTTACAAAAAACTCTGCCGTCGGCTTCGGAAACGCCTCCAAAACGCTCCCGAAGCCGATTTCATTATTTATTCGTTTTCCGAAGCTCCGGGATAGGTGAGAGGCATTCTGCGCTTGTGCTCGCTTGCGTTATGGTATCGGTCTATGATCTTTCTGTCCTTGTCGGATGCTTCTCCCGTGAAAAGAAATCTGTCGATCGCCGCGTATGTAACGCCCATCTCGTCCTCGTCTGTCTGCCCTTCAAAAAGAGCGGCGGAAGGCGCTTTGTCGATGACGCATCTCGGCGCGCCGAGATATTCGAGAAATTCGTAGATCTCCGTAACGGTCAGATCGGCTATCGGGTTTATATCATAGGCGCCGTCGCCCCATTTTGTGAAATATCCCATATAGCCTTCGCTTCTGTTTCCCGTGCCGGCAACGAGCCTGCCTTCGCTTGCCGCGATCGCATAAAGCGTTATCATGCGAAGACGGGGAGCGATATTCGCGCTCGCCGTGTCGGTTATTTTTGTTACTTTAGAGTAAACGGAAAGCGCAAGCGTTTTCAGGTCGGTCAGATCGACGGTACGGGTCTCAATCCCGAATTTTTCGGCTACTTCCGCGCCGTCTTTCGCGTCTGCGGTGAAATTGCGCTTTGAAGCGCAGGGCATAATTATACCGACTGTATTATCGCAAGCCGCCTTGCAAAGAATACCTACAAGCGCGGAGTCTTTTCCTCCGCTGTTTCCGTAAACTATGCCCGATGCTCCGCTTTTTCCGAGCGCGTTTCTTATAAACGCAACTCTCTTTTCAAACTCTTCTTTATAATTCCTCACGTTCTTTCGCCTCTTTATAAAAAATCTTATCTTTCGATATATTCGTCTCTGCCCGCGCCGACGGAAACATATTTGATCGGACAGCCGATGGCTTTCTCGATCATTTCAACATATTTCTGCGCGTTTTCGGGAAGATCTTCAAATTTGCGGCATTTTGAAATGTCGGCGTTCCATCCGTCGAAATACTCATAAACGGGCTTGGCCTTCGCAAGAGCGTCGCCTACGGGGAAATTGTCAACTTCTTTGCCGTCGATCTCATATTTTACGCATACGGGGATCTTGTCCAGATATGAAAGAACATCGAGCTTCGTCAGCGCGATCTCGGTTGCTCCCTGCATCATCGCTCCGTAACGGGACGCAACGACGTCGAAACCGCCGACACGTCTCGGTCTGCCCGTAGCCGCTCCGTACTCTCCGCCCGCTTCACGAAGCGCATCTCCCTCTTTTCCGAAAAGTTCGCAGGTGAAAGGTCCTTCTCCGACACAGCTGGAATACGCTTTCATTATTCCGATGACTTCATCGAGTTTCTGTGCGGGTATACCTGCGCCGATAGGAGCGTAAGCCGCGATCGTCGATGACGAAGAGGTGTAAGGATAAATTCCGAAATCAATATCTCTCAACGCGCCGAGCTGAGCCTCGAACATAACTGATTTTCCCGCTTTTATCGCTTCGGTCAGATATGTCGTCGTATCTTTGATATAATCGGCAAACGGGAAACCGTATTTTTCAAGCCATGCATACATTTCATCTGCCGAAACGGGTTCGTGACCGTAACCCTTTTCAACGGTCAGGTTTTTCCATTCAACGAGGTCGTTCAGGTGTTCTCTGAGTGTTTCGGGGTGAAGCAGATCTCCCATCCTGACGGTCTTTTTCATGTATTTATCCGCATAAACGGGCGCTATACCGCGTCTTGTCGACCCGAATTTTTTGTCTGCAAGTCTTTCTTCCTCAAGAATGTCCATCATTTTGTGATAAGGCATGCAGATAGTGGCTCTGTCGCTGATGACAAGATGCTCGGGCGTAATATCTATGCCTTTTTCTTTGAGCGTGCCGATCTCTTTTGTCAGATGTTCTATGTCAATGACCATTCCGGGACCCATAACGTTGACCGTTTCATCTCTGAGTATTCCGGAGGGGAGGAGGTTAAGGATAAACTTACCTCTTTCGTTCACGACGGTATGTCCGGCGTTATTGCCACCCTGATAGCGCGCGACGATGTCGTATCTTGCGCTGAGCAGATCGACCATTCTGCCTTTTCCTTCGTCTCCCCAGTTGGTACCGACAATTGCTGTTAACATATCAAAACACTCCTTATACATTTATCTCGGCGTTGAGTCCGAGAAGATCTTTGTTTTCTTCAATAACAGGTCTTGCGTATTTTTCAATAAATTCTTCAGTCTGACGCGGAGCGCAGCCGATGAATTTGCGGAAATCGAGAATATCTTTCAAACTCTTCTCCGTCAGGCCGAATCTTTCGTCTTTCAGAAGCATATCGAGCAGATCGTTATCCCTGCCTTCAAGTTTAACATGGGCTGCGGCAATCTGCGAATACTGTCTGATCGCCTCGTGAAGATCCTGTCTGTCTCCTCCGCGGCTGACAGCATCCATAAGAATGTTCTCACTCGCTATGAACGGAAGTTCTTCATTCAGATGTTTTTCCATTACCTTCGGATAGACCGTTCCTCCTCTGATAACATTGATCAGAAGCGTCAGGATCGCGTCTGTCGCCAAAAATGCTTCGGGTATCGAAATTCTGCGGTTGGCAGAGTCGTCAAGCGTTCTTTCAAGCCATTGTGTTGAGGAAATATCAGCGGGGTTCTTCGCGTCGTTTATGACATATCTTGCCAAAGAAACGATCCTTTCACAACGCATGGGGTTTCTTTTATACGCCATTGCGGAAGATCCGATCTGATTTGTCTCAAAGGGCTCGTCGAACTCTTTCATGTGGGCGAGCAAACGGAGATCAGTCGCTGTTTTGCACGCGCTTTGCGCTATTGCGGCGAGAACGTTCAGAACAAAAGAATCGACTTTTCTAGAATATGTCTGACCCGAAACGGGCATACAAGCCTCAAACCCCATCTTGTCGGCGATCAGTTTTTCAAGTTCAAACACCTTGCCCTCATCGCCGCCGAACAGTTCAAGAAAACTTGCCCCTGTTCCGGTAGTGCCTTTGCACCCGAGAAGACGGAGATGAGAAGCCTCGAAATCAAGCCTGTCGAGATCCATGAGCAGATCCTGCAACCACAGCGTCGCGCGTTTTCCGACCGTTGTCGGCTGAGCCGCCTGAAAATGAGTGTATGCGAGTGTCGGAACATCTTTATGTTTTTCCGCAAACTCGGTCAGCGCCGCTATCGCGTTGACAAGCAGTTTCTTGATCTGAGACAATCCTTCTTTCATTTGGATAATGTCTGTGTTGTCCCCGACGAAACAACTTGTCGCGCCCAGATGGATTATCGGCTTTGCCTTCGGGCAAAGTTCAGCGTACGTATGCAGATGCGCCATAACATCGTGGCGAAGTTTCTTTTCGTATACGGCTTCAAGTTCATAGTCGATATCGTCCGTATGCGCTTTCATTTCAGCGATCTGCTCGTCCGTTATCGCGAGTCCGAGTTCCTTTTCGCTTTCGGCAAGAGCGCACCAGAGTTTTCTCCACGTTGAGAATTTGAAGTCCGGTGAAAAGATATACTGCATTTTTTCCGAAGCATATCTGCTGCAAAGTGGGCTTTCATACCTGTTTTTCATCTTTATTTCTCCTCATGCTGCTTCAACGCCGCTCCGACAAGACCGAGGAAGAGGGGATGCGCGCGGTTCGGACGGCTCTTGAATTCGGGATGATACTGAACACCTATATAAAAATCGTTTTCGGGTATCTCAACCGTTTCAACGATATAATCGTCGGGGGACGTTCCGCTTATGCAAAGCCCCGCGTCGGACAGAAGGTCTCTGAAATCGTTGTTAAACTCATATCTGTGACGGTGGCGTTCGGATATCTCCGTTTTTCCGTAACAACGGTACATCTGTGTGTCCTTGTGTATCTTGCACGGGTATGCTCCGAGACGGAGAGTTCCGCCCTTTGCAACGGTTTCGCTCTGGTCGGGGAGAAAATCGATAACCTTGTGCGCCGAATCCGGAGCAAACTCTCCGGAATCCGCGTCGGCGAGATTTGCGACATAGCGGGCGAAGGCAATAACAGCGACCTGCATTCCGAGACATATACCGAGATAAGGAATGTTTTTGACTCTGCAATAATTCGCGGTGACGATCTTGCCTTCGATACCTCTGTTTCCGAAGCCTCCGGGAACGATGATTCCGTTAACGTCGGAAAGGATTTCGTCGATATTGTCTTCGCTGACGGTCTCGGAATCGATCCATTTGATTTTAATATGCGTTCCGTGAACATATCCCGCGTGGCGCAATGCCTCGGCGACCGAGAGATAAGCGTCGTGGAGCTGAACGTATTTCCCGACAAGCCCGATCGTGACCGTTTTCGGTCTGTTTCGGATGTTTTCAAGCATCTTGTTCCAATCTTCGAGATCGATATCGGGTGCATATATTCCGAGTTCTCTGCAAACGAGCGACGAAAAATGCTGTTTTTCAAGCATTATCGGAGCCTCGTAAAGCACGGGAAGCGTTCTGTTTTCGATGACGCAGTCGGGCTTGACATTGCAGAACATCGAGATTTTTTTAAAAATGGATTCTTCGAGCGGCTCGTCGCAGCGAAGAATGATTATATCGGGTTTGACGCCCATGCCTTGAAGTTCTTTGACAGAGTGCTGTGTCGGCTTCGATTTATGCTCGTCCGAGCCCCGAAGGAAAGGAACGAGAGTCACATGAATGAACAGACTGTTTTCTTTTCCGACTTCAAGGGAAATCTGTCTGACGGCTTCGATGAACGGCTGGCTTTCGATGTCTCCTATCGTGCCGCCGATCTCGGTTATAACAATATCCGCGTCGGTCTTCTTCGCGACGGAATACACAAAATTCTTGATTTCGTTCGTTATGTGCGGAATGACCTGAACCGTCGAACCGAGGTATTCGCCCTTTCTTTCTTTGTTGAGAACGTTCCAATATACTTTTCCGGTTGTAAGGTTCGAGAATTTATTAAGATCCTCGTCGATGAAGCGTTCGTAATGTCCGAGGTCAAGATCTGTTTCCGCACCGTCTTCGGTGACATAAACTTCTCCGTGCTGATACGGGCTCATCGTTCCGGGATCGACGTTGATGTACGGATCGAGTTTCTGTGCGGCGACTTTGAGTCCGCGCGCTTTAAGCAGTCGCCCGAGAGACGCGGCAGTAATCCCTTTGCCGAGTCCCGAAACGACTCCGCCGGTGACAAAAATGTACTTTGTCTGTTTCATATATATTCTCCTTTGCGCGTAAAACGGCGTGAGTTCCGATACGCGCTGATTATTTGCTTTTTCTTCGGATATTCCGCTTCCTTTTTTGCAGAATGAATAAAAAAGAGCGGTCAACCGAGACGGGGAGACCTATGCCTCCTCGTCGGGTCGAACGCCATTGTCCGTTTTATCAATTGTCGTAAGTCCTGATGATGTTTTCCGCGACTTCTTTTCTTGAAAGTCTTGTGTCCATCGCTTGTTTTTCAATGTAGTAATGCGCATCCTTTTCCGTCATTTTCAGGTTTTCTATCAATAGCCATTTTGCTCTGTTTACCGCTCGGATATCCTCCATTTTTTCCTGAAGGGTACGGTTTTTCTTTTCCATTTTTCCGAGTTTTGCGCTCATCGCCGCCAAAAGTTTGATCGCTCCGTATATCGTTTGTCTCGATCCCGGCTTTGCAACGGTCAGAATTCCGTCATTTTCGACCTTGTAACATATCTGATCGAAATAATCGTTTTTGACAAGCAATAAGATGCCCGCCGTGCCGTGCGACAGGTCGAGCGCAAGTTCGGTTCCGAACTCATCGGGAAGGGGGGCGTTGATTATAACAATATCGACGGGATCCGAAACGAGGATCCTTTTCGCTTCTCCCGCGGTCGATGCTTTAAGAATAGGAAAGAAGTCTTCCGACGGTAACAGCTCGACAATATGCTGATACACCGCATCGTTTGCCGACACAACAAGAACGCGCCGCAAAGGTCTTCCGTTCATCATACGAAAATACCCCCGTCAAAGACTGAGAAAGTCTGTGACGTTCGCGCCGAGTATGTTTTGAATGAAATCGCTGTTTCGCGCGATCTCTTTCGCCTCTGCGAGAGTGGAAGGGAGTGTTTCAAGTTTGTCTGTCAGGATTTTGTCCGCTTTGTAGAGATTTACGTTTACCGCTTCCGGTATCTGCATGTTCTTTTCAATGCCGTCAAGTCCGGCTCTGATAAGAAGCGCATAGGCAAGATACGGATTGACTGTCGGGTCAGGTGAGCGTAACTCTATTCTTTTGTATTCTCCCTTTGCCGCCGGAACACGTATGAGCTGAGATCTGTTTTCGGGAGACCATGTCACGTATTTCGGCGCTTTCTTTTCGCCGAGTCTCTTGTAAGATTCCTCGGTCGGGTTGAGAAACGCGGTCATTTCTTTTATATGAGCGAGTATTCCCGCCATGAATTCGTTTGTTCTGTCTGTGCCGTCGTTGCATTTGAGTGATATATTGACATGAAGCCCGTTTCCGCTCTCGCCTTTGAGCGGCTTCGGGGAAAAGTCGGCGAACAGCCCGTTTCTTTGCGCGGCGGCTTTGACGACCGTGAGAAAATTCATTGCGTCGTCCGCGGCTGTCATTGCATCGCTGTAACGGAAATCTATCTCATTTTGTCCGGGACCTTCTTCGTGGTGTGAACTTTCGGGCGTGATCCCCATATCAAGAAGCGTCATGCAGATTTCTCTGCGAACATTTTCGCCTTTGTCCTCCGGCGCAACATCCATATATCCTGCGCGGTCGAACGGTTCGGTCGTGGGATAGCCCTTTTCGTCGGTGTTGAACAGGTAAAACTCAAATTCCGCACCGATGCGCACGGTCACGCCTTTCGCAGACGCCGCATCGATCGCTCTTTTCAAAATAAGGCGCGAATCAGCCTCAAAAGGTGTCCCGTCCGGATGTCTGACATTGCAGAACATACGGATGACCTTTCCGTGAGAGGTGCGCCACGGGAGAACGTTCATCGTTGAAGGAATGGGGAAAAGCATAAGATCCGATTTCCCCTCGTCTCCGAAACCTCGGATCGCAGACGCATCAAATGAAATCCCGTCGGAAAAAGCCCTTTCGAGTTCGTTCGGCAGAATCGAGATATTTTTTTGTCTTCCGGCAACATCGCAAAAAGCGAGCCTTATGAATTTAACATCCTCCTGGCTGACAAAGTCGAAAACTTCATTGGCGGTGCAGATCATAACGGGTCTCCCTTCATATTTAATATTGCGGCACGAAAAAAAATCAACAAAAACAGGACGTTTACCGAAGCGAGACTTGTCTCTTGTCGGCAAACATCCTTGTTTACAAATGTATTATACTGATAAAAGATATTGTTGTCAACCGTTTTCAATAAAAAAACAGAAAAAGTTTCAAAAAAGGGTGATAAAATGCAATGCACAGCACAAACAGTATTGTATTCTCAGGCGGAGAGCGTTTTCGCTTCGGAACTCTCGGATTACCGATCACAACATATCAAATGGTTATTTGGTTCAGCAGTTTATTTTTCGATTAAACTGTTATATATGTAGATTAACCGACAACGGAGATGTTTGCCGATATGATTCATACTTATTCGGCAAACATCGCTGTTTTTTGTATGATTTAACGGTAAAAATGAAGAATGTCAACAGTTTTTGATAAAAGACAGAAAAAGTTTGAAAAAGGGTATTGACAAATCGCGCGAGCGGTGGTAAAATACAAAGCATAAAGCGACAAGGAAGCCGCAGACAAGACAGGACTTGTCTGCGGTTATCGTTTTTTTTGAAGACTTTTTACGACAAGGGCGTCGTGCCGGACTTCTCCGAAATTACCCTTGCCGTTTTTCGTATTTATATAAAAAGGAGTTTTATTATGAGCAAAGTGACTGAAATCTTCGGATCGATGGTGTTTGACGACGACACTATGGAAGCACGTCTTCCCAAAGACACTTACAAAGCGTTGCAGAGAACCATCAAAATCGGGAAACACCTTGACCTCAGCCTTGCAAACGTTGTTGCAAACGCGATGAAGGATTGGGCAATCGAAAAAGGCGCGACGCATTACACACACTGGTTCCAGCCGATGACGGGTATCACGGCTGAAAAGCACGACAGTTTTATTTCTCCTAAGTCGGGGAAAGTTATTATGGAGTTTTCGGGCAAAGAACTTATTCAGGGCGAGCCCGACGCTTCTTCTTTCCCGTCCGGAGGTCTCAGAGCGACGTTTGAAGCGAGAGGCTACACCGCTTGGGACGCGACTTCTTACGCCTTCATAAAAGACGGCGTTCTTTGCATTCCGACTGTTTTCTGCTCCTACGGCGGCGAAGCCCTCGACCAGAAAACAGCGCTGCTCCGTTCAATGGAAGCGATCAACAGACAGGCTCTCAGAGTTCTTAAACTGTTCGGCAACACGACCGTTCAGACAGTTAAGACCACAGTTGGTCCCGAGCAGGAATACTTCCTTATAGACAAGTCTTTGTACGATAAGAGAAAAGATCTTATTTATACAGGCAGAACGCTTTTCGGCGCGCGCGCTCCGAAAGGACAGGAACTTGACGATCACTATTTCGGAACGATCAAACCGCGTGTTGCGGCTTATATGAAAGATCTGAACGAAGAACTTTGGAAACTCGGGGTTCTTGCGAAAACAGAGCATAACGAAGTCGCCCCCGCGCAGCATGAGATGGCGCCGATCTTTACGACGACCAATATTGCGGCGGATCATAACCAGTTGACAATGGAACTCATGCAGAAAGTCGCGAAAAAACACGATCTTGTCTGCCTCCTTGCGGAAAAGCCTTTCGCAGGGGTAAACGGAAGCGGCAAGCATAACAACTGGTCGATTTCCACCGATACGGGAATAAACCTTCTCGAACCGGGCGAAACACCTTACGAAAACGCTCAGTTCCTTCTGTTCCTTTGCGCGGTCATCAAAGCGGTTGATGAGTATCAGGATCTTCTGAGAATTTCCGTTGCGTCTGCCGGAAACGATCACCGTCTCGGAGCGAACGAAGCGCCTCCGGCGATCGTTTCGATGTTCCTCGGTTCGGATCTTTCGGAGATACTCGAAGCGATCGAGAGTGACTCGAAATACGACGCAAAGCAAAAAGAACTTATGAGGATCGGAGTTCATACTCTTCCGAAGTTCCCGCGCGACACGACCGACAGAAACAGAACGAGCCCGTTCGCCTTCACAGGCAACAAATTCGAGTTCCGTATGCTCGGTTCCGCGGCTTCCATCTCCTGCGCGAATACCGTTCTGAACACTTCCGTTGCGGAAGAACTGAAACAGTTCGCAGATGTGCTTGAAGGTGCTGAAAACTTCGAAGAAACGCTTCACGATCTTATCAGAAAGACCATAAAAGAACATAAACGCATTATCTTCAACGGCGACGGCTATGACGACTCATGGGTAAGGGAAGCGGAAAAACGCGGACTTTACAACTTGAAGACCACTCCCGACGCGCTCGCTCACATGCTCGACAAGAAAAATGTCGATCTGTTCGTTTCTCACAAGGTTCTCACCGAGACCGAGCTGACAGCTCGCCATGAAGTGCGTCTTGAAAACTATTGCAAGGTTATCAACATTGAGGCTCTCACCATGCTTGACATGGTTCACAAAGATATATTGCCCGCGATGAGTTCTTATTCCGCGGAACTTGCCGATTCTGCGCTCAAAAAGCTTTCTCTTTCCGTTGACGTAGATTGCTCCTACGAAAGAGAAAACGCGAAGACTCTTTGCGCTCTTCTCGGCGCGGCGCACAGAGCGACAAAGAAGCTTGAAAAGGATCTTCTCGATTCAAAATCCGTCGACGGGCTCGAAGAACTTGCAGAGTTCTACAAGACGACGGTTCTCGACGATATGCGTATGCTTCGCGTATCCGTTGACGAAATGGAAATGATCGCGTCCGCCGAAAAGTGGCCGTATCCTTCCTACGGGGAGCTTCTGTTCGGAGTCAGATAATAATAATTTCAATATATCACAGGAGAATGTTCAGATGACGAATCGAGAGAAAGTACTCGTTCTGGATTTCGGAGGACAGTATAATCAGCTTATTGCCCGAAGAGTCCGTGAATGCAATGTTTATTGCGAAGTTAAGCCATATAAGATGACGCTCGACGATATTCGCGCGTTCGACCCGATCGGAATTATCTTCACGGGCGGACCGAACAGCGTTTACGAAGAGTCGTCGCCGAAGGTTGATCCGGGAGTATTTTCACTCGGCGTCCCCATTCTCGGCATTTGCTACGGTTGTCAGCTCATAGCTCACACGCTCGGCGGAAAGGTCTCCGCCGCGGCAAGTGATTCCGCTCGCGAATACGGCAAGACAGATACGTTCTTTGATACGGAATGCAGACTTTTTAAGGGACTTCCCGAAAAGAGCGTGTCATGGATGAGTCACGGCGACTATATGTCCGATCTTCCGTCAACGTTCAAGCTCGTCGCACACAGCGACGCGTGTCCGAATGTGGCGATCGCGGATGAGGAAAAAGGTTTTTACGGCGTTCAGTTCCACCCGGAAGTCAACCATACGCAGTACGGTTTTCAGATGATAAAGAACTTCCTGTACGAAGTTTGTCATGCGTCCGGAAACTGGACTATGGGGGATTTCTGCAAATCGACCGTTGCCGCGCTCAGAGATGAGATCGGGGAGGACGGCAGAGTGCTTCTCGCTCTTTCGGGAGGAGTCGATTCCTCCGTTCTTGCGGCTTTGCTCGGTCAGGCGATAGGTAAAAGGCTTACCTGTGTCTTTGTCGATCACGGTCTGATGAGAAAGAACGAGGGAGACGAAATAGAAGCCGCGTTCAAGAAGTGGGACATTAACTTTGTCCGCGTTGATGCGGAAAACAGGTTTCTCGAAAAACTCGCAGGCGTTACCGATCCGCAGACGAAGAGACACATCATAGGAGCGGAGTTCGGTTATGTTTTCCGCGATGAGGCTGACCGTTTCGGTATAACGAACCGCGATTTCCTTGCTCAGGGAACGATCTACCCCGATGTGATCGAGTCCGGAGAGGGAGACGCAGAGGTTATCAAGAGCCACCACAACAGGCTCCTTCCCGCAGAGGTCGTCGCAAGATTCAAGGGCGTTCTTGAACCGCTCAGTCTTCTTTTTAAGGATGAAGTACGCGCTCTCGGAAGGGAACTCGGACTTGCGGAAAGCGTTGTCATGCGTCAGCCGTTCCCCGGTCCGGGACTGGCAATACGTATTATCGGAGACGTGACGAAAGCAAAGGCAGATCTTCTTCGCGAAGCAGACTTTATCATGCGAGAAGAGATAGCGAAGAGCGGGGAAGACAAGAATATAAATCAGTATTTTGCGGTTCTTACGGATCTTCATTCGGTAGGCGTTATGGGTGACGGAAGAACTTACGATAATGTACTTGCTCTCCGCGCGGTCACGACCAATGACTTTATGACCGCCGAATGGGCGCGTATCCCGTATGAATTGCTCGACAGGATCTCGACCAGGATCGTCAACGAGGTAAAGGGGATAAACAGAATAGTTTACGATATAACATCAAAGCCTCCCGCTACGGTCGAGTGGGAATGATTTTTCCGAGTAACTGCACGGATCATATCCGTTGCTGTGGCTCGAAATTTTCACAGCGGCTTTGAACGGATGTCCGGGAAACCGGATACCGCAATAAAGGCAACGACGGAGAAAAGTAACGCGGAAAAGCGAGTCGCGAGCGAGTATGGGACGGTGAGAGCCATACGGCAAGCCCCGCGCGAAGAACCCTCCCGAGCCGCAATCCGAACCCCGTTCGGCGGGTCAGTAGGTGCGCCGTGATCACGCGTTAAGTGAATAGGTTTGTCAGAACCGAAAAGAGTGATCTTCGCAAGAAGGTAAATTAGGTGGTATCGCGGGCAGCACAGCTCGTCCTAAAAACTTTAACGTGCAAATCGGAGGACGAATATGTGTTCTATAATGGGTTACTGCGGCACTGTTATGAAAATCGAAGATTTTAAGGCGGGATTTGACAAGACCGTCTCCAGAGGCCCCGATATGTCCCGTATCATCGATACGGGCAAGGGGCTTTTGGGCTTTCACAGACTTGCTATCATGGGTCTTGACGAAAGCGGGATGCAACCGTTTTCGTTTGACGGCAATTACGTTGTCTGCAACGGTGAACTTTACGGGTTCAGAAAACTTAAAACGGAACTTGAAGAGAAAGGCTATTCTTTCAAGAGCGATTCGGACTGCGAGCTTCTTCTTCCTCTTTACAAAGAATACGGAACAGATATGTTCGGTATGCTCGACGCCGAATTTGCGCTGATAATTTACGATGCGAAAAAGGATGAATATATCGCGGCGCGCGATCCTTTCGGGATCAGGCCCCTGTTCTACGGCTATGCCGACGACGGTAATATTATTTTTGCAAGCGAGGCGAAAAACCTCGTCGAACTTTGTAAAAAGGTTATCCCGTTTCCTCCGGGACACTATTTTGCCGACGGAAAATTCGTTTGTTACAGGGACATCGGAAAAGTCGAAAAGATCTGTCACGACGACGTTGAGACGGCATGTAAAAAAATTCATGAAAAACTTGTTGCGGGCATTGAAAAAAGACTTGATGCCGATGCTCCCGTCGGATTTCTTCTTTCGGGGGGACTTGATTCATCTCTCGTTTGCTCCGTCGCCGCAAAGATTTCCGATAAGCCGATAAAGACATTCGCTATCGGAATGAGCACGGATGCGATAGACCTGAAATACGCCAGAGAGGTCGCCGACTTCATCGGCTCGGAACATACCGAGGTCATAATGACGGAAGAAGATGTTATCAGATCTCTTCCCGAAGTTATTGCAATGCTCGGAACGTACGATATAACTACCGTCAGAGCGTCGATGGGAATGTATCTTGTCTGCAAGTATATTCACGAAAACACGGACATCCGCGTCTTGCTCACAGGTGAGATCTCCGACGAACTTTTCGGATATAAATACACGGATTTCGCGCCGTCCGCAGAGGAATTTCAGAAAGAAGCTCAAAAAAGAGTACGCGAACTTTATATGTATGACGTGCTTCGCGCCGACAGATGCATATCAGTCAATTCGCTTGAAGCGAGAGTCCCGTTCGGTGATCTCGATTTTGCCTCTTATGTCATGAGTCTCGATCCCGAGATCAAACTCAACCGTTACGGAAAAGGCAAATATCTTCTCCGTCATGCATTTGAAGGCGACTGGCTGCCGGAAGACATACTGATGCGCGAAAAAGCCGCTTTCAGCGATGCGGTCGGACATTCCATGGTCGACGATCTCAAAGCATACGCGGAGAAAAAGTACTCCGACGAAGAATTTGAAAGCAAAATAAAAGAATATACTTACGCCGTACCGTTCACAAAAGAATCGCTCCTGTACAGAGAGATTTTCGAGCAATACTATCCGGGACAGGCGGAAATGATAAAGGACTTCTGGATGCCGAACAAAAACTGGGAAGGTTGCAACGTCAACGATCCTTCCGCGCGCGTTCTTTCAAACTACGGAGCCAGCGGTCAATAAAGAAAGGAAACCCCCACAGTATGAATGAAAATATTCGGAAAACGCTTTATAACGAGGCTTTTGAACACGATGCGTGCGGAATAGGCGCGGTTGTCAGCATCGACGGGATCGCTTCTCATTCGATCGTGGACGACGCTCTTTCGATCGTCGAAAAACTCGAACACCGCGCGGGTAAGGATGCAACGGGCGAAACGGGTGACGGTGTCGGTATCCTTGTGCAGATATCCCACGGTTTCTTCAAACGCCTTGTTCCCGGTCTCGGCGATGAGCGCGATTACGGAATAGGAATGTTCTTTTTCCCTCAGGATTCTCTCAAACGCCGCCAGGCGCAGAAAATGTTTGAAGTCATCTGCGCGAAGGAAGGCGCGGAGTTCATTTCATGGAGAGAAGTGCCGACAGTCAGCGAGATTCTCGGACAGAGAGCGAAAAACTCTATGCCGCATATAATGCAGGGATTTGTAAGAAGACCGAAAGATATCGGCAAAGGGCTTGATTTTGACCGAAAACTCTTTGTTATCCGCCGCGTGTTCGAGCAAAGTAACGAAGATACCTATGTATGCTCGCTTTCGTCGAGAACGATCGTTTACAAAGGTATGTTCCTTGTCGGACAGCTCCGCAGATTTTATGAAGACCTTCAGGATGAGAATTACGAGAGCGCGATCGCCATGGTTCACTCGCGTTTTTCGACCAACACCACTCCGAGTTGGGAAAGAGCTCACCCGAACAGACTTATCCTTCATAACGGCGAGATAAACACCATCCGCGGTAACGCCGACAGAATGCTCGCGCGCGAAGAGACGATGCAGTCTCCCGTTCTTCACGAGGATATGGATAAGGTCCTTCCCGTCATCAATTCCTCCGGCTCGGATTCCGCAATGCTCGACAATACGCTCGAATTTCTCATGATGAACGGAATCCCGCTTCCGCTTGCGGTCATGATAACGATCCCCGAACCGTGGAAGAACGATCCGAATATGAGCCGCAAAAAGCGCGACCTTTACAGATATTACGCAACGATGATGGAGCCGTGGGACGGCCCCGCCGCTATCCTGTTTTCGGACGGCGATATTGTCGGCGCGGTTCTTGACAGAAACGGGCTTCGTCCGTCGAGGTATTATATAACTTCCGACAGAAAACTTATTCTTTCTTCCGAGGTCGGAGTTCTCGACATTCCCGCCGAAAAAATTATCTGCAAATCCCGTCTTCAGCCGGGAAAAATGCTTCTTGTCGATACGGTGAGGAAAAAAATCATCTCCGACAAAGAATGCAAAGAGTATTACGCCTCAAAACAGCCGTACGGCGAATGGCTCGATATGCATCTTGTCAATCTGTCGGAACTTTCCATCCCCAACAAGAAGGTTCCCGTATATTCCGAGGATGAAAGAAACCGTCTTTACAAAGTCTTCGGTTACACTTACGAAGATCTGAACGAAGAGATTCTTCCGATGGCAAAAAACGGGATCGAAGCAACCGCATCAATGGGCTGCGACGTTCCTCTTGCCGTGCTTTCGGAAAAACATCAGCTTCTTTTCAATTATTTTAAGCAGGTTTTTGCACAGGTAACGAATCCGCCGATCGACGCGCTCCGTGAGGAGATCGTGACCGACACGACTGTCTATGTCGGCTCGGACGGCAATCTGCTTGACGAAAAACCGGATAACTGCTGTGTTCTGAAGATCAACAATCCGATACTGACGTCGGTCGATCTGATGAAGATACGCAATATGAAAAAGCCCGGATTCAACGTCGCAACCGTTTCTCTTCTTTATTACGTCAACACTTCGCTTGAAAAGGCTGTTGACAGACTTTTCGTCGAATGCGACAAGGCGTATAAAAAGGGCGCGAACATCATTATTCTTTCCGACAGGGGAATAGACGAGAACCACGTTGCGATCCCGTCCTTGCTTGCGGTCTCCGCCGTTGAGCAATATATGGTCAGAACGAAAAAGAGAACCGCCGTTTCCGTTATCCTCGAAAGCGCGGAGCCTCGTTCCGTTCATCATTTCGCGACATTGCTCGGTTACGGTGCGCGCGCGATCAACCCGTATCTTGCTCAGGAAAGTATAGGAGCGCTTATTGACTCGGGAAGACTTGACAAGGACTATCACACAGCTGTTGACGATTACAACGACGCCATCCTTCACGGTATTGTCAAGATCGCGTCAAAGATGGGCGTCTCGACTTTGCAGTCTTATCAGTCCGCTCAGTTGTTTGAAGCTGTCGGTATATGCAAAGACGTTATTGATAAGTATTTTACAAATACGATCAGTCCCGTTGAAGGGATCGGTCTGAAAGAGATCAGCGAAGGTGTTGAATTCAGACATGATCTTGCGTTTGATCCTCTCGGCAGAGGCGTTGACGAAACGCTTGAAAGCATCGGGCTGCATAAACTGCGCTCCGGTAAAAACGCCGAAGACCACATGTATTCTCCGAAAACGATCGTTTCTCTCAGAGATGCGACACGAACGGGTTCGTATGAGAAATTCAAGGAGTACTCGGCACTCGTTGACGATGAGAGAAAGCCGCACACGCTGAGAGGACTTCTTGAATTTGTCTGGGATGAAAACGGGGGAATACCTCTTTCCGAAGTCGAGCCCGCGAGCGAGATCGTAAAACGCTTTAAGACGGGAGCGATGTCTTACGGTTCCATATCCGAAGAGGCGCACACCTGCATGGCGATCGCAATGAACACTCTCGGCGGCAAGTCAAACTCCGGAGAAGGTGGCGAAGATCCCGCGAGGTTCGGAACGGACAGAAACAGCGCGATCAAGCAGGTTGCGTCCGGCCGTTTCGGCGTGACGAGCGAATATCTTTGCAGCGCAAAAGAGATCCAGATAAAAATGGCGCAGGGCGCAAAGCCCGGCGAAGGGGGACACTTACCCGGGAAAAAAGTTTATCCGTGGATCGCAAAAACACGTTTTTCGACGCCCGGAGTTTCTTTGATCTCACCTCCGCCGCACCATGATATATATTCGATCGAAGATCTTGCGCAACTAATTTTCGATCTTAAAAACGCGAACAGAGACGCGCGCATTTCCGTCAAACTTGTTTCCGAGGAAGGCGTAGGAACGATTGCGTCCGGTGTTGCGAAAGCCGGAGCGGAAGTCGTTCTCATCTCCGGTTATGACGGCGGTACGGGAGCCGCTCCGAAAAGTTCCATACACAACGCGGGTCTGCCGTGGGAACTCGGACTCGCCGAAGCGCATCAGACGCTTGTCAGAAACGGTCTCCGCTCACGCGTCCGCCTCGAAACGGACGGAAAACTGATGAGCGGACGAGACGTTGCGATAGCATGTCTTCTCGGCGCCGAAGAGTTCGGATTTGCAACTGCGCCTCTTGTAACGATGGGCTGTGTGATGATGCGTGTCTGCAACCTCGATACCTGTCCCGTCGGTATAGCGACGCAAAATCCCGAGCTCAGAAGCAGATTCAGCGGAAAACCCGAGTATGTGATGAACTTTATGCTGTTCATCGCGGAAGAACTGCGCGAGATAATGGCAAAACTCGGTGTCCGTACAGTTGATGAACTCGTGGGACACACGGAAAAACTTCGCATGAGGGAAAAGAGGGTCACGCACAGAGCGGACACGATAGATCTTTCCGCGATCCTCGGTCAACCGTCCGCAATACACTTCAAAAATTCCGATAAATTTGATTTTGAACTTGAAAAGACCCTTGACGAAAGCGTTCTCATTCCTGCGTTTGAGCCGTTTTTCGCCAAAAAGAAGGCTCATTCGGAGACTGTGACTGTTTCAAGCACGAACAGAACGTTCGGCACCATACTCGGTTCCGTAATAACGAAGAAATTCGGAAATTCGCTTGATGACGACACGTATACCGTCAACTGCTGCGGCGGAGGCGGTCAGTCTTTCGGCGCGTTTATTCCGAAAGGGTTGACGATCGATCTGACGGGTGACGCGAACGATTATTTCGGCAAAGGACTGTCCGGCGGAAAACTCGTTGTAAAGCCCGAAAAAGGCTCTGCGTTCGACGCGAAAGACAATATAATTATCGGAAATGTAGCGCTTTACGGCGCGACCGACGGCGAAGCGTTTATCAACGGTATTGCCGGAGAGCGTTTCTGCGTTCGCAACTCGGGCGCTGTGGCTGTCTGCGAAGGATGCGGCGATCACGGCTGTGAATACATGACCGGAGGCAGAGCCGTTATTCTCGGCAAGACAGGCAAAAACTTTGCCGCCGGTATGAGCGGCGGTATCGCATACGTCTTCGATGACTCGCATGATCTTTATATGAAGATAAACAAAGAAATGGTTCATATGAGCGAAGTTACCGAAAAACGCGATGTTACGGAACTGAAAGCGCTTATCTCCGAGCATGTCCGCAGAACAGGCTCGCCGTTCGGCAAAACCATCATGGACAATTTTGACGGATATCTTCCGAAATTCAAAAAAATCATTCCGAAGGACTATGAGCGCATGCTCAACGCCGTCGAAGAACTTGAAGAAAAGGGCGTTTCCCGCGAAGAAGCGACCATGCAGGCGTTTTACGCTCTGCAAAGATCATAACGGAGGTGAGATAAATGGGAAAACCAACCGGTTTTTTGGAGTTCGACAGACTCGGCAACAGTTCTGTCGATCCGAAAGAAAGAATAAAGAATTTTTCCGAATTTCATCCGCCTCTTGTTAAGGCTGAAAGACAGAAGCAGGCCGCGCGCTGTATGAACTGCGGCGTGCCGTTCTGTCAGTCGGGCGAAAACTTCGGCGGAATGTTCAGCGGATGTCCTCTCCACAATCTGATACCCGAGTGGAACGATGAAATATATAAGGACCATTGGGATGAAGCGCTTTCAAGGCTTCTGAAAACAAACAATTTCCCCGAATTCACGGGCAGGGTGTGTCCCGCGCTCTGCGAGGCGGCGTGTACCTGCGGAATGAACGGAGATTCGGTCACGGTTCACGATAACGAACTCTCTATAATCGAAGAGGGCTTTGCGACGGGAATGATGAAGCCCCGCATACCGAAACAGCGGAGCGGAAAGCGCGTTGCTGTTATCGGATCGGGACCGTCGGGACTTGCCGTCGCGGATCAACTCAATAAGCGCGGGCACTCAGTTGTCGTTTATGAAAGAGACGCTCGTCCGGGCGGGCTTCTTATGTACGGCATCCCGAATATGAAACTTGATAAAGCCGTCGTTCGCAGACGTGTCGAACTGATGGAAAAAGAGGGCGTTGTTTTCACTTGCGGTGTCAACGTCGGAAAAGATATAAGCGCCGACGAAATCATGCGCGAATTTGACGCTGTTGTCCTCTGTTGCGGCTCAAAGACCCCGCGCGACCTGAAAGTCCCCGGAAGAGACGCAAAAGGCGTTCATTTTGCGGTCGATTATCTTTCGGCGGCGACCTCAACGGTCATCGGAGACGTTGACGGATTTGAGATAGACGCGAAGGGAAAACACGTTGTTATTGTCGGCGGCGGCGATACGGGTAACGACTGTGTCGGGACATCTGTAAGACAAGGATGCAAGTCGGTTACACAACTTGAAATGATGCCGAAAATGCCAGATAAAAGAGCCGAAAACAATCCGTGGCCGCAATGGCCGAGAGTCTGCAAGACCGATTACGGTCAGGAAGAGGCGATCGCCGTTTTCGGACACGATCCGAGAATATACTGCACGACGGTTAAAGAAATCGTTAAAGATGACAACGGTGAGGTCCGTGCGATCCGTACAGTCGGTTTGACGTCCGTGTTTGATGAAAAAGCGGGCAGGAACGTTATGGTAGAAGTTGACAACTCGGAAAAAGAACTTCCGTGTGATCTTCTTCTGATTGCCGCAGGCTTTGTCGGATGCGAAAGTTACGTTGCCGAGGCGTTCGGCGTTCAGCGCGACGGAAGAGGAAATGTTATTTCATCCGTCGGTAAGCACGGCACCGATGTTCCGAAAGTGTATGTTGCCGGAGATGCGCGCAGAGGTCAGTCACTTGTCGTTTGGGCTATTTCCGAAGGCAGAAGTTGCGCCGAAGAAGTCGATGCGTTTTTAATCTGATTATGTGCTGATAAATCAATTATCCCGAGCGAAAACCGCTCGGGATATGTTTTTGCGGAATGCAACAAAGATGTCACAGTAATTCTGTAAGAAACACTGTGGACATTTTTTCATCCATCCATAGGGTGGATTTAGTTGAAAAAAAATGACTTCACATAAGTGAAGTCATTTTTTTCTGCGAAAGAGTAACCAAACGGAGCAGAACCAAGGTAAAAGTAAGCAAAAGTAGTACACCTTAACCTTTACTATACTCATACTCCAAAAGTTCTTCGTCTTTGTTTACGCATATAAATCCGACACTTTCAAACAATTTAAGTGAGGCAGTGTTTTTCTCATCAATAGAAACTTGAATTTTAATAAAATCAAGTCCAAGTTTTCCTGCTTGAATATCTTTTACTATAATTGTAGCAATTCCCTGACTTTGATATTTCGGAAAAACGACCACAGACATATACAA
>OLPF01000267.1_pt1 | contig 60704 bp, 63 predicted proteins | sample 1673121 | NCBI WGS metagenome assembly OLPF01 (sample SAMEA3136756, study PRJEB25190) | human gut metagenome
TGGATAATTCCTTACTGGCTGTAAGGGATATTAACCATAAATATATTGTAGTAGATAGGAGACGAAGATGAAAAAAGGACAGATGTGTGAAGGCATCATTGAATATATCGATTTTCCGAATAAAGGGCGTGTGAAAGTTGAAGATCAGTATGTGACAGTGAAAAATGGTATTCCCGGACAGAAGATCCGTTTTGTCATTAACAAAAAGCGCAAAGACCGCTGTGAAGGCAGATTACTGGAAGTACTGGAGAGATCTCCATTAGAAACCATTGAACCGGTCTGTCATGAATTTCCGGCCTGCGGCGGCTGCATGTATCAGACCATGAGCTATGATGAACAGCTGAAGATGAAGGCCGGCCAGGTGAAGAAGCTTCTGGATACAGCCATTAGTTCAGCTGGCCAGGTAGATGCGGAAGGAAAGCCGGATTATGTTTTTGAGGGTATTACAGGTAGTCCGAAACAGTGGGCTTACCGCAACAAAATGGAATTTTCTTTTGGAGATGATCATTTGGATGGGCCGTTGACATTGGGACTGCACAAGAAAGCCAGTACGTATGACATCCTGACAGTGGATGACTGCAAGATTGTCCATGACGATTTTACAACTGTTTTAAAAACCGTGTTGGATTATTTCACCGAGCATCCGATGCCGTATTATAAGAAAATGAAACATACCGGTTATCTCCGCCACCTTTTGGTGCGTCGTTCCGAGACAACCGGAGAGATGCTGGTACATCTGGTGACAACCAGTCAGGAAGAATGTGATCTGACAGAACTGACCCAGCGTCTTTTGGCTCTTCAGCTTGAAGGCAGGATTGTGGGAATCATGCATATCATCAACGATACACTGGCGGATGTGGTTCAGAGCGATGAGACACGCATTCTTTACGGGCAGGATTATTTTTATGAGCATATTCTTGGACTGAAATTCAAGATTTCCACATTTTCATTCTTCCAGACAAATACACTGGGGGCCGAATTGCTCTACGATATTGCACGTTCTTATATCGGTGATACAAAAGATATGACTGTTTTTGACCTTTACAGCGGAACAGGTACCATCGCCCAGATTTTGGCAGCAGTGGCAAAGAAAGTTGTCGGTGTAGAAATTGTGGAAGAAGCTGTCGAGGCAGCCAAAGTCAATGCCGGACTGAACCAGCTGGACAACTGTGAATTCATTGCCGGTGACGTTTTGAAAGTGCTGGATACCATTGAAGATAAGCCGGATTATATCGTCCTTGATCCGCCAAGAGACGGCATCCATCCAAAGGCATTGGACAAGATCATTGATTACCAGGTGCCGAATATGGTGTATATTTCCTGTAAGCCGACCAGTCTGGCCAGAGATTTGGGCGTACTGATCGAGCGAGGATATAAAGTGAAAAAGACACATTGTGTTGATATGTTCCCGGGCACGGTTCATTGTGAAACAGTTGTCAAATTATCCCTCAAAAAAGATACACCTAAGATTGAGATAACAATGGAGCCTGATGAAGAGAGTAATTATACATCACAAGAAAAGGCTACTTATTCAAAGATTAAGGAATATGTGAAGGAAAAGTATGGTGTGAATGTGCATACTTCTTATATTGCACAGGTGAAGCGGATGTGTGGACTGGATATGGGCGAGAATTATAATAAGTCCAAGAAAGAGAATCCAGAGGTAAAGCAGTGTCCACAGGAGAAGGTGGAGTATATTAAGGATGCGTTGAGACACTATGGATTGATATAATATGCGGCAGAGGAGACAAAAGAAATGGAAAAGTTGATTGAAATACTTAAAGAATTTGATATAGACAATATAGGAGCTCTTATTGGCGTTAGCATTATTTTAATTAGTGTGGCAACAGGATATATTCAATTATTTCATGCATCAAGAATTGAAGCTGTATTGATGAGTAAGACCGAGGAATCAAAAAGATTTAGTTTTATGTATTTCATACTGTTCTTTGTGTTTGGGGTAATAAATTATCTGTTTACTGTAAATGTTACTTCTGTTGTAGTTAATGGTGCATTTTTGTTATTAACGTTATTAGTGTCTTCTATTTTACGCATCTTGAAAAACAGAGGAAAAGCAATAAAATTGTATTGGTGGTGTGAAGAAAGGAAAGGGGTTTTCATCATATTAACAGCTACAGCAATAATCACTTTTGCCATATCTACAGCATTTAATATTAATTTAATGAGTTGTGCTATTTTAGGTGCTTTGGTAGAAGTGTTTATAGTAGCAATAACATTTTTAAATGTAGGAGATATAAGGTCAACTTTCGTTTTGAATGTTGAAAATGAAAAATGGTATGTATTTAAACGCATGAATGAAGAATATTTATTATGTGGAAATGAAAATAATATTAACGATGCTACAAAAATAAAGTTATTACCAATAGCTTATGTGGTAGAGCAAAATATATGTTTTGAAAAGGTTGTATAGTATCATAGCTTTTAAGTATTGACACCGCTTCGCCCATAACGATAAATCAAGGGTTGAGGTGGTGTCATTTCTTATAGTTATAAGTTGTCAGAGAAGAAGGTTGAAAGATACCTTCTTTTTTTGATGTCTAAAATTAAATTATGCAAAACTGTGGAGAATGTGGTGATGTGCCTTGCTTGGTTTATCTCTGTGAGCAGCTTTGCTTTCGTATCCGTCATAATACTTTTTGACAGTCCTGCGATCCAGATCATAAAACCGTGCAAGTTCTGAAAAGTTTGGTTTTATATCACTCAATTTGAGGATTTTGAGCTGAGTCTTTAATGCTTCGTTCATGGATAACACCTCCATGAATACAATAGCATGCTGACCTTGATTGTACATTTTTATTTTCCACTAAATGTACATATTTATTTTATCATTTACAAATGATCAATGGCTGGTCGATATTTCGGCGAGCTTTGGCTTTGTTTATCGTATCAATCACGCAGGATACTTCCAGTGTTTTTGAAAGCGAGAACATGGGTACACTGTTTTTGCCTATGGAGATAGCAAGATTGATTTATATATGTTACGCGAGGCTGATAAAGGATTTTTGTATATTGGTAAGCGGATAAGCAGATCATTGAAGAATGAAAGCTTATCAGGGTTGGTGCCGATTTACGATCATTCTTTGGTGATATTGGCTGATGAGGACGAAGAAGTACAAGCTGATATTGCTATCTGCAAATCGAATTCAGGAATAAGTGGAAGTAGGCTGGCAGCAGCACATGTGCGTTTGGGAGAAAAAATAGGAAGGCACATTGCTGCCGTATTCCCAGAGAAAAATACATCAATCTTAGTTTTGGAACGAGGTGGCAGGTTTTTTGGTGACGGAGTATATATGGGAGCAGGCGGCATTTTTTATTCGATGAACCCGAAGCAAGATGATACTCCTGTGATTAATACAGAGAGAGTAGTTATTGTTGATAGTGTGATTAATACTGGAAAATCAATAATGAGGATTATTGATGAGTTAAAGAATCATAATCCAGGCATTGACGTTATTATCGCTGCAAATGTTATTCAGAATGAAGCTGTCGAGTTGTTTAAGGATTATCTCGTGTTTGCAACAAGGCTTTCGAAGAATTCATTTGTAGGAGTTAATCAATCAAAGCAAACTGGCAAAACAGGACCGGATACTGCAGATAGACTTTTTAATTTAATAAAAAAACGATATTGAAATGATTTTAAATGAATATTCAGTATTAAATTACAGGTGTTTGTGGTAGTATATAATCTGAGGAAAATTGCGCAATATGGCTTCTAAAAATGATGTAAAGGATGATGATTTTGACTAGAGGAGAATTACGTAGAAGAGAAGAAGCAGTAGTCGCAGGATTTGTTGAAAGAAATGTAGATAAAGATAAATGATTCTGGAAGCATTTTAGAATGATATAAGAAAAATCAGAGGAAGGACTTGAATATTAATGTCTTTTAACATCATTAAAAATACACTTGAAACCCAGGAAAATGGCGTTCTCATCATCGAAAATGATGTATATCGTATTAAAATGAGATACATTGGAAACTACAGAGAAGACTTGAAAAACCATAAACTTAACACTGACTTTTTAACAGTCAATTCAAAAATCAAGCAAGCTCATTCTGTATATATGCCTACATTCACACTTATGCATAACGAGGTAATGTTTAAAATTATTGATACAGGCGCTGGCATCTTTGATGAAAAATCTATGGACAACATGATAGCAGATTTCACGCTGGCTCATAGGTGTCTTAATGATTTTAAGCGTATCATTCAGCAATACTTTCCAACTGAATAACGCAAAACTCCTACGTGCACAACCTGCAAGATAGAAAATCGTCTTGCATTATATAGGTCGAAAGAATCCTAAAAGCCGTTCGTCAGGCGACCCTTATATAGGTATTCCGCTTTATACTTGTGATATATCAAAGGAAGGAGAGGACTCATGAGAGACAGATCAAAAGAAATTGCTATGCTGGAGGATACTCTTAAGATCTTAAAGCAGGGCTGGTATGAAAAAAATGGTAATTTCTTCCAGAAATGTGGAATGCTTATGGTGAAGAATTAGTTTGTATGATAAAATAACAAAGTGATTATATAGCCATAAGCAGAGTATGGTAGAAAGAGGATAAAAATGAGAGAAGGAAAAGGAATTGCCCTGTTGCCAATTGGTGTATTTCTTGTATTATACCTTGGCCTGGGCATTTTATTTGAGTATGTGATGGAGATTCCAATGGGGTTTTACAATGTGCCAATCGTCATCGCATTTCTTGCGGCGATTCTGGTGGCCTGTCTGCAGAATCGAGCGTTGAATTTTGATCAGAAACTGGAGATTATGGCACAGGGAGTGGGTGATAAGAATATTATCACGATGCTATTAATCTTCCTGGCAGCCGGTTCATTTGTGGGTGTTGTGGGGAGAAGCAGTGCAGAGAGTGTGGCCTATTGCATGCTGAGTCTGATCCCGGCGAGATTTTCAGTTGCGGTGCTGTTTATCGTTGGCTGTTTTGTATCAGTGGCGATGGGAACATCTGTCGGAACCATTACCCTTCTGACACCGATTGCAGTCGCTGTTTCTACAGCGTCCGGATTTGATCTGGCGTTTTGTGTCGCTTCTGTGATGGGCGGCGCCATGTTTGGGGATAATCTGTCTTTTATTTCAGATACAACGATTGCTGCATGTAATGGACAGGGATGCGAGATGAAAGACAAGTTCAGGGAAAACTTCTGGATTGCTTTTCCGGCAGCTGTTGTGACACTGCTTCTGATTCTTATGCTGTCTTTCCAGACAGAAATTCAGGGACATGTGATTCAGCCATACCATTTGACGCAGGTGATTCCGTATGTGCTCGTACTGATCGGAGGCATTGTAGGTATCAATGTATTTGTTGTACTGCTGATCGGTATTGTGTCAGGTGCGTTGATTATGTTGATTGGTGGCCATACTGTTCCTGTAGAGATTCTTAAAAACATGGGCTCCGGTGTCTCCGGAATGTTTGAAACCTGTATGGTAGCTATTCTTGTAGCGGCCATGTGTGCGCTTATCCGTGAGTATGGGGGATTTGATGCACTTCTTAGCTGGATACACAGAATCTTCCGTGGAAAAAAGGGTGGTCAGCTTGGTATGGGATTTCTCGTCGGCACAATGGATATTGCAACGGCCAACAATACAGTAGCCATCGTTATGGCAAATCCGATTGCGAAGGAAATGGCAGAGGAATATGGCATTACACCGAGAAAGACAGCATCGCTTCTTGATACATTTTCATGCGTTTTTCAAGGGGTGATTCCTTATGGTGCGCAGATGCTTGTCGCAATTTCAGCAGTGAACGAACTTGGCGGAGAGATTTCAGCCTTTCAGATCATGCCGAAACTGTTTTATCCGCTGCTTTTATTGCTCAGCTCTCTGATTACGATTATGAAATGAACGTATAAATGTTCAAATTTTCATACATAGATTGGCGAACGGCGCGGTTTCTGGTATGATGTAGGCAAGAGAAGCGTCTCTTGTGTTATTTATTAGGAAGATGATTTTTACAAGGAGGGTTTTACAATGGAAATGAAAGCAGGAATGAAGTACGAAACAGAAATTGTTGTGAACGAGGGCATGCTTGCGAACCATAACGATCCACAGCTTCCGGCAATTGAATTGCCTGCAGTTTTCTCAACACCGAGCATGATTAATCTGATGGAACTGACATGTGCCAAATTAATGGATAATTGTCTGGAAGAAGGCAAAGGTTCTGTCGGTATGTCTGTTGAAGTCAAACATCTTGCTTCCACACCATGTGGCAAGAAGGTTCGCTGTGAAGTAGAGATCACAGAAGTTGTGAATGGCAAGAAAGTGACATTTGCTGTGAATGCGTATGATGAGAACGGCCTGATCGGTACAGGCACACATAAACGTGCGGTGATCAACAAAGCCGCATTTAATATGTAAGAAAATAGTATTTGATGAATGTATTTTTCTTTAGTATACTTGTCGTAATTCATCGGAGGGCAATTTGTTCAATAGAAACAATAGCTGGATAAGATGGCAGGCTGAGATGCCTGCTGCTTATCTGGCTTTTTCTCTTTTTGGGGATTAAGATGAGCTGTCTGCCAGACATATTTCTATTTCACACCGCACCTCCGCTGAGATGGGGAGGATTATCGCACTTAAAAAAATAATAGTTCGCTAAGATATTGTTAAAAATCATTCGGCGTGGTACAATAACAGTTGCAATGTTAAAAATGGTGTATCCAAAGAATTGCGGTTTCCTGACGGGAATCGGTATTTTCGGATACAGAAGATAGAAGGAGATAAGTACAATGGTTAATTTTAAAGAAGATGAACAGTTGAAAATGCTGAACCATTCCTGTGCACATCTGATGGCTCAGGCAATCAAACATCTCTATCCTCAGGCTAAGTTCTGGGTTGGACCTGTTGTTGCAGAAGGTTTCTACTATGATGTGGATTTGGGTGACGATGTTATCAGAGATGAAGATATCGCTGCCATTGAGAAAGAGATGAAGAAAGTTGCCAAGAGCGGCAAGAAGATTGTTCGCCATGAGATTTCCAAGGAAGAAGCCCTTGAGATGTTCAAGGATGATGAATACAAGATTGACCTGATCAATGGTCTGGAAGATGGCAATATTTCATGTTACACACAGGGCGATTTCACAGACCTCTGCCGTGGACCTCACGTAGACAATGTGAAGTTATGCCGCCACTTCAAGTTGTTAAGACACTCCGGTGCATACTGGAAGGGTGACAGCAAGAACAAGGTGCTTCAGAGAATCTACGGCGTATGTTTCCCTACAGCTGAAGAATTGGAAGCACATATACAGCTCCTTGAGGAAGCAAAGGAAAGAGACCATCGTAAGATCGGCAAGGACATGGAACTGTTCATGGTAGACGATCTTGTTGGTCGTGGTCTTCCGATGTTCCTTCCAAAGGGTTATACTATCTGGCAGGAACTTGAGAACTACATCAAGGAGAAGGAACGCAAGCTGGGTTATCAGCATGTTATGACACCTTGTGTCGGTACTGTGAACCTTTATAAGACATCCGGTCACTGGGATCATTACAAAGAGAACATGTTCCCTGCCATGGAAGTAGATGATGAAGCTTTCGTACTCAGACCAATGAACTGCCCGCATCATATGATGATTTATGCGAATAAGAGACATTCTTACAGAGATCTGCCGATCAGAATCGGTGAGATCGCTCATGATTTCAGATATGAAGCCAGCGGTACACTGAAAGGTATCGAAAGAGGCAGACATTTCTGTCAGAATGATGCCCATCTGTTTGTAACACCTGAGCAGATTAAGGATGAGATTTCAAGAGTTGTAGACCTGATCTTCAGCACATACGAAGATTTCGGCATCACAGATTACAGATGCGTTTTATCTCTGAGAGATCCTGAAGACAAAGCGAAGTATCATGATGATGATGAGATGTGGAACAAGGCAGAGAACGCACTGCGTGAAGTTATGAACGAACTCGGTCTTGAATACACAGAAGAGATCGGTGAAGCAGCTTTCTATGGCCCTAAGCTGGATGTCAATGTGAAGCCTGCTGTAGGTAATGAGATCACATTGTCCACATGTCAGCTCGACTTCTGTCTGCCGGCGAAATTCCAGCTGACATATGTTGACAAAGATGGCGAGATGAAGACACCGGTTGTTCTGCATAGAGCGATCCTCGGTTCTCTTGACAGATTCATGGCGTATATCCTTGAGGAGACAAAGGGTAATCTGCCTACATGGCTGGCACCGATCCAGGTCAAAGTTATGCCTGTTAAGACAGATGATGACGACTTGAATGCTTATGCCAATGAAATCTGTGAACTGCTCGAAGCGCAGAATGTTCGTGTTGATCTGGATGACAGAGCAGAGAAACTGGGCTATCGTATGCGTGAGGGACAGATCCAGAAGGTACCATATCTTCTTGTTATCGGTTTCAACGAGAAGGATAACAGAACGGTTTCCTACAGACTTCACGGTGAGAAAGATACAACAGTTGTGGGCCTTGATGAATTTGTTGAGAAGATTGTTGATGAGATCAAGAACAAAGTTCATTAAAGTCGATTTTGGATGGATCAGTCAGATACTGAATGAAAGTCTTTGTTAGTACAGAAACACGGTTTAACGGCATGGAAGCAATGCCGATGGCACGGTACTGCGGCGGGTCAATAGGACGGATCTCCAAACTGTAATTGAGGTTTCGCAGGATCAGTTCCGGCATGATGGTGATGCCGAATCCGTGAGATACCATGGAGATAACTGACAAATCATCATTCAGGACATAGCGGACATTAGTTTTGCCGCGGGTTGAATTTAATACTGCCTGAATATCATTATCAGAGCCTTTGGTTGGCAAAACCAAGGGCTCTTTTTTGATTTCCGGGAGTGTCAGAACATTCTGCCGGGTCAGGGGGTGCCTTTCAGGAAGAAGGACATTCATGGGATCCTTATACAGCAGGTGAAAGACCAGCGGGTCAGCAACAGGAGCCGTCAGAAAGCCGCAGTCCACGCGGCCGCTTAAAATACGCTCTGTGATTTCATCGTAGTCACCCGCTAGCAGATCGAATTCCACAAGGGGATAATCTGCTTGAAACTTGCGGATGATGGTCGGAAGCCACTGGGTGGAAACACTGGTGAAGGTGGCAATCCGCAGGGTGCCGGCTACCGTTTCGTTGATATCGTAAATGGCCTGAGAAAGACCATGCTGATCGTTGACCAGAGTTTGTATGTAAGGCAGCAGGCGTTTGCCGTTCTCAGTGAGGGTGACGCCGGAAGCACTTCTTGCCAGAAGGGAAAATCCGGTCTCTTTCTCCAAGGCGGCAATGGCATGGCTGATGCCGGCCTGGGTATAGTGAAGAATCTCAGCAGTCCTGGTAATATTGCCGATTTCGGCGGTTTTCAGAAAAATTTCATAGCGGTTTAAAATCATTGCAGGCACACTCCATAACTTTTGTGAATGATAAGCATTAATATTATTCTCTTTTCAAATATTCAGATAGTTGTATAATACTCCATGGAAAACAAAAAAGCAAGGCGGTGTTTTGTAAAATTTGTCATTGCAAAATTAAAAAACACCTTGAAATAAGGATAGAGGAGTAGGATAAGGTTATGAGAGAGTATGGATGGACGCAGCAGAGGGCGGACAGTATGCTGGCGCTGGTTGCGATGGCATGGGGCAGTTCCTATCTGTTGATGAAGATTGGTTTGGATGGTATCCCGCCGTTTTGTATTATTGCATTAAGATTTGGTATCGCGTTTATTGCGGTTTCGCTTTTGTTTTTTAAAAAGTTTAAGAAGACAACGAAGCGTGTGATGATGAAAGGTGCAGTTCTTGGCTTGTTTCTTTTTGGGCTGTTTGCGTTTCTGATGCATGGCCTTCAGACAACATCCGCTTCCAATGGCGGTTTTCTGACAAGTACAACTGTTGTGCTGGTGCCTATTTTTCATGCGGTGATCAAGAAGAAAATGCCGGATCACCAGAATGTTTTGAGTATTCTGCTGACGATGACAGGCATTTGTCTGCTGACTCTGCAGCAGTCACTGGTGTTCCACAGCGGTGATATTCTCTGTCTTGCAGGTGCAGCTGTGTATGCGGTGCAGATTCTGCTGACGGACAAGTTTGCACAGGAAGAGGACGGAATGCTCCTTGGCATCTGGCAGCTTGGATTTGCAGCGCTGTATGGTGTCATTTGCACATTTATGTTTGAAACACCGACATTGCCGTCAAGCGGTTTCCAGTGGATTGCAATTTTGGGCCTGGCATTTGTATGCAGCGCCTTTGGATTCGTGATGCAGCCAATGGCACAGAAGTATACAACACCGGAACATACAGGCCTTTTGTTTGCACTGGAACCGGTTTTTTCAGCGATATTCTCATACATTTTCCTACATGAGACTTTGTCCGGGAAGGGTTATATGGGCGCAATGCTGGTAATGGCCGGCGTGGTTGCAGCTTCTGTTGTCAGGGAAAAGAGACAGCCGGTACGCGTTGTGGCACATCAGTCCTAAAAGTAAATATAGTATTAATGAATAGAGATAAAAGCACTGAAATCGGTCGTGGATTCAGTGCTTTTTATCGTTCAGCGCTTATTTTAAATACCGCCACATTGGTATAGGGACTCTCAAAATACAGGCGATAGGCAATGTGGTATTTGCCGGAATTGATGCATAAAATATAAGATACAGCTGAACACATGAATTTATCGAATCATAAATGTAAGTAAATTGAACCAATCGAATCAAATACGAATTGACTCGATTGGTTCGATTTGCTATAATATAAGCAGAAAGTGATGGAGGGGATGACAAGATGGTATTTCAAGAAAGCAAAACAGTAGAACTCAAAGAAGTTGTTGTTGACGATATCAGGAAAGAAATCATTGCCTTTGCAAACTGCGATGGGGGAAAGTTATATATTGGTGTTCGAGACGATGGTACAGTTGTGGGGGTGGATAATCCTGATCGTACGGCATTGCAGATTAGTAATATGGCTCGGGATGCGATTAAGCCGGATATTACGATGTTCATGCATTATGGGACAATTGAGGAGAGTGGGAAAAAGATTGTTGCAATTGACATTCAGAGAGGAACAGATCGCCCTTATTATATAGCTAAAAAGGGAATGAGACCGGAGGGCGTGTATGTACGGCAGGGATATTCGGCAGTTCCTGCTACAGATACAGCAATTCGGCATATGATTAAAGAAACAGATGGAGACCGCTTTGAGGCTATGCGCAGTTTGAATCAGGAGCTGACTTTTAATGCTGTGAAGAAAGCGTTTGAACAGCGGAATGTTGATTTTGGCGTTCAGCAAATGCGGACATTGAAGATAATTGATTCGGATGGTTTGTATAGTAATCTGGCGATGCTTTTATCAGATCAGTGCACACATACGATTAAGGTGGCTGTTTTTCAGGGAACAGATCAGACCGTTTTTAGAGACCGGAAGGAATTTGCAGGTTCTCTTATGCAGCAGATGAATGATGTGTATGCGTTTATTGATTTCAGAAACCAGACACATGCTGCCATAGAAGGATTGCTAAGAATTGATACGAGAGATTACCCGGAGATTGCTGTCAGGGAGGCACTGCTGAATTTGCTGGTGCATCGGGATTATTCTTTTAGTGCCAGTGCTTTGATCAGTATCTATGAAGATAGGATAGAATTTGTATCCATTGGCGGACTTGTACCGGGGATAGAGCTGGAGGATGTGATGGCGGGAATTTCTATATGCAGGAATCAGGATTTGGCCAATGTTTTTTTTCGCTTACAGTTGATTGAGGCTTACGGCACCGGCATCAGTAAAATGATGATGGCCTATAGAGATATGCTGCAGAAACCTGTGATTGAGACAACGAAGAATACATTCAAGATTATATTGCCAAATGTAAATGTACAGAAGCAGTATGCTCAGACGAAACCGCCTGTATACAGAGTCGAAGATCAGTCAATGCAATATAGTTATAATGCTGCAGAAATAAAAGGTTTATCCGATGAGGAAGAAATTATTTTGGAGTATATCGGGAAGCATGATAGATTGACTAAGCAACAAGCAGCAGAATTGCTTGAAGTGAGTGCTTCCACGGCGACAAGGTTACTTAAACGGATGGTTGAGAGCCATATGCTTAAGCGTAACGGTAAGGCAAGGAACACTTATTACACGGAGATAAAATAGCACTTGAGAATAATTTCAGAAAATTTCTCACGTTAATGTACTAAAAAATAAACATTTTTTGCCTGTGATGGTTGATTTTTGCAGAAATTTAGCGTATCATAATACCATTATTGCTTAATTAACCGGGCTTATTTGTCAGAATCCTGATAGGTTTGTCTATCAGGATTTTGTTTTGTCAATGTGCCGGTTGGAAAGAGGTTTTAACGTTTTTATGGAAGCATTTTCACAATTTGTCGGTCATGTAGACTCCATGATCTGGAGCATGGTTCTTGTGCTGCTCTGTCTGGGTGTCGGTCTTTATTTATCCATTCGCATGAAATTCCCTCAGATTCGTTTTTTGAAGGAAATGGTGCACTTACTTGGAGCCAAAGAGGAGAGTGAGAACGGTATTACACCGTTTCAGGCTTTTGCAACAACAGTGGGCGCTCGTGTGGGCATGGGCAATATTGCCGGTGTGGCATCGGCCATTTATTTCGGTGGCCCGGGATCCGTTTTCTGGATGTGGATCATCACATTGATCGGTGCGGCTTCTGCTTACACGGAGTCGGCACTGGGGCAGGCCTATAAGGTAAAGAATCCGGATGGTGAGTATATGGGCGGACCGGCCTACTATATCGAGAAGGGACTTAAATGCAAGCCGTACGCTATTTTGTTTGCGGTGGTGGCATTTCTTGGCCCGGGGTTTCTGATGCCCGGGGTTCAGATCAATTCACTGGTGACGGTTTTTGAGGAAGCATTTTCAGTGAATAAGATTCTGGTGGGCGCCATTTGCTGTGTGATCCTCGGTATTGTTGTATACGGCAGTATCAAGCGTATCGCCAAGATCGCCGAGATGCTGGCGCCGGTGATGTGCGGTATTTATATTGTGGCAGCGGTTGTTATTCTTGGACTCAATATCACAAAGCTTCCGGGAATTCTTGGAATGGTGGTTTCATCAGCCTTCGGCAAACATGCAGTTTTTGGCGGGATTCTTGGTTCTGCTGTTTCTTGGGGCGTTAAGCGAGGTATTTATTCCAATGAAGCAGGTATGGGATGCGGTGCCATCGTCTCCGCGGCAGCAGAATGTTCTCATCCGGCGAAACAGGGACTGATCCAGTCGTTTTCTATTTATGTGGATACCTTATTTATTGGAACAGCAACCGCCCTGATCATCTTGCTGACAGGTACATTTGATGTCTGTGACGGCGCAGGCAATCTGCTCCTTGACCAGACAGGCGGCATTGAAGCCGGTATCAAATGGACACAGTATGCGCTGATGAATACATTCGGTACATGGAGCGGCAAGGCGCTGGCGATCATCATTGTGCTGTTTGTCTTTACATCTATGACGGGATATTGTTATCAGGCAGAAGCGAATATCCGTTATCTCACCCACAACAGCAAATTGGCTGTCAATATTTGCCGTGCCGTTTTCCTTGCAGCCTCATTTTTCGGAGCCATTGTGAATGCAGATGCTATCTGGTCCATGGGCGATATCGGCTATGGACTTATGGCCTGGGCCAATATCATTGCCATTGCTCTGTTGGCGCCGAAGGCATCGGCCATGCTGGAGGATTACGAACAGCAGAAGAAGGAAGGCAAGAATCCGGTCTTTGATCCGACAAAGTTCGGAATTGAGGATGAAACAGGGGCCTGGAAACGTAAGTAAATGGTTATACCTGGAACAGATTGCCGTGATGCATCCAGCTTAGGAAAGCTATATTAAGCATAGAGAAGAAAATCAGGCATAGAGAACAAATGAAAGTGAGACAGATGAATGGAACAGGATTATATATATATGGAAGAAACAACTGTGAAATCAAGTTCAGAAGTTCGAAACGTTCATATTCGCATCCGAAGTGTTGTGGAAGGTGTTGAGAACCTGTGGGAGACAACCGGAGAATACAAATGGGACGGCAGGCAGCATATGCTGGCCTATACAGATTATACGGGCAATGCCATTACCAAGAACGGTATTTTTGCAGATCATGAGAAAATGCTGCTGCATCGTGTGGGCGCGATTACATGTGATATGCTCTTTGATCCATTGACAGCAACAATGGTAGATTATAAAGCCTACATGGTTGGGGCAAAGTTTCTGCTGCATACAGAGACATATTCTATGGAAGAGAACGAGGTAGGATTGAATATCCGGGTGCAATATACGCTGGATGACGGCGGTGGTCATACTCCTATTGTCGGAGAGCAGGAGATTACCGTAGAGTATTATTGATAAAAAAACACATCAAGCTTTCGTTATTATGAATTGACATGCACCCCCTGGGGGTGTATATTGACATATGGAAACAGTATGTCAGCAGGATGACATATCTGTGAGAAAAACAGCATGACTTCCGCGATAAATATGGAATTAGACAGAAGCGGTGAGCCTTGAGTGAATGACGAAAGGAAATGCAGAATTATGGTAAAAACAGTATTGAAAATTGATGGTATGATGTGTGGTATGTGCGAAGCACATATGAATGATCTGATCCGCAAGAATTTCAAGGTGAAGAAAGTGACATCTTCTGCCAAGGATGGAGAGACAGTGATCATCAGTGATGCAGAGCTGGATATTCCCTGGGCAAAGAAGCAGATTAAAGATATTGGTTATGAAATGGTAGATTATACAAGTGAACCTTATGAAAAGAAGGGCCTGTTTCATTTTGGGCGAAAATAGTCTTGCATATATCTTGTATCCCCGGGAAAAGTGTGATAAGATAATTTCAATGCAGTAAAGTGGTACTATTCCATAGAGGAATCTGAGAAATGTATCGGCTATGGATCAGAGAGTGGAAAATGGACCATCAGAATGGAAGGAGTTATCTGTTATGTATATTACCTGTTTGGATGTTGAAGGCGTACTGGTACCGGAGATTTGGATTGCATTTGCAGAAGCCAGCGGTATCCCTGAACTGAAGAAGACAACCCGTGATGAACCGGATTACAATAAACTTATGAACTGGCGTTTGGGAATCCTGAAGGAGCATGGCCTCGGATTGAAAGAAATCCAGGAGACTATTGCGAAGATTGATCCGCTGCCGGGGGCGAAGGCATTCCTAGATGAACTCAGAACCTTCACACAGGTGATTCTGATCAGTGATACTTTCACACAGTTTGCCACACCGCTGATGGAGAAGCTGGGTTGGCCGACATTATTCTGCAACACACTGGAAGTAGCAGACAACGGCGAGATCACAGGCTTCAAGATGCGTACAGAGCAGTCAAAGCTCAGCACAGTCAAGGCGCTGCAGTCCATCGGATTTGAGACCATTGCCAGTGGTGATTCCTATAACGATCTAGGCATGATCCAGGCCAGCAAGGCGGGATTCCTGTTCAGAAGCACAGACAAGATCAAGGCCGATTATCCGGATATTCCGGCTTATGAGACATATGATGAACTGTTGGATGCCATAAAAAAGGCGATGGTGTAGTGCGCTTAGGCATATTTAGTTAATGATTTTATAACATATCGTGGATAGACAAGAGGAATATTTGAATGATACATATCATTTGAATATTCCTTTTTTTGTTGATGAATGTTAATAAATCTTTAGTATATGCTGCAAAATGTTGCCTTTTCGTTAAAAAGTCGACAGAATCATACAAAAACGGCGTCGTCTCTGTTGACAAAATAGTTTTGCCCGTTATAATAAATATGAGTATTCTTTTTATGAAAAAGGAAAATTTTTTATTCTTCCGCGGCAAATATGCGCTCTCAGCGTAAAATATGACTAAAAAAGAGATTCATATAGCATGCAGGCTTGAATCAAACACGTTCATTGGGGAAGAATATACAGAGGAGAGGAAATATGTATAAAAAAGAATCAGGCGGATGGCTGAAACACTGTGATTTTCTGCTACTGGATATGATCTGCCTTCAGATAGCATTTTTATTATCGTTTGTTGTATTAGGCAGATGGGTGAATCCATACAGTCATGTATTATATCGTAAAATGGCATTGTATCTGGAAGTGGCGGATGTGGCTGTTGCCTTTTTTATTGGCACATTTTCAGATGTATTGAAGAAAGGTTATTACCGCAATTTTGTAACAACTGTACAGCATGCAACCATTGTTTTAGGATTATCTGTTTTATATCTTTTCCTATCCAAGGAGGGACAGCTGTATTCAAGACTTTCATTGACCATTACATTTATATTGTACGTGTTCATTACATATGCGGTCAGAGAACTGCGCAAGCATGAAATACGCAAGCAGATGGAGAACGGCAGTAAGGAGTCGTTATTTATTGTGACGACAGGAGATGTTGCCGGACAGGTTGTTGACAAGATGATGAAGAACAACTATGCCAGATACAGGATGGCCGGTATGGCAGTGATCGATACAGAGGCAGTTGGTCAGACAATCAATGGTGTGGATGTAGTGGCAGATGCATTGACAGCGGTGGATTATGTCTGTCAGAACTGGGTGGATGAAGTATTGATCGTGATTTCAGATAGTCAGCCTTATCCGAAGAAGTTGATTGATCAGCTGACGGAAACAGGTGTAACGGTGCATTTGAATCTGGCCAAGACATTAAATATGTCGGGAAAGAAGCAGTTCGTGGAGCAGATTGGCCCATACACAGTACTGACGACAACGATGAATTATGCGTCTACACGTCAGTTATTGGTCAAGCGTGTGATCGATATCCTTGGAGGCCTTGTGGGATGCCTGCTGACAGCTATTATTTTTATCTTTGTGGCACCGGCCATATATATCAGTTCACCGGGGCCTGTTTTCTTTGCTCAGGAACGTGTGGGCAAGAACGGCAAAACATTCAAGATGTACAAATTCCGAAGTATGTATGTGGATGCAGAAGCACGGAAGGCGGAGCTGATGAAGGACAACAAGCTCGAGGACGGTAAGATGTTCAAGATGGATTTCGATCCCCGTGTGATCGGCAACAGGATTCTTCCGGATGGCACGAAGAAGACCGGCATTGGTGATTTCATACGACGAACCAGCCTGGATGAGTTCCCGCAGTTTTTCAACGTGTTAAAAGGCGATATGTCGATTGTGGGGACAAGACCGCCGTTAGTATCAGAGACAGAATTGTATGAACCGCATCATTTCGCACGATTAGCCATTAAACCGGGAATTACTGGCCTGTGGCAGGTCAGCGGACGAAGTGATATCACGGATTTTGAAGAAGTGGTACGTCTGGATACGGAATATATAGACAAATGGAATGTGGGAATGGATATCAAAATTTTGCTCAAGACAGTAGCGGTTGTATTAAAAAAAGATGGATCAATGTAAAATTGATATAAATAAGGAATAATGAAAAATCAGGTGAACATTAAGCAATATTAGAAGATGATGATTGTTTAAGAACTATGAGAAAAGGAGAAAAGCTATATGAAAACAACATTACTTATTATGGCAGCCGGTATTGGTTCAAGATTCGGCGGTGGTATTAAACAGTTGGAGCCGGTTGACAACAGGGATCATATTATTATGGATTATTCTGTTCATGATGCCATAGAGGCTGGCTTTAATCATGTAGTATTTATTATTCGCAAAGATATTGAGAAAGAATTTAAAGAGGTCATTGGTGACAGAATTGAGAAGGTCTGTCAGGAAAATCATGTGAATGTTGAATATGTGTTCCAGGATATCAATGATATTCCGGGTGAACTGCCGGAAGGCCGTACAAAGCCATGGGGAACCGGTCAGGCAGTTCTTGCAGCAAGAAAAGTCATCGACAGTCCGTTTATTGTTATTAATGCAGATGATTACTATGGCAAAGAAGGTTTCAAAGCAGTACATGAATACCTGGTCAATGGCGGCAAATCCTGTATGGCCGGTTTTGTGCTGAAGAATACGCTGTCTGATAACGGCGGTGTCACCCGCGGTATCTGCAAGATGGATGCTCAGAACAATTTGACAGAAGTTGTTGAGACAAAGAATATTATTAAGACCAGTGACGGTGCAGAGGCTGATGGTATCAAGATTGATACGGAATCACTGGTTTCCATGAATATGTGGGGATTGACACCGGCGTTCCTTGAGACGCTGGAAGAAGGCTTCAAAGTGTTCTTTAAAGAAGAGGTGCCTGAAAATCCTATGAAGGCGGAATATCTGATTCCTATTTTCATCGGACAGCTGCTTGATCAGGGCAAGATGTCTGTAAAGGTATTGAAATCCAATGATACATGGTATGGTATGACATACAAAGAAGATGTGGCAGCAGTGAAAGAGAGCTTTTCTGAGATGCTGAAGGACGGCCTTTACAGGGAAGATCTGTATTCAGACCTCTAAAATGAACCTGAAAGGACGACCGGTGAAAGGTATATGGCAAAGAACAAAAAAGATATCAAGATAATTGTTGCAGCACACAAGAAATATCATATGCCGGAAAACAGCTGCTATCTGCCACTGCATGTGGGCAAAAAAGGAAAGGATGATCTGGGGTATCTGGGCGATGACACGGGAGACAATATCTCAGAGAAAAACCCTTATTACTGTGAGTTGACAGGACTGTATTGGGCATGGAAGAATCTGAAGTCCGATTATATCGGGCTGGTTCATTACCGCAGACATCTGGCTAATGGTATACGTAAGCTAATGTTCTGGAAGAAGAATCCTTTTTATGCGGTTCTGACAGAGAAGGAGATTAGAAATATTCTGAAGAAGACGGACATTATCCTTCCGGCCAAAAGGCATTACTATATAGAGAATCTGTATTCTCACTATGCACATACCCATTATGAAGAGCATTTGATCCTCACAAGAAAGATTATAGAGAAGCGAACACCAGAGTATCTGGACGCTTATGATCATGTGATGAAGCAGACATCAGGACATATGTTCAACATGTTTGTTATGTCACGGGAAAAGTGCGATGAATACTGCAGCTGGCTGTTCCCGATTCTGGAAGAACTGGAGCATCAGGTGGATTATAAGCAGTATAACCCGTTCCAGCAGCGGCTTTTTGGCAGAGTCAGTGAACTTTTGCTGAATGTGTGGATTGAGCAGAAACACTATGACTATCAGAGTGTTCCATTTGTCAATATTGAGAAGAGCAACTTGATTAAACGAATACTTGCTTTTCTGAAAGCAAAATTTCTGCATAAAAAATATGGCGGCAGTTTCTAAGGCAAACGGGCCAGGATTGTAACCATAGGCAGGTCTTTAGGTGGCAAAATAAACGTCATGCCACCTTTTGACTTTAAAACAGCTTTGACAGGCTATATATGGATGAAGATGAGAGGAATAGTGAATGAGCAAAAAGGTTCTGGTATTTGGAATGACAGACAACCCCGGCGGCATGGAAAGCTGTGTCATGAATTATTATCGGAATATCGATCTCGATAAAGTTCAATTTGATTTTTTGTGCAACTGGGAGCAAATGGTTTATGCGGATGAAGTCATGAAAAATGGTTCAAAGATTTATACCATACCTCAGAGAAGCAAAGACTATAAGGCATATAAAAAGGCAATGGATAGTTTCTTTGAAAAACATGCCGGAGAATATGATGTGTTCTGGTACAACACCTGTACATTGACAAATATTGATTATTTGGTCTATGCGAAGAGGTATGGCATCAAGAAGCGTATTATTCATGCCCATAATTCAGGCAATGAAACAACGCTGTTAAGAGGCATTTTCCATTACATGAACAAGGTGCGTATTGGTATATACGCAACGGACTTCTGGAGTTGTTCAATGGCGGCTTCGAAGTATTTTTACAGTGACAAAATCATTGCGTCGAAGAAGCATCATATTATTAATAATGCAATACAGACAGATCAATATGCATACAACGAAGAAATAAGAGATGAGATCCGAAAGGAATATGACTTGGATAATCATTATGTTATCGGTCATGTAGGAAGATTTCAGTATCAAAAAAACCATGAGTTTTTGATAGATATTTTTAATTCCTATTTGAAATTGGATGATCAGGCGATTCTGATGTTGATCGGACAAGGTGAAGGCGAAGAAAATATCAAAAAGAAAGTTTCTGAACTTGGGATAGAGAAGAATGTACGTTTTATGGGCGTTCGTTCTGATGTCAATCAGCTTTTTCAAGCGATGGATACTTTTGTGTTGCCATCCCGATTTGAGGGACTTCCGCTTGTATTAATTGAGGCACAGACGGCCGGATTAAAATGTTATGCGTCAAAAGATGTAATAACGGCAGATTCTGACATTACGAGCCATGTCGAATTCATTCCTCTGGCAGATAATGCGGTAGAATGGGCGCAAAAAATTTATGAGAATTCTCAAGTGGCTGATGATCGGACAAAATGGAGACAGCTAGTTATTGATGCGGGATTTGATATCCATACAGAAACGGATAAGTTTATTGCTTATTTAGAGGAGTCACTATGAAAATAAAAGTTAGGTGGTTGATATGCAGCAGAAATCTTTAAAACTGAATTTTATCATGAACGCCATACTGACAATGTCAAGTTTTTTGTTTCCTTTGATCACCTTTCCGTATGTGTCCAGAGTTTTGCTGCCGGTGGGAACAGGCAGAGTTTCCTTTGCTAATTCGGTTGTGACCTATTTTGTCATGATCTCACAGCTGGGCATTCCGACTTACGGTATCAGGGCCTGCGCGGTTGTCAGGGATGATGAAGAAAAGCTGAAGAAGACAGTGTATGAGCTTTTTTTCATCAATGTTGTTATGAGTATATTCGCTTATATTGTCTTCTTTGCTGCATTGGCCTATGTGCCGAGACTGCGTGCCGACAGGACATTGTTCCTGATTACCGGTACATTGATCTTCTTTAATACCATTGGCGTAGAATGGCTGTATAAGGCATTGGAGCAGTATACGTATATTACCATACGTTCCATTATATTCAAGTTTATTGCTTTGATCGCCATGTTTGCGCTGGTACGGGATACAGACGATTATGTTATTTATGGCGGCATTTCTATCTTTGCGGCATCGGCTTCCAATGTATTCAACTTTATCCGATTAAGAAAAATTATCGGTAAAAGAAAGGTGACGAATCTTAATTTCAGACGGCATTTTAAGCCGGTTTTCACCTTCTTTATCATATCCTGTGCGACAACAATTTATACGAATCTGGATAACGTTATGCTGGGATTTATAAAGGATGATGTGGAAGTAGGCTATTATAATGCGGCAACCAAGATAAAAAATATCCTGGTGAGTATTGTGACGTCTCTGGGAACGGTGCTTATGCCGAGAACATCCTATTACATTCAGCAGGGAATGATGGATGAATTCTACAGATTATCAAAAAAGGCGATTAAGTTTGTTTTATTGATAGCATCAGCAATGATGATTTATTTTATGATTTTTGCCAGAGAGGGTGTGCTGTTTTTATCCGGTGAGGCTTTTGAAGGCGCGATTCTTCCGATGATCATTGTCATGCCGACACTCCTTTTTATTGGCTTAACGAATATTATGGGTATTCAGATGCTGATTCCAATGGGTAAGGAGAATGCAGTCATGATATCCACTTTTGTCGGAGCGATTGTTGACTTGATTTTGAATGCAATCTTCATTCCAATGATGGGATCAACAGGTGCGGCAATCGGAACATTGGTGGCTGAATTTGTTGTCCTGATTGTGCAGATGATTTATCTGAAGAAGGATGTTCGGTATTTATATTCTAAACAGGATTATCCAAAGATATTAGCAGCATTGCTGATTGCAGTTGTGTCAGCTGGGATTGTGAAGGTATTTGTGCCGGGGGTATTTATCAAACTGGTGATCTCGGCGGTATTTTTCTTTGGATTATATGGTATAGCACTTTATGTTATGAAAGAAGAAATTGTGACAGAAAATTTGAATAAAGGTCTTCAGATGATCAAGTCACATAAGTAGTAAAGGAAAAGAGGAATTGAAAATGAAGTATGATTATTTAGTTGTTGGTTCAGGTTTATATGGTGCTATTTTTGCACATGAAGCAAAAGCACATGGTAAATCTGTTTTAGTTGTGGACAAGCGTCCAAATGTTGCAGGTAATATCTATACAGAGAATATTGAAGGTATCAATGTTCACAAATATGGTGCCCATATTTTCCATACAAATGATAAGAAAGTATGGAATTATATTACACAGTTTGCAGAATTCAACCGTTTTACCAACAGTCCGGTAGCAAATTATAAAGGAGAATTATATTCTCTGCCGTTTAACATGTATACATTTAATAAGATGTGGGGAGTTGTTACACCGGAAGAAGCGGCAGCAAAGATTGAAGAACAGCGTAAAGAGATTACAGGTGAACCACAGAATCTGGAAGAACAGGCTATTTCTCTGGTGGGTCGTGATATCTATGAAAAGTTGATTAAGGGTTACACAGAAAAGCAGTGGGGACGTGATTGCAAGGAGTTGCCATCTTTTATTATCAAGCGTTTACCAGTCCGTCTGACTTTTGATAACAATTACTTCAATGCGCTTTATCAGGGCATTCCTGTAGGTGGTTATACGAAGATGATTGAACGCCTTTTGGATGGCATCGAAGTCCGTCTGAATGTGGATTATCTTGAAAAGAAAGAAGAGTTGGATACACTGGCTGATAAAGTGGTCTATACAGGTCCGATTGATGCTTATTTTGATTATCAGCTTGGTACACTGGAATACCGTTCAGTTCGGTTTGAAAATGAACTGCTTGACAAACCGAATTTCCAGGGCAATGCAGCAGTGAACTATACAGATCGTGAGACACCTTGGACACGTATTATCGAACATAAATGGTTTGAATTCGGCAAGGATGAAAATGGCAATGATCTGCCAAAGACAATGATCAGCCGTGAATACAGCAGTGAGTGGAAACCAGGTGATGAACCTTACTATCCTGTTAACGATGAAAAGAATGGCGCACTGTATGCAGAGTATAAGAAGCTTGCAGATAAAGAGAAAAAAGTCATTTTCGGTGGCCGTCTGGGTGAATATAAGTACTATGATATGGATCAGGTGATTGCAGCAGTGCTTGATAGTTGCGAGAAAGAATTTTAAAACGCTTGAAATCGCTCAGATTGTATAGTCTGGGCGATTTTGGAAAAGGATCGTTTATGATATAGAAGTTATGAGGGAGAAAAGTTAATATTATTTTAATATTGGCCTGTTTTGCTGCATTTTATAATATAAAAATTATTGGATATAACAAAGACTATCTTTCGGTGCGGCAGACAGAAAACTTAAAGGGGATATTCATTGTACTAGTATTGTTTCATCACTTGAATATTTTTGCCGGTGTTGGAGATGTATATAATATTTTTATGAATGCTGGGTATATTGCTGTTGGAGGCTTTCTATTTATTTCCGGATATGGTCTTATGTATCAATTTGCCAATAAGGGCAGTGAGTATGTCAAAAATTTTCCTAAAAAGAGGATTCTCACAGTGATTATGCCAGCACTGTTTATGAGTGCTGTTTATTTTGCGATGAAATGGAAAATGTATGGATACTCTCTGGGAGACATGAAATATGATTTCTTTAGAGGTGCATCTGTTATTTCGAATGGATGGTATGTAACAGCAATTATATATTTTTATATTGCCTTTTATATATCAGCAATATGTACATTAGTGACAAAAAAGAAGTGGCTAATACTTGTGTTGAATGCAGGGACAACTATAGTTTATATCATTGGATGTTTAAAAATGAATTATGAGGGGCATTGGTTTCCTGCGGCTTTTGCTTTTTATTATGGTATACTGTGGGCTTTTTATAAGAATAAAATTGACAATGATTTGAAGAAAGGAATATTTGCAGTTATTATAGGACTTGTTGCTTTCTATTATTTTATAACAATGGGAGTACAGTTTGAATATGGATGGGCGGAATTTAAATGCCTTATGTATTTAACGATAATTATTTTACTTGGAATGAAAGTTAAATTACAAAGTGAGATAATGGAATGGTTAGGTTCAATATCATATGAAATTTATCTAGTACATGGATTGTTTTTTTCTTTGCTTTGTAATAATCATATCAATTTTACAGATAAGTTTGCCTTTATGCTTACAATGCTTATATTGACGTTTATCTCTGCATTTATTTTACATAAAATATTTTCATATATAATAAAAATGGTTCTTAAGGGATAAGAGAAGAAGGCTGGTAAAAATCAAAGAGACAAAGTAAGAATTGAGATTTTCAGAGGATAGTGATTTTATGTTACTTGTATATCGCATATTGTCAGACAATTGCATTTTATATGGATATTCACTATGATATATCATAGTAATCTTTATTGGTAATGAATACCTTTAACAAGAAGAAAATTGATGGATACGTACTTACAATGGGAATTATGGAAAAGAGAATGTACAATGAATTTGCCGTTGTACGATAGTATATATACTTAGCTATAGCAGAAGAGATAATAAAATAGTTTTATTATGGCATTGAAATTTAGTTAGTGGATTGATGTTCAATTGTGAGAAATAAATTTGTTTATCTATTTTAGATTTCGAAAAAGTATGCTATAATTAGCCGACATATAAAGAGATGAAGATATAAAAACAATATTTCTTGATTTGACATTATTAGGAAGGAGAAAACCTGTGAAATTATATCAGATAGTAGAAATTGCTGGTAATGGCAATCATGCTGGGACAAAAGCGACGGCGGATATTGCTGAAATTGCTGAACAAATAGGCTTTACATCTGTTAAGATTCAAATGCGTTCAACGGCACTGTCAAAGGCGGCTAAAATTCAGAGACAAATTGGTTACCTGAAAGACTGGCATCAGGCATGCAAGTGCATTGAGAATGAAGCTGTGGTTCTTTTGCAGCATCCTTTTCATTATCCGCAGCTGACAAGAGAAAAAACACTGAGAAAGCTCAAAGAGCAGCGGCATGTAAAATATATAAGTTTGGTGCATGATGTTGAAAAATTAAGAGGGTTTCGTTACAATGACTATTATGCACGTGAATTTCAGATGATGCTGGAATTGATGGATGTGCTGATTGTTCATAATGATTGCATGGCAGCGTATTTTTATGAGCAGGGTGTTGACCCAGATCGAATTGTAAAACTGGATATTTTTGATTACCTTCAGAAAAATCATAAAGACAGTGAACCTGTTTTTGAGAGAGAAATTACAGTAGCAGGTAATCTTGATACAGTAAAATGTGGGTATATCGGACAGCTGTATCAGTTGAATCCGATGAAAGTGCGTTTGTTTGGGCCTAACTTTGATGAGAAGCTGGCTTCTTATGGTAATATTCAGTACGGCGGCAATTTGCAACCCGATGAGATACCATTAAGACTTGACAGAGGGTTCGGGCTTATCTGGGATGGTAGTAGTATTGAGGGATGTCTGGGAGAAGCAGGACAGTATCTTCGTTATAATAACCCACATAAGTTATCCCTTTGTTTATCTTCTGGTATTCCTGTTGTTATTTGGAACGGTGCAGCGGAGGCTGGATTTGTAGAGAAGAATGGTCTGGGACTGACAGTTGATTCTCTTGATGAACTTCCTGAAATCATGGAAAATTTGACTGAGGAAAAATACAATGAATTTATTCGAAATATCCAGCCTGTCAGGGAGCGACTGATACACGGATACTATGGAAGAACAGCCATTCAAAAGGCTATTGAAATTGTAAGGAGATAAGAATGCTTTATTTATTGTGCATAATAAGCCTTGCTTTTATTCCAATGATAGTGCTTGTAATCGCAGCAGGAATAGCGATATTTACATTGATTTCCTGGGCAATTGAAAGAAATGCAGGAGAAACGGCAGTGATCAGCAATTCTTAGCTTATTGAATTTCATAATGCTTATGTTATACTGCTGATTATTGCAGCCCATAATTTTAGGGGATTGTATGCTTATCAAGTGAAAGTGAATTCGGGTGGTATGGTTGCCACTGTGACAAGTGCGCTTTTGAAGGGGCATTTGTATGGTGTGCTTGGAATTATTTATACGATGAGAAGCTGGTAAAAAAGACAGCTATAGTCATTAATGAAAAATGGATTACAAAAGAAGAACTGATAGAATCAGCAGATTTATATGATGAATCGCCTTATAGGAAACATTCAACATACATATCAGTTAAAAAGGAAGACAATAAACAGTATTGCTGTCGTTTGGTAACGGCATATGTTATTGTTTTTATGAAGGGAATAATATATGATACAATTACTTAATTTCTTTGACAAGAAAAATGTTCAAACAGGTGTTTTTTCGAAAAAAAGTAAGGAAAAAGCTTTTTTTTGCGCCTTAATCCTATATCTGGTTACTGCGTTTTTGAGCACATCCTTCTATGCGTCTTACGTGTTTGGGGGCGCTCGAATTGCTCGTTTGGTTTGTGTTTTTCTGCTTGTAGTGGGTGAATTATCGGATTTTGAATTTTCAAAGGAAACACTGGTTAAAGCTGCATTTTGCATTCTTTTATATGGGATTGCTGCGTATCATGATGGAGCGCTGAGTGATCCTGCGTTAGTGTTTGTTTTTGTTTTTTGTGGACGAAATATTTCATTTGATAAGATTGCGAAGGTATGCCTTTTTATTTCCAGTTTTCTTTTAGGATTTATTATAATAAGTAGCTATGTTGGAATTATTAGGAATTATGTTGAAAACTATGATGGTCGTTATCGTGAATATCTTGGCTTTTTATATTCCTTATATCCAGCAGCACATATGTCTAATATCACATCGTTGACAATATATTTGAAACGAAAGTCAATCGATTGGAAAGCAGTATCTATTTTGTTGCTCGCAAATATTTGGATATTTGCAAAGACGAACTCGAGACTTTCGTTCGGTCTTTCTATTCTAACGATTTGTCTGGCATTAGTATTTCAATATGTTCCGGAGTTGCTGAAAAATAATAAAATGTTACAAATTGGTATGAAATTTTCATTTGTCATATTTGCGTGTGTTTCTTTGGTTTGCACACTTTTATATACTGAAAATAACATTATATTACAAAGATTTAACACTTTTTTAGGAAATCGATTATATTTTGGAAAGCGTTCTCTGTTTCAGTTTGGAGTTTCATTTTTTGGAAAATCTAACATAGAATGGGTAGGAAACGGATTAGATAAAAATGGTATAGTGCCATTGGGTGAATCATTATACGTTGATAATTTATATATTCAAGTTATACAGAAATTTGGTATTATTTTTGTTGTATTGGTACTGATTCTTCTAACGATTGCAATGATTAAAATAGTTGAGCAGAAAAAATATATCTTGGCGCTTATTTTTACCATGATAGCAATTCACTGCATAATAGATGATTTATTTTTGGCGATATTTTATAATCCATTTTGGATTGTGGCAGGTGCTATATTGATGAGTGAAGAAAACAGTTTTAATATTTTTCACAGGATAGATAAAGGTCTGCATAATCAATAATTAATTTAGAGTTCGATGTTGTGGGAAGGGTTAAGTTAACCGATTGTATTCTGGTGCGTGAATATAGTAGCAAACTGGTTGTACGTGTCATTGTGGAAGCTGTTAGCTGGCAGATGCAGAAGAAAAAGTTATCTTTGGTGGACGTCTGTGTGAGTACAAGTATTATGATATGGATCAGGTCATTGCAGCAGTACTTGATCGTTGTGAGAATGAATTTTAGATAAGTTTGTCGATATTAAAATAAAAATAGGGAAAATCATATATCTGGATGATTTGTTTCCAGCCTTATGATATACTAAAGCCATGGGTAACCGTGGCTTTTTTTACTCAAAAATAATATATTTTGATGACATTAATGGAGGAAAGAGTGAAATTGAAAAAAGCAGCAGCGTTGTTGATGGGGATAGTATTGATTTTATCGCCTGTGAGTTCAGTTCAGGCTTCGGATGTGAGTTCTGAAAGTCAAATTGTCGTTACAAGTGAAGTGTCTAATGAATCAGAAAGTGAATCATTGGATTCAGATGAAAATGAATCAATGGAAACACAGTCAGAAGTAGCAGAGACTTCAATAGAAAGTACTGTGCAGAGTGAGATGGATAATGAAACAGAAACATCAGCCAATGATGTAGAAAATGAAATATTTCAGCAGATTAGTGAGACGAGTGGAAATATGACAGGCAGTTATATTGAATGTGAGCTTGATCAGAATACACCAATTTATTATGCACATGGAAGAAGCGGAGGCAGAATTCCGTCCTCTTATCCGACTGATTTGAGTGCATATTATAACGAATTTCCGGACAATAGAAATCAGAACCCATATGGTACATGTTGGGCATTTTCTTCGCTGGGATTGGCAGAATATGATTTGATTAAAGATGGGACAGCTGATAAGAATATTGATTTGAGTGAGTTACAGTTGGCATATTTTACCTTCAATTCGGTAGTGGATCCGTTAGGCGGCACTGAAGGTGATAAGGCAGTTTATTACAATGCTAATACATCAACATCTTATCTTAACTATGGTGGAAACTATCTAATGGCATCCAGACGTCTTGGACAATGGGTGGGGGCCGCAAATGAATCAGAGGTGCCTTACAATTGGGCAATGTCAACTGTCACTAATGGATTAGATAGTCAGTATGCCTATAATTATGATCAGGCACATTTGGAAAATACATATTTGATTAACATAAAGAAGAATGCTTCGGATGTCAAAAGACAGATTATAGAGCATGGTGCAGCCGGAATCATGTATTATCATGATGATTATTCTTTATATTGGAGCAGTCTGAATAATTATTATACATATTATGATACGGCAGCAACAGGCGGCGGACATGCAGTGATGGTTGTTGGATGGGATGATAATTTTTCTAGGAACAATTTTGGCGGAGAATCAAAACCATCTAATGATGGCGCATGGTTGATCAGGAATAGTTGGGGAATGTACTGCAATTATTTTTGGATGTCCTATGAGACTGCTTCATTGGCAGATACTGCCTGGATATTTGATTTTTCAAAAGATGATGGATTTGATAACAATTATCAGTGTGATGGTGGACTGAATGTATATCCTACTGGATATACAACGCTTTCTAATGTATACACAGTTCCAAAGAGAGCAGGCATTGTATCAGAAAGCTTGAAGGCTGTTTCTTTTTCGTGTACATCTGCTGCTAATGTTGGATATTCGATTGAAATCTATACAGATTTAAAGGATGTAAAGAACCCTGAGAGCGGGACATTACAAGAGAGCGCGATAACAAAAGGAACAACGCAATATGCGGGTGTATATACAATACCATTAGAAAATACAGTCGATTTAAAACCGGAGAGCAGCTATTCGGTTGTAGTAAAACTGGATGCACAGGCGATGGATTATGAGCAGGCAATTTCGATTGCTTCAGGTGATAATAAAATCTGGGATTGTGCTGTAAGTCTGGGAAATGAAAAAAGTTTTTATAAAACAGGCGGAAAATTCTATCCATTTTATTGGGGAAATTATTGTATAAAAGCTTTTACTTCGAATAATCAACAACAAACTTATACAATCAGATATGAGCTGAATGGTGGTATAAATAATGCGGATAATCCATCTGAATACATAACAGGCGATAATGATATAATTCTTAAAGTGCCAACAAAGCAGGGATATACATTTGAGGGATGGTATTTGGACAGTGATTATCAGACGCCTATTACTGTAATACCTGCAGATACTGCAAAAGAATATGTATTGTATGCAAAATGGACAGAAAAAAATAAGAATAATCAATTAGCGGATGAAAATAAAGATGTGCTGCCGGATGGTGAGTACATTGTGAGAAGTGCGGTTAATCATGCCTATGTGATGGATGTACAGTGGGCATCACAGGAAAATGACGCAAATGTACAGGTATATGAAAATAACGGCACAGATGCTCAGGTATGGCAGATTAGTCATGACGCGGATCATTATGTGATTATTAGGAGTAAGAATTCCGGCAAAGTATTGAGTGCCCAGGATAATTCAGCGCAGAATTGGGTTAATATCGTACAAAGAGAATTTAAAGATGAAAGATCCCAAAAATGGATAGCGCTGAAGCAGTCGAATGGCAATATCGTTTTTGTCTCAGCAATGAATACGGCTTATTGTCTTGATCTGTCAGGTGCATATGCGGCGAATGAAGGCAATGTGCAGGTCTATGAAACAAATGGAACAGCAGCGCAGCAGTGGTCTGTTGAAAAGAAATAGCTTATAATTTTACAGCAAAATTAGTAAAGAAGAGGAATTTATGCAAGCAATTTTAATTATGGCCCATCGGGACATGGAACAAATTATAGAACTTACGGAAATATTAAGAAAGAAATTTGAGGTATACATTTATTTTGATACGAAAACGAATGTATCATCGGAAGAAAAAGCAAATTTGCAGCAGATGGGAGCGCATGTCTATCAAGTGGTCAATGTCAATTGGGGCGGATGGGGGATTGCTGAAGCAGCACGTATTTTGATGCAAGAGGCAATGAAAAATCCTGAAATCACATATGTTCATGTGATTTCAGGACAGTGTTATCCGGCGGAGAATGTTGAGAAAATCTATGATTTTTATGAGAATAATACCAACATTTACATGACGGCAAGTCCGGTGGAGGGTGCCAAGAAGTCGGGTGAGCCGTTGATCTGGTGGCAAAAGTATTATTTTAATTATGATAAAATTAATAGAAGGACGACATTTGGAAAGGTGTATCACAGGTTGAATATTGCAGTGCAGACTGTGTTGCATGTAGATAAAATAAAGAAACTGGGAATTGACCTGGAATTATTTGAAGGTGCAAATTGGATGGATCTTCCGCGAGATGCAGTGGAATATTTACTGCAGTATTTTGATACACATGAAAATGTTCAGAAGCTGTTTATGACAGGCTTTTGCCCGGATGAATTCTGGGTACAGACGATTTTGTGCAATTCTGAGTATAAAAAAAGAATTGTAAATGATCATCACAGATTTATGAAATGGGAGCATCGGTACGGCAGCTATCCGGCTATTTTGGATGAGTCGGATTTTGATGAAATTTGTCATGGAAATTATCATTTTTTACGGAAAGTTGATTTAGAACATTCACAGCTGCTAAGAAAAAAGTTGAATGATTATTACGGAAATACTATTTGTAAATAAGTTTTACATATGATGGAAAAGTCGAAACAGGAGATTTTAATAAACAATGGACGAATTACTTCTTTCGGTTATTATACCGGCATACAACGCAGAAACATCAATTACAGGAACTGTTCAAAGCATATACCGGGAATTTCAGACGTCAATCCCTTATGAAATAATCGTTGTAGAGAATGGTGCAACAGATCAGACAACTCAGGTTGTTGAAAAACTGGCAGCTCAGATGACATGTGTAAAACTTTATCATTCAGAAAAAGGTGTTTCAAATGCGAGAAATGCAGGCATTGCTAATGCTTCTGGAAAATGGTTGATGTTTGTGGATGCAGATGATGAATTGCATCTGGGATGCGGAAAGCGCATCATAGACATTATGCAGAACAGTGAAGCTGACTTATGCCTTTTTGGACATATGAATGGGGAAGAAACCCGACTGGTCTGCGAGAAAACGGAAGTTTTCAATGGTAAAAATGTTGAACAGGCAAGAATACGGCTTTTGGAAGCGCCGACTCGCTATATGCAGGTGTGGTCAAAACTATTCCGCAGACAACGAATTGTTGATGCGAGCATTCAGTTTGAACCGAAGTTGAGATTTTCGGAGGACAGTGATTTTACATTCCAGTATACTGCTTGCTGCCAGATGATTACGTTTTATGCGGATATTCTTTATGACTATCAGATTAATGCTGCATCTGTTATGCACACATTTGATGAGAAGAAGCTTGATGGATATGTACAGGCAATAAGGATTATGGAAAAGCGACTGGCTGGTGAATCAGCGGCTGTTCAGCAGGCTGGTCAGCAGTATATATTGGCCCATTTTCATATTGCCATGGTAAATAGTGTTTTTAATACAGATCATTCAGGATCTTTTTCCAATAAAGTAGGAATAATCAAACAAACAGCCAGAAAAACTGTTTTCAGAAAAGCTATTCGAGGGGCATCGTTAAAATCCGGAGGCATGGTCTCAAGAGTAACGGCCTTTCTGCTAAAGGGACATTTATATGGGCTGTTGGGGTTAGTTTATGCAATTAGAGGTTGGCAGAAGAAATCATAGCATAGGCAAGTATAGACATTCAGCATGAATTCACCGGAAGAAAACATAGGAAAAGGTTATGAATAAAGAAATGAATATGAAAAAGGATCCAGCAGTAGAGTTGGCGCGTATTTTTGGCTGTCTTTTAGTCGTGGGCGTCCATTGTTGGATTAATAATTTTGGCGTGGCTATTCAGAGCAAAAGCGGAACATATATAGCATGTATTTTTGCAGATGGCGTTGCAGTATTCTGGATTATATCTGGATTTTTTATATACAAGAATTACAGTTATAAGCAAACGCTAAAGCGAACAGTAAAAAGTATTGTCATACCGATGCTGTTGTTGAGTGCGGTAATGTTTTTCGTTTTAAATAATTATCTGAACGGGAATGGATGGCACTTTATATTGCATAGTAAGGATGACTATAAGTGGATATTGAATAGTTTACTTATGTGGACAAATCCAGTAGACAGACTGGGGCATTTCTGGTATTTGTATGTTTATATTTTATTAATGCTGTGCTCACCGGTTATTGCAGCATTTATTAAATACCTGGAGGAAGATACAAAAAGAGAAAAGTTATTTCTTGTGTTAACATTTCTCCTGTTGGTATGGAATGACTTGTCCAATAATCAAATGGGAAGATTTGAGCATCATGCATTTGCAGGTGCTTTTCCTGCGGCAATAGAAAGCGTCTGGGGATATTTGATTTATAAATATAGAGACAGACTGAGAAAGCGTAGATATATTTTCATATCTGTCGGCGCATTTCTGGGCTTAAACTTACTTAGAATGGCTATACAGTTGGGAAGATACCATAGAATACAGGATGCGGCAACATATATTTTATACTGGTTTTCCTCTATAGGGCTGCTGTGTGCTATCTGCGTGATTGTATTCTCATTTGCAGCGATTCACAGCAGAAAAGCAACGGTTGTGAATCGAGCCATTTGCTGGCTTGCATCATATACATTTTCAATCTATCTGCTGCATCCTGTAGTTAATTCATTTTTGGATATGTATGAGGTTAGAAGTCGTTTATCAGAAGCATTGCTTAAATTTCATATAGGGGGGGGTAGGAAAAGAAATTCTTTATATGATATGCATTATTTTTATAGTAGTGAGTATTTGTCTGGCAATTAGCTGTGTGCTGCGTGGGTGTAAAATGGCGATGGTGCGAGTTGTGTCGGGAAAAGCTGATAAATGAGGAAATGAAGGATTGCCTTTTTAATACATCAAGTGTGTCTTGATTGTCGTTGGATATTGACAGCACTTTCAGATTTTAATGTTCAATTACAGGCACGTGATATTATTCGGTTTCTGGAATTTGCTTCAATTTCAAACGGAAAGAAGCCACCGTATTATGATAGGATTTTGATGCCTTCAGAGGTTCGAAATGCATTGCCTAATTGTTCAAGAAAGAAAATTTCTGAAATAAAAGCGGAATATGAAAATCTGAAACCAATATTTGAAAAGCTTGAAAATCTTTCTTCGAGTAAAAAGAAATTGCCTATGAATGCAGAAGATGGTATTATGACAGCAATGGAAGAAAAATTGATGATTCAAGCAGGGTATTTAATTAGGGATGGAGAAAAAATGTATTTGCCGGAAATTATCAGGTATGCATTGGGCTTTCGGTATGAAAAAGGGGCACGTCCACGTGTGTTATCACTGCTGCTTAAGCATTAGTAGAGAAATAAATCAACCAGTGATTTGATTAAGTATCAGATTACTGGTTGATTTATTGTAAACGGTGAAACTTGAGTGACTTGACCAGACCCACCCACCCCATTACATCTTGCCTAAAAAATATTTTCACCCATCCATCTGTAATTCTTTTTATAAAATTAACGAATGTTAATTTCTCACCCATTTTCATCTAAAAATTCCATATTAGTGATTATTTTTCGACAAAAGTTCTCAAAAAAAGCCTTCCTTGCAGTTGACAAAAAATGGTCGCTCGATATAATAGATATGAATATACGTTAATATGAGAAAATGAGGTTCAGTATGGAGTTTTATGATATTCATTCCCATATACTAGCGAAAGTGGACGATGGAGCCGAGACTTTTGAGATGTCATGCCGGATGTTGGACATGGCGTATGAGGAAGGTATACGGCACTTATGCGTTACACCCCATTACAACAGACACAATGCGGATGATGCGGAGCGGCCGAAGAAGGTCATGCGGGCTTTTCGGGCATTGGAATTATATGCGAAGAAGCAGTATGAAGACATGCATCTGTACCGTGGCAATGAAGTGATGTATTTCCCTGATATGGTGAAATATCTGGATAGCGGCAGTATCACGACTATGAACGGCGGACGTTATGTGCTGGTGGAGTACAAGCCGAATGCTTCTTATCATAATGTTTACAGTGGTCTGCAGCAGATTCTGTATGGGGGTTATCTGCCGGTTCTAGCCCATGTGGAGAGACTGGATTGTCTGATTGATGAATGGGACAAGTTAGAGGAACTGAAGGAGAGCGGGATTATTCTGCAGATGAATACCGATGGCCTGATCGGCGGGCGTTTTGACCGATGGGTGCGCCGGTGTCGGGCACTGGTGGAGGATGGCTATATCGATGTACTGGGAACCGATGCCCACAATATGACATCGAGACCGCCACAGTACAGGAAAGCTGCCGAATGGATTGAGAAGAAATGCGGCCGCGCAAGACTCAGACAGCTGGCAGAGGAGAATCCGAGAGCAATTCTGGAGAACCGCCTGATCAGCAGCACCTGATGTCGAAAACGACAGAATTTGACATCAATCTGCGAGAATCGATATCAAGTCGATAGAACTTGACACCTGCAGTTTACCAACACAACAATTTAAAGAATGGAAAGTAGTAGTAAGTAGCAATGGAAAAGAAAAGAAATGACAATGAAGAGATGGAAATTGATTTACTGGAACTGCTGATGGTGATGAAGAAGCACCTGGCGGCGATTTTATTGGCAGGTATTGTTGGTCTTGTGATCATGTTTGCCTGCACAACAATTCTGATGACACCGTTATACAGTGCATCTTCCATGATGTATGTTATGCCGGATAATAGTAATAGTAATTCCTCTACTCTGAGTGATATGCAGGTTGGTCAGCAGCTGACAAGTGACTATTCCAGCATGATCGAGAGCCGCAGTTTTATGGAAGACGTGATCAAGAAGCTGAATCTGACGATAGATTATCAGCAGCTTCTCGAAAAGGTTGAGGTGACGAATCCGACATCCAGCCGTATCCTTCAGGTGACGGTGAATGATCCGAATCCGCAGACAGCTGCAGATATTGCCAATGAAGTGGCTTCCGTGGCTGAGTCAAAGCTGAAAGAGATCACCGGCATGCAGGCAATCAAGATTTATGAAGAGGCGGCTGTGCCTGAGAAACCATCCAGCCCGAGTTTGAAGAAGAACTGTGCATTGGGCCTTCTGGCAGGTATTGTTCTGGCTATGGCAGTCATTACAGTACTTTATTTGATGGATGATACCATCAAGACAGAAGATGACATTGAGAAGTATCTGGGTATGACAACACTGGCAGTGCTTCCTTACAATGGAAGAAAACAGCAGAGACAGGCTCAGAAGCACAAGAAGCAGAGAGCAAAGCAGGAAAGACAGACATCCAGAAAGAGAAAGGAAATCGAAACTGATGAATTCAATTAATCTGACAAGAATCGATGACGGCGAAGCCGTCAGCGAATATTATAAACAGCTGAGAACGAATATCTATTTCTGCGGGCAGGACAAACAGTGTATCGGTTTTACGAGTAGTTTTCCTAATGAGGGAAAGAGTACGGTTGTATTCAACCTCTGCAAAGCACTGGCAGAGGACGGTAAACGTGTCATCCTTCTTGACGCGGATTTGAGAAAATCCGTTTTATACAATCGATGTATGCCGGATCAGGAGGTCAAGGGCCTGAGTCACTATCTGGCAGGTTTTGTGCCCCTCAATGATGTGATCTGCAAGACCAACATCAAAAATATGTATATGGCATTTGCGGGCCTGAATGCCCCGAACCCGGCGGAATTATTGGGAAATCCGAAGTTCAAGGCAGCCATTGAAGCCATGAAGAAGAGTTTTAACTATATCATCGTGGATTGTGCTCCGATCGGCGCGGTGATTGATGCGGCCGTTGTGGCCAAGAGCGTGGACGGCATGGTAATGGTCATTGAACAGAAGAAAGTCAGCCGAAGAATGGCACAGAAGATGAAAGAGCAGCTGGAAGCCAGCGGCTGTCCATTACTGGGCGTTGTATTAAATAAAGTCAAGATATCCGAGAATAAGAGTTACGGCGGCTATGGGCAGTATTATGGCCACTACGGCAAATACGGAGAGTACTAATACATAGGATAACGGTACATAGAATATAGAACATGAATACATAGAACACGAATATGTAGATATAATCTGCAGCAATTCCTATTACGCAAAAACACTGCGCGTCAGAAAGCACAGTGTTTTTGCGGGTAGGAAGAAGTGCCTATCACAGGCACATAACAAGACTAAAAGAGGAAATAAGTAGTAATGCAGAACAAAATCAACAACAAGATGATCAACAACCGTAAGTCTCCGATTCAGGATGACTATATCGAGAAGTATCTCGCAGAGAAAGAACTGAATTTGACTGCAACGCTGGATGCTAAGACCGCATACGCCGATGCTGATTTTGTTGTCATTGCGGCCCCTACTAATGTCTACTCAACAAACCGTATTGACGTAGCATCGTCGAAAAGAACCTGTTTTGCACACTAATTGAGTTGCTGAAATTGATTATATTTCACAGCTGTATGAGCTATAAATGCTAGATACCTATACAAAACGCTGAACTTTTGGCCCATGCGGCACAAAATTGGCACATCTTTTTCAGAAGAATCATAGAAATGGCGGAAAACAGGAGAAAACAACAAAAATCCATGAGTTTATCATTAACGTCTGAAACTGCTGTTGAGTACACTATCTGACCCGCTAATGACACCTACATCATAACGGTTTGTTGAGTCATGAAAAATAGAGAAAAACAGATGATTTCTACTTCAAAAAACAGCTGTTGAGCAGAGCATGAATGGTGATGATAATTACATGTTTTGAGTGGTTGAAGTGAATGATTTGTTTATAACGAACAATGAATTATGAGAATCGGATTGAATGATATGTACAGTTTTAACAAAACTCATGCGCCGACAGGGTTCGATTCAACAATCCAACACTTAGAAAAACATCATTGCAGGGTATACGGGGTTCGACCGTACAAATCAACACTTCGGCTATAGAGAAATAGAAACGAGTGTACTCAATAGAAGTGGTATGTAGTAGAAAACATGATTGTTGGGGTAGTTGGATACGACAGTATAAGAAAACACTTAGCCGAGTGTGGTTATCACACATGAGGAATTAGAGAGAAAGACCATCCATATGGATGTGTACATAGATGTTTTTAAAGATTAAATGACGGAGGAATAGAAATTATGAAGGGTATTATTCTTGCGGGCGGTTCTGGTACACGCCTGTATCCATTAACGAAAGTGACGAGCAAGCAGCTCTTACCTGTTTTTGACAAACCGATGATTTATTATCCGATGTCTGTTCTGATGAATGCTGGCATCCGTGACATTTTGATTATTTCCACACCGCAGGATACTCCTCGTTTTGAGAACCTGCTGGGTGATGGACATCAGTTTGGTGTGAACCTGACCTATGCTGTTCAGCCTTCTCCGGATGGACTGGCACAGGCCTTTATCATTGGTGCTGACTTTATTGGTAATGATTCTGTGGCTATGGTGCTGGGTGACAATATCTTTGCGGGTCACGGACTGAAGAAGCGCCTGCAGGCCGCTGTGGAAAAAGCAGAGAACGGCAAGGGTGCAACGGTGTTCGGCTACTATGTAGACGATCCAGAGCGTTTTGGTATTGTTGAGTTCGATAAGAATGGAAAGGCCGTTTCTATCGAGGAAAAGCCGGAGCATCCGAAGAGCAATTATTGTGTGACCGGCCTGTATTTCTATGACAACCGTGTGGTTGATTTCGCAAAGCAGCTGAAGCCGTCTGCCCGTGGTGAGCTGGAGATTACTGACCTGAACCGCATCTATCTGGAAGACGGTTCCTTGAATGTGGAACTGCTGGGTCAGGGCTTTACTTGGCTGGACACAGGCACACATGAGAGTCTGGTTGATGCTACCAACTTCGTGAAGACTGTGGAGCAGCATCAGCATCGCAAGATTGCCTGCCTGGAAGAAATCGCATACCTGAATGGCTGGATCAGCAAAGATGAGCTGATGGAAGTCTATGAGGTTATGAAGAAGAACCAGTATGGTCAGTATCTGAAGGATGTTATGGACGGCAAGTATCAGGAGCATCTGTATTAATAAAAGAACCAAAAGATAAGTGTAGAGGAGAATAGATCATGAATATTATTGTTACCGGCGGTGCTGGTTTTATTGGTAGTAACTTTGTGTTCCATATGCTGAAAAAGTATCCGGATTACCGGATCATCTGCCTGGACAAGCTGACCTATGCAGGCAATCTGTCCACATTAGCACCTGTCATGGACAACCCGAATTTCCGCTTCGTAAAGGCTGATATCTGTGACCGTGAAGCTGTAGATAAACTGTTTGAAGAAGAGCATCCGGACATTGTGGTGAACTTCGCGGCAGAGTCTCATGTAGACCGCTCCATCGAAAATCCTGAAGTTTTCCTCCAGACGAATATCATCGGCACCAGCGTTCTGATGGACGCTTGCCGCAAGTATGGAATCCAGCGTTACCATCAGGTTTCTACCGATGAAGTGTACGGTGACCTGCCACTGGATCGTCCTGACCTGTTTTTCACCGAAGAAACTCCGATCCACACCAGTTCTCCGTATAGCAGTTCCAAGGCTGCGGCTGATCTGCTGGTTCTGGCTTACCACCGTACCTATGGTCTGCCTGTGACCATTTCCCGTTGTTCCAATAACTACGGTCCTTATCACTTCCCGGAGAAGCTGATTCCGCTGATGATCGCTAATGCTTTGGCTGACAAGCCGCTGCCTGTTTATGGTGAGGGACTGAATGTCCGCGACTGGCTGTATGTCGAAGACCACTGCAAGGCCATTGACCTGATTATCCACAAGGGGCGCGTTGGTGAAGTCTATAATGTCGGCGGCCACAACGAGAAGCAGAATATTGAGATCGTGAAGATTATCTGCAAGGAGCTGGGCAAGCCGGAGAGTCTGATCACTCATGTTGGTGACCGTAAGGGTCATGATATGCGTTACGCAATTGACCCGACTAAGATTCACAACGAGCTGGGTTGGCTGCCGGAGACCAAGTTTGAGGACGGCATCAAGAAGACCATCCAGTGGTATCTCGATAACCGTGAGTGGTGGGAGACCATCATCAGCGGTGAATACCAGAACTACTACGAGAAAATGTACAGCAATCGCTAACAGGAGGAAAGAACATGAAGTTTTTTGTAACAGGCGTTGGCGGCCAGCTGGGACATGATGTGATGAATGAGCTGCTAAAGCGCGGTCACGAAGTTGTGGGTTCTGATATTCAGGAGAACTACAGTGGTGTGGCAGATGGTTCTGCGGTAACAAAAGCACCGTATGTAGCACTGGACATTACCGACAAAGATGCCGTTGAGAAAGTAATTACAGAAGTAAATCCGGATGCCGTGATCCATTGTGCAGCATGGACTGCTGTGGATATGGCAGAGGATGACGATAAAGTTGCGAAGGTTCGTGCTATCAATGCTGGTGGCACTCAGAACATTGCAGATGTCAGCAAGAAGCTGGATTGCAAAATGACCTACATCAGCACGGACTATGTGTTCGATGGTCAGGGTACCGAGCCTTGGCAGCCGGACTGCAAGGATTACAAGCCTTTGAATGTATACGGCCAGACGAAACTGGAAGGTGAGCTGGCAGTTAGCCAGACGCTGGAGAAGTATTTCATTGTCCGTATCGCATGGGTGTTTGGTTTGAACGGTAAGAACTTTATCAAGACCATGCTGAATGTCGGCAAGACGCACGATACTGTCCGTGTGGTCAATGACCAGATCGGCACACCGACCTATACATATGATTTGGCTCGACTGCTCGTTGATATGAATGAAACCGAGAAATACGGCTATTACCATGCGACCAACGAGGGCGGTTATATCAGTTGGTATGACTTCACGAAAGAAATCTACCGTCAGGCTGGGTATAAGACAGAAGTCCTGCCGGTGACCACGGCAGAGTATGGTCTGAGCAAGGCTGCTCGTCCGTTCAACAGCCGTCTGGATAAGAGCAAGCTGGTGGAGGCTGGATTTACTCCGCTTCCGACTTGGCAGGATGCACTGAGCCGTTATCTGAAGGAAATCGAGCAGTAAGAGGAGATGGAGAAAAGATGGGACAGATTAAAGTTGAGAAAAATGTAGGCGGCATCGAAGGTCTTTGTGTTATTGAGCCTGCTGTTCACGGCGATGCCCGTGGCTATTTCATGGAAACCTACAACGAAAAAGATATGAAGGAAGCGGGCATTGACATCCACTTCGTACAGGATAACCAGTCTATGTCCACAAAGGGTGTGCTGCGCGGCCTGCATTTCCAGAAGCAGTATCCGCAGTGCAAGTTGGTACGCGCCGTGCGTGGCACGGTGTTTGATGTTGCAGTTGATCTCAGAAGCAATTCTGAAACCTATGGCAAGTGGTACGGTGTTACCCTGTCGGCCGAGAACAAGAAACAGTTTCTCATCCCGGAAGGTTTTGCGCATGGATTCCTGGTTCTGAGTGATGAAGCAGAGTTTTGCTACAAAGTCAACGACTTCTGGCATCCGAACGATGAGGGCGGCATGGCTTGGAACGACCCGGAAATCGGCATTGAGTGGCCGGAACTGAAGGGTGATTATAAGGGCAGTGCAAGCGCAGAGGGCTACACGCTGGAAGACGGTACAGCACTGAACCTGAGTGATAAAGACCAGAAGTGGTTTGGACTGAAGGATACTTTTAAATTTTAAGGACATAGGGGTAGGAAGAATGCAGCGGGAAAACGAAGTACAACACGTATTTCTGGTAGGAGCTAAGAGCTTAGGTGCATATGGCGGATACGAGACTTTTGTTTATAAGCTCACAGAGTACCACCAGAACAAGAAAAATATTAAATATCATGTGGCGTGTAAAGCTAACGGTGACGGCTGCATGGACGAAACAAAAGTGGATGGTGTGACCAGAATCAATGATCATGAGTTTGAATTTCACAATGCACATTGTTTCAAGATAGATATTCCTCAGATTGGACCTGCACAGGCAATTTATTATGATGTTGCGGCATTGAAGGCTTGCTGTAAGTACATAAAAGAACATCAGATTAAACATCCAATCGTTTACATCATGGCGTGCCGCATCGGCCCTTTTGCTGGTCATTTCTATAAAGAAGTCCATAAACTGGGTGGTACTGTGTATCTGAATCCGGATGGGGAGTGTGAAATAATATGGACAACCAGAGAAAAGCCTGATTTCATGCGGGTTTACGCGGCTTGACCTTTTCACCTCAACTTGTTTCTGCTTGTCATGGTGCGTTAGGGCTAGCGTGTTTTCAGGGGTTAATGGCTTCTGGTTGCGCTCTATACTTAACCCACCACAGCGAAAGCTGATAGAGCAGAAAACAGAATAAGGAGGTACGAAGGCGAGCCTGCGTATAGATTGCTACTGCAATCTGTATACAGGCTTGTTGTCGTGCAATGAAGTAAGCAGGGGATTCAACAAGAAATTGTGATGTAGGCAAGGGGAATTATTATGATTATTACACAAACACCGTTTCGCATGTCTTTCTTTGGTGGCGGAACAGACATGGAAAGTTTTTTTAGAGAGAATGGCGGAGCAGTTCTCTCTACAACGTTTGATAAATATTGCTATGTAAATGTACGTCATCTGCCACGCTTTTTTGACTATTCCACGGAATTATCCTATTCAAAAACGGAGCGCGTGACCTGCATTGAAGATATTCAGCATCCTGCAATTCGTAATGCAATGAAGATGTTGGATATGCACGAAATTCGGCTTACATATGAGGCAGACCTTCCGGCGCGCTCTGGTCTGGGTACTTCAAGTTCCTTCGCAGTTGGAATGTTGAATGCTTTTTATGCGCTGAAAGGAAAATATGCTGATAAGAAAAAACTGGCAGATGAAGCGATTTATCTTGAACGGAATCTATGCCAGGAAGCGGGCGGTTGGCAGGATCAGATCGCAGCATCCTTTGGCGGCTTTAACCGTATCAACTTCAATGCAGATGGATATGAAGTACTTCCAGTAATTATCGCTCCAGAGCGAAAGAAGCAACTGAACAAAAACCTGATGATGTTCTTTACTGGATTCACTCGGTTTTCCTCAGATGTCCAGAAGGCAAACGCCGCAGGAAAAACGGATAAAACGGCACAACTGAAAGAAATGCTGACGTTGGTTGATGAAGCAGAGAAAGTGCTGGTAAACAAAGAACGGGATTTGGATGATTTCGGAAGAATGCTCGACCATACATGGAAATTGAAACGCCAGACGGGTTCAGCAGTTTCGACTAACAGCATTGATGAACTCTATGCCAAAGGTATTGCAGCAGGGGCGCTGGGTGGAAAACTTCTTGGTGCTGGTGGCGGCGGTTTCCTTGTGTTCTATGTGCAGCCGGAACGACAGGATGCTGTTCGCTGGGCAATGCGTGATCTCTTGTATATTCCGTTTCAGTTTGAAAATAGCGGCACACGGGTAATACATTACACACCGGAAGACTATGTGCCAAAGGATTAAGCGTATGAAAGTTGTGATTATGGCCGGAGGAAAGGGAACTCGCATTTCCTCCGTAGCAAGTGATATTCCAAAACCCATGATAAAAGTTGAAGGCATCCCCGTTCTGGAACGAGAGATCGAGTGTCTGAAGAATCAAGGATTTGATGACATTATTCTAACGGTAAGCCATCTGGGAAATATTATCATGGATTACTTTGGTGATGGCTCTGGAAACTCTCCGGTAACGGGCGAGCCGTTTGGCGTACATATTGACTACTATTTTGAAGAAGAGCCTCTCGGCAATGCGGGGGCACTGTTCAAAATTAAAGATAAGCTGACATCAGATTTTCTTCTGTTAAATGCAGACGCGATGTTTGATGTGGATTTCAATCGTTTTGTTGCTTTTTACCGGAAGCATGGCGGATTGGTTACGCTTTTTACGCACCCAAACAGCCACCCCTATGACAGCGGATTGATTATTGCAAATAAAAATGGGATGGTTGAAAAATGGCTGACAAAGGAAGATGAACGACCTACATATTATAAGAACCGAGTGAATGCAGGCTTACATGTTATCAATCCTAAAGTGCTGGAACTTGTCGGTATAAATGCCGATTCGGTAGGTAAGGTTGGCGTGGATGGTAAGCCTGTAAAGGTCGATTTGGATCGTCAGTTGTTAAAACCATTGGCTGGAACAGGAAAAATGTTCTGCTATGACAGCCCGGAGTATGTTAAAGACATGGGAACACCGGAACGCTATCATTCCGTTTGTAAAGACTGCGAAGAAGGCAGAATTTCGGCTAAAAATCTGAAAAACAAGCAAAAAGCAATCTTCCTTGACAGGGATGGAACGATCAATAAATATGTTGGGTTCCTTAGAAATATAGATGACTTTGAATTGATTGATGGTGTTGCTGAAGCAATTCGTAAAATCAATGAATCCGGCTATCTTGCTATTGTTGTGACAAATCAGCCTGTTATTGCCCGTGGGGAAGTTTCCTTTGAAGAGTTGGAAGAAATTCATAATAAGATGGAAACACTTCTTGGAAAAGAAGGAGCCTATCTGGATGCAATCTATTATTGTCCGCATCATCCACATAAGGGATACGAGGGCGAGCGTCCAGAACTAAAAATTGACTGCGACTGTCGTAAACCTAAGCCTGGAATGCTGTTAAAGGCAGCAACGGATTTCAACATTGACCTTTCTAGGTCGTGGATGGTGGGCGATGGCGAAAATGATATCCAGGCTGGAATCAATGCTGGGTGTAAGACTGTGCTTTTAAGCAACGGTAATGAAAGTTATGGACAGACCGTGAGAGTCACTTCATTAGCTGAATTTACACATTCCTTGGTGTAAGGAGAAAAATGAATGAATAAATTATGGAGGCTTGGAAATCGCCTGTCAAAAATGGGGGGGGGTACCACGCAAAATTTCAAGACTTCTTGAATTGATGAATCATTTGATTTGCGCCTGTTCGGTATCCATTGATGCCGAAATTGGCGATGGAACGATTTTCTATCATAGAGGGATTGGATGTGTGGTACATCCGAAAGCTGTTATAGGAAAAAATTGTAAAATTTTTCAAAGTGTAACGATTGGAAGCAAATGGTCAAAAGCTAACTGCTTGGGGGAAGCTCCCCGCATTGGTGATAATGTGATGATAGGAGCAGGAGCTGTGATTTTAGGGACCATCTCAATCGGAGACAATTCCATTATCGGAGCAAATGCAGTTGTCACACACAGTGTACCAGCAAACTCACTTGCGTTGGGGGTTCCAGCGACGATTAAGAAACTGTGAGGAAAGAATGAAGAACAAACAGATTAAATTACTAGTTGAAAGATATCCAGTATTAAAAGCTATAGAAAATGAAGTTTTCAACGCATATCAGATTTTGGAAAACTGCTATGCACACGGCGGAAAGCTGTTGGTTGCCGGAAATGGTGGTTCTGCTGCGGATGCGGAGCATATTGTAGGAGAACTGATGAAGGGCTTTAAGTTGCCTCGTAAGCCTGACACGGATTTCGCAGAAAAGCTGGTTGCGGAAAATCAGGAACTTGGTTCTATTCTGGCAGAAAATCTGCAGGGGGCACTTCCGGCCATTGCTTTGGACGGGCATCCGGCTCTTTCGACCGCATATATGAACGATTGTGAACCGTTGCTTTGCTTTGCACAGCAAGTCAATGGCTATGGCAAAACGGGAGATGTGTTTTTAGGAATCTCCACAAGCGGAAACAGTAAAAATGTGCTTTATGCGGCAACGACAGCTCATGCAAAAGGTATGAAGGTTATCGGGCTTACAGGAGCCAAAAGCGGCAAACTTGAACAGATGAGCGATATTTGCATCAAGGTTCCGCAGATAGAAACGTATATGATTCAGGAACTACACCTTCCTGTGTATCATTGCTTGTGTCTGATGTTGGAAGAGAGATTTTTTGGGGAGAACGGTTGAAATGGAAAAGCAGGCGTTGCTAAACACCTATATCAATAATGTAACGATGCCCGAAACGATTGCGGCCATTGAAAAAATGATTGCGGACAATAAGAAATCCTACGTTGTTGCAATCAATGTCGATGTAGTGATGAAAATCGAAAATGACCCATATCTTAAGCAGGTAGTTGATAATGCAGATATGGTCTTGGTAGACGGAAAACCTTTGGTTTGGATTTCAAAGCTGCATGGTAAACCGCTGAAAGCGAAGATTTCCGGGTCTGATCTTGTTCCACTCCTTTGTGATGTCGCAGCCAAAAAAGGATATTCGATTTTTATCATTGGCGGAAAAGATGGCATCGCGGAACAGGCAAAGCGAAAACTAGAAGAAAAGCTGCCGGGAATCCAGATTGTGGGAACATATGCGCCGCCGCTTGGATTTGAAAAGGATGAAAAGGAATTGGACAAGATCAACCAAATGATTTCAGGGGTTCACCCGGATTTGTTGATTGCCTGCTTTGGCTGCCCGAAACAGGAGAAGTGGATTTACGAAAACATCTCAAAGTATGATGCTAAGGTATCCGTTTGTGCGGGCGCAACCGTTGATTTTCTTGCGGGTAATGTCAACCGCGCACCAAGATGGATGAGCGAGCATGGGCTGGAGTGGTTCTATCGCTTTTTGCAGGAACCCAAGCGAATGTTTAAGAGATATTTTGTAGACGATGTGAAAATTGTTGGGTTAATTAAAAAGTATAGGTGATTTGATGAGCAAAGAATGCAAAGAAGAGCTTGTTAGCATCATTATTCCCGTTTACAATACGCCGAAACAATTCTTGGAAGAGTGCTTGGAATCTATAAGAAAACAGCGCTATAAAAATATAGAGGTTATTATTGTGGATGATGGTAGTAAGCATGAAACAGCAAGCTATCTTGATACACTGAAAGAAAAAAATATCGTCATAGCACATAAAAATAGGGGGGAGTTAGCTCTGCGCGAAATTATGGAGTGCGGTGTGCAAAAGGAAACTACATTTGCTTTGTGGATGCGGATGACCTGATTAGCGAGAAGTTTGTGGAAAGCCTCTATAAGGGAATCAAAGAAAATCAAACTTTAATGTCGGCTTGTCGATTGGAAAAAGTAAGGAGTTTATCTCAAAAAAGAGAGCCAGAAGAGCAAATCACTTTTAAAAATTTTTGTGGTGCAGATATTTGGCAGAATGTAAATACAGGATACTGCGTTACAAAAATGTATGATAAATCTATTTTCTTGAATAGTGAATTTGATGAAACGATATCCATGTGCGAAGATGCTTTGTTTGTGAGCACGGTATTAAATAAAATACAGAGCTGCTGTGCAACAAAAAGTATCTTATATTATTATAGGGAAAATCCGCAAGGGGCATCACATTTAGCAAATGCTCAAAAGTATAAGCAGGCAATCGAAGTCAGTAAGAAGATTATGTTGTTTGATTTGATTGGGCAGACAGAAGAAAATTTGAGAATTTATAAAGACTTTCAAGCAGTATGGGAACTAAAATATATGCTTGCACTTTCTGCTGAGAATAAAAGTAAAGACAACGACCAGATAAGAAGTGAACAGAAACTTTACCGCAAAGAACTGCTTCCCTATACAAAAAACACGATGGACAAGCGAGTGAAGCTGGCAAACTTTATAATTATGCTTCCATACCCGATTTTTCAGCTGAGTTTAAGTGCTATAAATAACGTTTTAAGGAAACGATAATGGAACTTGAAAAGCAAAATATCCTCTTTATTGTTCGCACAATGGGCCTAGGCGGAACAGAAAATGTTGTGCTTCAATTATGCGAGATACTCTCAGGAAAAGTGAATAAGATTGTTGTGTGTTCGTCCGGCGGTGTCCACGAGAAAAAGTTGCAAGAAATGGGAATCAAGCATTATCTAATCCCAGACATTGCAAGCAAAAATCCGATGGATATGCTGAAAAGCTGTCGTTCAATAAAAAGAATTATAGATAAGGAACAGATTACCATTGTCCACTCCCATCATCGGATGGCTGCTTTCTATGCTGAACTTGTTGCACCAAAGAGTGTCGTAAAAGTTGCGAATGCACACAACACATTCACTGACAAGAAGAAATTGACTCAACTGGCATATCGAAATACAAAAGTTATTGCTGTGGGAGAAATGGTCAAGAAAAACCTGACAGAGTATTTTGAAATTCCTAAAGAGCAGGTTAGTGTTATCCATAATGCCGTTAAGCCATTTGACGGCAAAAATGTTCCGGTTGAAATGCTTTATAAGGAACACGCAAAAGGAAATGTGTTGATTGGAAATATTGGAAGATTGTCTGAACAAAAGGGCATGACCTATTTTATTGAAGCGGCTGAAATTACAACAAGAACGCATCCGGAGGCACGGTTTATTATCGTGGGAGATGGTGAAGAAAGAGAGCAGCTTCATGCACAGATAGAAAAAAAGAAACTGCAGAATAAGATTCTGATTCTTGGATACAGGAATGATATTCAAAATGTAATGAGCCAGCTGGATTTAGTTGTTCTGAGTTCGCTTTGGGAAGGGCTTCCGCTTACGCCGATTGAAGCCTATTCTGTTGGTAAAACAGTGATCGGAACGGCAGTAGACGGAACACCGGAAATTATTCGTGATGGCGTAGACGGCTATCTGGTGGAACCGCGCAACCCGATGCAACTGGCCGAAAAGATGAATGAGCTAATTGAAAATCCTGAAATGCGGGAGAGTATGGGAATACAAGCAATGAAACGGTATCGGGATGAATTCTCTTTTGAGAAATTGTCCGAAAGATATATCGCTTTTTATGAGGGACTATAAGATGGAGCATACAAAAAGCTTAGGAAATCAAATGTCTAAGCCGGTTAAGTGTATTTACTATGCCGTGACATTATTTGGCAACGCAATCTGGAATAAAATTCCAAGTCGCCATCTAAGGAAGTGGTTTTACCAGCTTCTTGGCGCAAAGATGGGTAAAAACACATTTCCATGCCGTCGCGTGGAAATTCTTTTGCCGCAGGGACTGAAATTGGGTGACGGCGTTGCTGTGGGCTGGTTTGCGGAACTGGACGCGCGTGGTGGTATTACGGTAGACCACGATACTAATATTTCCAGCCATGTGAAGATGATTACAGGAAGTCATGATATTGATGACCCGGACTTTACTGCGGACTTTAAGCCCATTCATGTAGGGCATCATTGCTGGATCGGAACGGGTGCTACGATTTTGCAAGGCGTAAATATAGGCAATGGGGCTGTTGTAGCAGCAGGGGCGGTTGTTACAAAGGATATTCCTCCTTATGAAATCTGGGGGGGGTCCCCGCTAAGTGCATAAGGAAAAGAACAGACGATCTCAGGTACAAAATTGGAGCACCGCCTCTGCTTCATTAAGGGACTCTGTAGAGAAAAACTGTAAGAGAGCATTTCTGGCAGCAAAATCTGTATGGATTTATGTGACGTTGCATATCCGTTATGGCACGAACATTGAAATGAGTGCAATAAATTCAATCAAAGGGAAATTTACCGTTGAACTTCTTCCAAAGAGTAGTTTACAGGTAGGAACATTTTTGATGAGTGCGGGTCCCTGCTATATAAAATGTACCGAAAAAGCACGGTGTAGAATTGGTGAAAAGGTTTTTATGAACCATAATTGTTCCATCACCTGTGCGGAAGAAATAACGATTGGCGATGCTTGCAACATTGCCAACAATGTTGTGATCGTTGACCATGACCATCGGCTTGGAAAAGTCGGCGTGGAAAATGGTTTGGAAAGTACCCCTGTGCATATTGGAAGAAACGTGTGGATCGGCGCAAATGCGGTGATTTTAAGAGGCGTTTCTATTGGAGATGGAGCCATAATTGCTGCGGGAGCAGTTGTGAACCATGACATTCCTGCCCACGAAATATGGGGTGGAATTCCGGCAAAGAAAATAAGAAATTTGTCGGAAAGCTGATAAACAAGGAGAAAAGCGATGATTCCTAAAATTATTCACTACTGCTGGTTTGGCGGCAATCCGTTGCCGACGGATGTTAAGCGGTGCATTGAGTCATGGAAGAAGATGTGTCCGGATTATGAGATAAAACGCTGGGACGAATCCAATTTTGATGTCAATGCTCACCCATTTACCAAAGCCGCATACGAGGCAAAAGCATGGGCTTTCGTTTCGGACTATGCTAGATTGAAAGTGGTATGCGATAACGGTGGAATCTACTTAGATACAGATGTTGAACTTTTAAAAAATCTGGACTCCCTTCGGGAGTACCAGTGTTACATAGGTGTCCAGCAAGCTGGACACCTATGTACCACTGGATTAGGTTTTGGTGCTACAAAATCTAATCCAGTGGTACAACAGATGTTGAGAAAATACGATGAAATCGTATTTTCAGAAGAAAGAAAAAAAGAATTTGCTTGTCCGTATCTCAACAATGCGGTTTTGGAAGAACTTGGATACATTTACAATGAGAATGAACCCGTCAACCTTGGCAGAACGCTTGTGCTGCCACCAAAGTATTTAGATCCCATTGCACCGGGTGAGGGAATGAAGTTGCTCCGCTGCGAGGATACGATCTCAATCCACCATTACAGTGCTTCTTGGATGGGAAATAAAACAAGACTAAAGCGTAGAATCATTAGAATTATTGGACAGGAAAATGTAAGCAAGATCAAACAATTCTGCCAGAGATTAAAGATGGGCTAATTAAAATGAAAATATCACTATTAACACTATATTATTTATTTGTTGAAATAGCATTTTTGTTTCCGAGAGGTTATGGAGAATACAGTGAAATTTATCATCTAATCATGACCTTATTGGTATGGTCTGCAGTAATGTTGATTACAATTACTGAAATTCCAAAGATTATAAAACATTCAAAAAGAGTTAGTTCTAATAGCAAGATGATTGCGGTGTATTTCCTTATGGCAATTATTATTACAATTGTGCTTCAGAAAGGAATGCAAAGTGGACTACAGCAGATGATTGCAACCCCCATATTTTGCGTCTTCTTGATACAAAATATCAAAAAGCACCCACAAAAATTGTTGGATACTTTGGCCACGGTTTTTATAATGAATTTATCCTTAAATATCGTAATAACACGAATTGCATTTGTGCCAAATAGCCATATTATTTTTCTTGGACATGTTCAAATGGTTTCACAATATGGACTGGCAGCATTAGTCGTTTCAGTTCTGTACTATATGACGTACAAAGATAAGAAAATTAAAATGTGTGGCTTAGTTCTATTGACGGTATTTACGATGTTAACAACAGATGCTGACTCAGCAGTGTTCTCGGCATTGATAATTATAATTGGCTTTATCGTATATAAGTTTAAACTTTACCGAGTATTCTTCTTCAAAACAGAAATCTATATGTTTGGAATGATAGCTATGAACATAGCAATTGTTTATCTTACGGCGGTAAATAGGACTATCATTCCAGGGCTAGATTTTTCTGGTAGAAGATTTGTTTGGCAGGATGCTCTTTTGAATATTAAAGCTCATCCAATATTTGGATATGGCATTGATGGAATACTTCTACATACATTTTGGACAGAGTGGTCTGGCGGAGGATTTAACTACGCCCATAACCAAATTTTACAAAATCTTCTTGATGGAGGTGTAATGCTAACGATTTCCTTTTGGATAATGATCTTCGCATTTATTAAACCTGCAAAGAAAATTCCGGAAGTAAAATATCGTGTGTTTGTTAATTCGTCTATAATTGCTCTCTTATTTGTAATGATTTTCGATAGTACGACATTGTACAGTTATATGTATGTTGTTTTGACAATTATACACGCTGTGCCTTTTCTTCGCACAGAAAAATCAATAAAAGAAAAATGTGGCAGAATTGAATTTTTACAAGAAAGGAAACGATAAAATGGGATTGATTAGTAGAGCAAAGGCAGCGTTTGCAAGAGTATATTATCCATGGAGAATTAAAAGCGTTGCAGCAGAATGTGGGGAAAATGTTTATGTTGGAGGAAAATCATATGTGACACATAAAACGCATCTAGGAAAACATTGTTGCTTTAATGGCATGAGTATGTCGGGAAATGGCGTTATAAAAATCGGTGACTATTTCCACTCTGGTCCAGGATGTCAAATTATAACATCATTCCATAATTATGAAGGCGATGCTATTCCGTATGATGATACATTTATTGACAAAGATGTTGAAATTGGAAAATGCGTTTGGCTTGGTAATAATGTAATCATTCTTGGGGGGGGTTAAAATTGGCGATGGAGCGATAATTCAGGCGGGCTCTGTTGTGTGTAAGGACATTCCGCCATATGCAATTGCTGGTGGACATCCAGCTATCCCATTTAAATATAGAAGTGAAGAACATTATAAAAATATGGAACTTCAGAATAAGTATCATTAAGGAGCAATTAGTATACGGATGAATATTACGACCATAAAAGAAAAATATGGAGCCTTATCATTACCAGTAAAGGCATCCTTATGGTATACGGTGTGCAATGTGATAAATAAGGGACTCGCATTGCTGTCAACGCCGATTTTTACCAGAATTATGACGGAGGAGCAATATGGCACATTTTCTGTTTTTCAGTCGTGGTATTCGATTCTGATTATATTTACTTCATTGAATGTTTTTCTTAGTGGATATCAGAAAGGGCTTATCTTATACAAGAACGACATACGGCGTTTTACATCAGCACAACTTGGATTGACAACGACCATTACAGTATTCGCTTTTGCCCTGTATATTTTGAATGTTCCATTTTGGACGAATGTATTTGATTTGCCCCATGTTTTGATGTGTGCAATGTTTATAGAGCTTTTGCTCATGCCGGCGTTGGAACTTTGGTCTGCACAGCAACGTTTTGATTATAAATATAAGAAGTTCGTTGCATTAACAATGGCCATGAGTGTTGTTTCGATTCTTGTGGGTGTTATTGCTGTTGTAACTGCATCCTATAAAGTTGAAGCTCGTGTGTTTTCCGATGTTGGAATAAAGGCCATTTTTTCAGGAATTGTTTTTGTACTGATTTTTATTACTGGAAAATGCTTTTACAGTAAAGAATATTGGAAATATTCAATTGCGTTTAATCTGCCGTTGATTCCGCACTATCTGTCAAACTATATTTTGAACCAGTCGGATCGAGTCATGATAGGTCGGATGGTCGGAAATTCACAAGCTGCCTATTACAGTGTTGCATATACCATATCCACAGTTATGGTGCTAATAACAAATGCTATCAATAGTTCACTGACGCCATATATTTATAAATCAATTGCTTCTGATGAAAAAGGAAAAATAAAAAAAGCAACGCGGCCACTTGTTATTCTTGTGGCAGGATTGTGTGTTGTGACAATGGCTTTTGCACCTGAAGTTATTCGGGTATTTGCTGGAAAGAAGTATATGGATGCAATTTACGTTATACCGCCAGTTGCAGCGTCTGTATTTTTTATATTTTTATATTCCCTTTTCAGCACGATTGAATATTATTATCAAAAAACGGGTTTTATAGCGATAGCAACGTGCGTCTGTGCGGTACTGAATTTGGTTCTGAATTATTTTGGTATCAAAATGTATGGGTATTATGCTGCGGGATATACAACATTGATATGCTATGTCTGTTTGGCATTTTTTCATTATATCTTTTATAAAAAGGCTTTGAAAGAAGTAGGAAATGAGAAAAACATGTATGATGTAAAACTCATAGTATCATTGTCAGCTATTGTAATAGCTATAATGATAATTATGGCTTTAACGTACAGCCAAACATGGATTCGATATGGCCTGTTGATTGCTATTGTATGTGTTTCGATTATTTTTAAAAACAAGATTCTTGAAGCGATTTCGGCATTGAGGAAGTAAGATATGAATCCAATAAAGTATTTACAAGAAAATGGTGTGAAACGAGCAATGAAAGTCCTTTATGATTATAAACTGGAACTTTTATTGGAAAAAATTGTGTTCGTTTTTACAAAACACAAAAATTTAAATGACGTCATTATGATAGAGAGTCATAACGATTTTGATTGTAATGGTGGGGCTTTTTACAACTATTTGATAAAAAATGGCTATAATAAGAAATATAAAATTGTTTGGCTGGTTCGAAAAAAAGCGAAATCTAAGTTTCCTACGAACGTTGAAACTGTGCCGTTATATGGTCCTAGTTTGAAAAAGGCATATTACGTTTGCACCGCAAAGTATTTTACATATGATTGCGAAAATGTCCAGAAAAAGCGTAAAGATCAATGTATGGTTTATTGTTCTCATGGCGCAGGTGGACTTAAAAATGCGAAAGGTAAACTTCATGTCCCTCCATATGTAGACTATATTTTGGTTCAATCCAAAGCGTATGCGCCGATTCAGGCGAATCAATGGTCTGTGACCTATCCGGATAAGAGAATTATAGCAATCGGCTATCCTGCACAGGATATTTTCTTTGATGAAAGTAAATCGGATGAGATACGAAAGATAACATCACGGAAATATAAAAAAGTGATTCTCTGGATGCCCACGTTCCGTAAAGGTGGCGGCTATCACAGAAACGACAGCAGAAAAGAACAAAAGCTTGGTATCCCGCTGATTGAAACACAAGAGCAGTACTTGAAATTAAACAATTATCTGGCCGAAAATGATGTTTTCTTGATTATAAAAATCCATCCAAAACAAGATTTGGAAAACCTGAAAATTAAGGATGAATCGAATATAAAAGTCTTAACTGGAGAGACAGTAAAGAAATTAGAAATTGATAACTATGCCTTAATGAAGTGCGCGGATGCTTTGATCAGCGATTATTCTGGTGCGGCATATGAGTATTTGCAATTAGATCGGCCCATTGGATATGTCTTGGATGACGTGAATGATTATATCGCAGGTTTTGTGGTTGAGGATATTCATACGTTAATTGCAGGAGCTGAAATATATAATTTCGAGCAACTGGAATCGTTTATTGTTAATGTTGTTTCTGAAAATGATACCTTTAAGGAAAGAAGAGAAAAGATTAGGAACTATATTTATGAATATCATGATGCAAACTCTTCAAAAAGGCTGGTAGAACTGTTGGGATTGTAATAGGTGAGGAATAATAGAATGTCGGAGTATATTTTCTTATTTGATATGGATTCAACAATTACGCAGAAAGAAGTACTGCCAGAGGTATCAAAGCGAATCGGAAGACTAGACGAAATGAGAAAACTTACAGAAGCTACAATGCGTGGAGAAATTCCATTCAGAACGAGTTTCCTGAATCGAGTAAAGATATTGAGCGATATATCTGTAGCTGAAGTTAATCAAGCAGTTTCAGAAATTCCGTTAAATCCATACATTGCAGAGTTTATAGAACAGAATAGAGACCGTTGCTACGTTGTTACTGGCAATTTGGATGTTTGGATTAGTGGACTCATGAAAAAACTGAAGATGGAGAACCATTGTTATTGTTCCAAAGCAGATGTTATAAATGACCGAATCTCAAAGGTCGTCAGCGTTGCGGATAAAGAGCTGATGGTTAGACAATTTGTGCAGCCTATGGTTGTCATTGGCGATGGAGACAATGATTCTGGAATGGCGCGAATGGCAGATATTGCGATTGGATTTGGTGGCGTAAGGCCAATTGCACAGTCCCTTCTTAGAAATGCTGACTTTGCATTTTATGAAGATAAGAGATGTGCGGAATTTCTGTGGAAATTGCTGTAGGAGGACAATCTATGAGTTTTGACAAAAAGGATATTACAGTCATCATTTGCTGCGCAGGAATGGGAACAAGGCTTGGAATAGGGACAACGAAAGCTCTTGTGGACATTGCGGGAGAGCCTTTGATTATTCGAGAATTAAAACTGTTGAGAGAATTTGACGATATTCGTGTTGTGGTTGGCTTTGATGCGGAGCGTGTTATCAGTGTGGTAAAACAGTTTCGTAGTGATATTATGTTTGTTTGCAACTATGAATATGAACATAATGGTCCGGCAGATAGCGTAAAGAAAGCTTTATTAGGTGCGCGAAAATATGTTATTACGCTAGATGGCGATACGGTCATAAATCCAGATGATTTTAAACGTTTTGTTGATTTTTCGGGTGAATGTATAGCAGTGACAGAAAACGCATCAGATGAAACGATTGGTTCCAGCGTGCAGGATGGCAAAGTAATAGCACTCTCAAAAAAAGCAGGAAATATGCAATGGTCTGGAATTGCAAAAGTACATAAGTCTAAGCTATACGGGGACTCTTCGCATTTGTATGAAGTATTAGCACCGTATCTTCCAATGACAGCTTTTTCTATGCGATTAAAAGAAATCAATATTCCGAAGGACTATGAAAGTGCGATAGATTGGGTTTCTGCAGGGATGAGAGGGGAATAAAACAATGAAGGATTTAGTCATTTGCGTTCTAGGTGGAATGGGAACATATGCAACAATCAACCTTTTTAAGCAGTATGCAGAAGTTTTCCCGGCAGAAAAAGAATGGGAAAGACCTCGAATCGTTATCGACAATAGATGTACGATGCCAAGCCGAGTTAGGGCGTTTCTCTATCATGAAAATGTGGACAAATTGCTTGATGAGATGACAGATTCTATTGATTGTCTTTTGAAAATCGGGGGGGGGACAGCGAGAATTATTCTTGCTTGTAATACTTCTCACCTCTTCTTGCCAAAGATATTTGAAAGAATTCCGGAAGCAAAGAAAGCAGTCGTAAATATCATAGATTCCTGTGTAGATCAAATTGCCAACGATAATATAAAGCAAATTTATTTACTAGGCTCAGAAGGAACAATTGAATCCGAAGTATACCAAAAGGCACTTGCGCAGAAAGGTATTAAATGTCAGGTGCCTGAAAAAGAGCAATATGTACTTCTGCGAGAGTGTATTGAGGCTGTAAAACAAAACAAATATACAGATGAAGTTGAAAGTATATTTGAAAAACTTGTAGGCGAGTACGAGATGCCTGTTATTTTGGGATGTACGGAGTTGCCCATCCTTTATGAAAAATATAGAAATAACATTGAAGGGGCAGTATATGATCCGTTACAGATTGCGTTAAGACTGTTAAAGAAGGAGTATGATTATGAGTAAAATTTTGACATTTGGAGTATATGATTATTTTCACTTGGGGCATTTGCGGCTGTTTAAGCAGTGCAAAAAATATGCGGATTATCTGGTTGTTGCTGTTCAAGATGGAAATTATATTAAAAAATATAAGCCGGATGCAGTAGTAATGTACACAACGGAAGAACGTGTTGAAATGCTGGAAGCATTGCGAATCGTTGATAAAGTACTTGTGTATGAGACGGTAAGCCCTGAATTTCTTGAAAAAGTGGATTTTGATATTCTTGCGCTAGGAGAAGATCATAAAGGTGGCCGTTTTGATGATGTAGAGCGATGGTGCGTTGCGCATGGCAAAAATGTGGTGCGACTAAAGAGAACCCCGGGTATTTGCTCATCTGAAATAAAACGAGAATTAGATAAAGGGTGTTAATAAAGTGAAAATTAGAATATAAAGTTAAATCAACGATAAATGAAAGAACTTATAACCCCAAAATTTACTATGAAAAAAGAATTGTATTGGCAAAGAGTAAGAGGCATTTGTATTTTGTCAGTTATAGGTATACTGTGTACTTAATTTTGCGGTTGTAGTAACAGGTTCCTATTTGATGGCTTTTGTAATGAACAAGATCCTGCCCCAAAAGATGGCAAGCAGTTTAGGTATGTCGTAAAGTCTTTTACGAGCCCTCAAATATGTACTAGGAAGTTATGCCATTGATATTGATTGAAAAGTAGCATAGTGCTATACTAAAATCATTTTTGAATTTTTATAAAGAAAATGAGGTATGTGTTTTATGCCCAGAACCAAAGGCAGCAAGAATAGGCCCAAAACTGTGACTGCTGATTTTGCAACGCAGATTGCGGAAAAGCAGTCAGCGAAGGAAGCACTCACAGCGGAAATCGCATCCATCACCGCAAACATTGACACTTTGAAAGCTGACCTGAAAGAGAAGAAAGCATCGCTGAAAGCTATCGACAAAGAGATTGTCAAGTTGGAAGCAAAGAAGGAAAAGGCAGATGCCAAAGCCGCAGAAGAAGCGAAAAAGGCAGAAGCCGAAGCTGTTCTGAAAAAGCTGCTGGCCGAAGGTATGAATGCCGATGAAATCCTCGCAAAACTGAAATAATAGCAATGCCCACGATAAGCAGACAAAACGTCTGCATATCGTGGGCAATCTTTTTTAGGGTATTCTTAAACTATCTGTGGTGTATCAAACCGGAAATATGCCGGAAGTCTGAGATGTTTGATAAACGCGTGGTGCTGGGCGTGATAGTGCTGTAGATCGTATCCCAGATGATGCAGTTCCAGCAGCTTCACCAGCACCAGATTGAGGTGGATTCCCTTGGCAGCGGCAATCTGAGCAGCATCTAACGTAAGCGCTCAGTGTCAGTGCGGCTAGTTTGATACTTTTGAAAGTGCCATAATCATGGAAAACGAGAGTATTTTAGTCTCAGTCTTCCCACTGGCATTCACAGTGGTGGATCATTTCACTACACTGCCGCTTCCACTATGGGACTATTTTACTCTACTTAAGAAGAGAGGAAGTCCCATGATGAATAAACGTGCACCTCGCCGCTCTGATGAAGAGTGGCATCAGATCATACTCGCTGCCAGAGCATCCGGCTTAAGCGACTTTGAATACTGTAGAGATAACAGCATCCCGACCAGTACATTTTACCGGGCACTCGCTCGATTGAGACAGCAGGCCTGTGAGCTTCCGGCCAGATCTGAAAGGCCCGATTGCAAGCAGGAGGTTGTGCCTATAAATATAGCAGATCTCCCGATCAGCAGCGAGGATCGGATGCATCCGGTCTCACACGTGGTCGATGAAGCATCACCTGCTTCATTTGAAGCAACGATGCGCATCACACTTGGAGGCGGCACGCTGGAACTGACCAATCAGGCGGATACTGCACTGGTTGCCAGTATCCTGAGCATGCTGAACAGTCGATGCTAGGCGACATCTCCAGTGCAAACCACATCTACCTGGTGACGGGCTATACAGACATGCGAAAGAGCATTGATGGTCTGATGGCGATCGTACGCGATACCTACGAGCTGGATCCGTACAGCAACTCTGTCTTTCTCTTCTGCGGAAGACGTGCCGATCGCATCAAGGCTCTCCACTACGAAAGGGATGGGTTCTGCCTACTGTACAAGCGCCTTGAGAAAGGAACGAATGATCACTTCCGGTTTCAGTGGCCACGCCACGCATCCGAAGTTCGTAACCTTACGAAGCGAGAATTCCGCTGGCTGCTCGAAGGACTTTCTATCGACCAGCCGAACGCCATTCAGCAGAGTCGTGGAAAGTACGACTTTTGAACCTTGGTGATGTTGCACAAACTTTCAAAAATTACATAAAGCTATCCTTCGGGAAGGCCCGTGCAGCCTAGGAAATACGTGCTTTCGGCGGTATAATCAGAGCAGTTTTGAAAGGACGTACAACACCATGAGCATTACGGATTTCGGCAATCGAAGCAAAGACGAAATAATCGAATACCTCATAGACGAGCACAACGCCACGGAACGCGAGACAGCCCAGCTCCGTCAGGAGCTTGCAGAAGCCAGAGAGACCATCGAAGAGTTCAAGCGGATGATCTTTGCCTCGAGATCCGAAAAGAAGCATGTCGGTTACGAGAATCCGGAGCAGCTGACGCTGATGGACCTTTTCAACGAAGCAGAGCTTGCAGCGGATCCATCTGTAGAAGAACCTACGACCGAGACCATCGTCAAAGGCTATATCCGCAAGCAGGAAGGCGAGAAAAAGAAGAAAGCTTCCTATGAAGAGCTTTATGACAAGCTCCCATCGAGAGATCTTCTGTGCCACCTGGATCCGGATGCGAAGATATGCCCACGATGTGGCAGCACCATGGAGCGTGTCGGCTGGGAGAAAGTCCGTACCGAACTGGAGGTCATTCCGGCGCAGATCCGTCTCGTGAACATCTATCAGGAGACGGTCCGCTGTCAGAAATGCTACGAAGAGACCGGATACGCGAGATTTGCACGCGCCGAGGTCCCATCCCCGTTGATCCCGCACAGTCCGGCATCGCCGACGACCGTTGCGTATGTGATGTACCAAAAGTACATCAACTCCATGCCTCTGTACCGTCAGGAAAAGGAATGGAAGCAGATGGGCGTATCGATCCAGCGTGCAACGCTGGCGAACTGGTGCATCTACTGCGGCCAAAAGTACATGAAGCCTCTGTACGAGGCGCTGGTTAAGCACCTTCTCGAGCGAACGGTCACCTGCGCAGATGAAACGCCATGTCAGGTGCTCAAGGAAGATGGTCGGACGGCTCAGCAGAAATCCTACATGTGGATCCACTGCTCAGCGAATCTCGATGGCCTGCCTCCGATCATGCTCTATGAGTACAATCCTTCACGGGCAGGATCGGTACCGCAGAACTTCTATCAGTCGTTCAGCGGCAAGTACTTCCTGGCAGATGGGTATCAGGGATACAATCATCTGCCGAAGGGCGTCCTCCGATGTGGCTGCCTGGCACATTTCCGGCGTAAGTTCTATGACGCGATACCGTCAGAGGACCGCAAGAGTGGTAAGTCCAAGTCACCTGCCGCAAAGATCGTAAATCTCTGCTCGAAGCTGTTTGAAATCGAGCGAGGCTTCATCGATCTCAGCGCGGAGGAACGTAAAATCAAACGAGAAGCATCCAGGGAACACGAGATCTGGAATCAGATCTGGGAATCCCTGGATCAGATCTCAGCAAGCAAAACCAGCCTGCTGGGGAAAGCGGTGACGTATGCCCAGAATCAGAAACCGTACATGGAGAACTATTTCCTGGACGGCAACATCCCGATTTCAAACAACTTCACCGAGAGCTGTGGTGCAAGACCGTATGCCGTGGGACGGAAAAACTTCTACTTCCATGATACGCCGGCCGGTGCCGAAGCCAGTGCCATCATCTACAGCCTGGCACTGACAGCGAAACTTAACAACCTGAGTGTCTTCAAGTATCTGCAGGCAGTACTCCTTTACATGCCGGACTACGTTCATGAGCCCGAGGGCATTGAAGAGCTGATGCCATGGTCAGATAAGATGAAGAAACTCTGTGCCATAGACACGAAGGCAACTATCGAAGACAAGGATGGAAATCCAAAAATCTCACGGTAGTCAGTTAGCGCGCTCAGCTAACACTGAGCGCTTACCATCTAACCCACGCTTCGTCATTTGATAGACTTCATCACTGTCCAGCATCAGGTGGGATGTGAAAGCGTTGTGCTCATAAAGAAGGATGTGCTTATCCTTAATGGTCAGAAACTTGTTCAGTGTATGCAAGTCCATAAGAAGCTGATGCTCCAGATAATGACCGAGCGCATAGCCGCACACCATCTGCTTTGTCTGTTTGTCCAGCTGGCGATTGATAAGGA
>OLPF01000268.1_pt1 | contig 60689 bp, 54 predicted proteins | sample 1673121 | NCBI WGS metagenome assembly OLPF01 (sample SAMEA3136756, study PRJEB25190) | human gut metagenome
GCTGATTATAATATTAATTGGATTGAATATTTTTTGCAGTCACGGATTAGGAATTCATGAAATGTATCCTTATAATATTAACAATGTTGTGTATAGTTCTTTTTTTACTATTAAAAATGCAATTATACTTTTGTGCATTGCAGTTATGAATGGGTTAGTGTTAACATTATTTTCTAGAATTTTTGTTATAATAATAAATTGTATATATTATGTGAGTATATTTTTTGCATCACCAACTCTTATTCTAGGGGAATTAAAATTGAATCTGATAGATAACTTGACGATTCAAAGTTATTCTAGTTTTTTTAACGACATTTTCTTTTCGATTCTCTATATTTTACTTTTAATATTTGCTATTTTTATAATGAAAATTATATGTGAAGAACATATGCGACAGGTGTGATAAGATAATGTTAAAATATATAATTGATAGTGATTTTCAGGGTGTATTAAAACTTAAAAAAAAGTTTTTATTTTTCACGATTCTTATGATTGCTTTTGCCTTTTATAATTTAAAAATATTAGGATTAGATATAGTCGAAACATTTCATAATATTTTAGGGTTGAATGCCGATTGGGACAAGAATATTCTTATAATAATTGTACTCTTAAGTCATGTTTTTATTGCCATTTATTTAGAATTTTTATTATTAGATAAAGATTTCAAGTGGAACACAGAATTATTATTTTTGCGAGTTGATTTAAAAAAATGGTATTTTTTTAAATCAATAAGTACGATTCTTATGACGAGCTTCATTAAAATAATTCAGTTTTTACTGTTTATTATTTTATTACAAATTCCAATTAAAACAATTTGGCTATATTGTTTGAAATTGCTAGTAACCGATATTATATACCTATATATAATTCAACAGATAGCTTTTACATTTTATGTTCTGATATCGATAAAAAGAAATTACTATATAGGTTTATTGCTATTATTTATTTGTATGTTTTTTAGAATACCTATTAATATAGTAAACCTTATGAACTATTTAAAGATATTCATAATAATTACAATTATTCTCATTGTAATAAATTATATTATATTTCAAAAAACGTATATTTCATGCTTTGAAAGGAAGGTAAAATAAATGATAATTGAATTAAAAAATGTTTCAAAAAAATTCGGGAGTTTAGAGATTATAAAGTCGATAAATGTAAAATTTGAAGAAAATAAAATTTATGGTATTATTGGTAAAAATGGATGTGGAAAAAGCGTTCTTTTAAAAATGATTTGTGGATTTTATAAACCATCCAGCGGAGAAGTTTTATTTAATCACGAAAATATAATTAAAAACAAAGTTTTTGCTCCAGATACGAGAGCAGTAATTGAAAATCCTTCTTTTCTACCGAATTTAACTGGACAAGAGAATTTAAAATTGTTAGCTAGTATTCAGAATAAGATTTCGGATGAAATAATTGAAAAAACATTAAAAGATGTAAATTTATGGGATGAAAAGGATAAAAAATATTCAACTTATTCTTTAGGTATGAAACAGAAACTTGGAATTGCTCAAGTTTTGATGGAAGATCCAACAGTTATGATATTTGATGAACCCTTTAATGGTATTGATGAAGAATCTAAGAAAAAAATACGTAAATTATTAAAAAAACTAAAGGATAAGATTATCATCATTGCAACTCATGAAAAAGAAGATATTGAACGACTTACCAATGTAACTTATGAAATAAAAGAAGGAAAAATTATACAAAAAAAATAAAAGTAAAGATACTCGTTGAATCATATGTAATCTGCTTCTACGAGTTTTTTTTATGTCATAAGATAGTAAGTAAAGATTTAAACAAAATTGAATTAAAAAATTTTATATCACAGCAAAAAATGGTACAATAATTATATAAAATAATAAGGAGGTATCCAGATGAGTAAATTTATCGATGAAGAACCATCAGAAATTTCATTAAAAAAAGAAGACTTATCGAAAACATTCGAACAAGAATTACAAGACGTTGAAATCAAAATTGTAGAAATTGCCAGAATGTATGCAAAAGATCAAGCAGACAATGTTTTTGTACACATTCTATGTAATGGAAACACGATTTCCATCGACTACTTTTATCGGTTTGGTAAAAAGTTATTAAAAAAAGAAGCCATCAACGAAGCGGATTCTGTATCGATGGATACTTTTGATGTGACACAAGAAAATCAACAAAAGACGTTGGAAAGTATGACTCGTGAATTTGCAAAGGCTATGGCATCTGCAAAAAAGCATGAAAAACCGATACCATCGGAAATTCGCTTGACATATGATAAAAAGAGCAATCGTCTCTTACCACAGATGAGACAAGATTCGTTGGATGCAATGTATTTTGCAAGAAGTCATGCCAATTGGTTTTACGACATAGAAGAAAAAGTGAATTTGCTATAAATGGAATAATTGTATAAAGTGTCAATATTGTTTGTAATAGAAAAGGTGATAAAAATATGTTAGAAATCAAACACATAAAAAAAAGTTACAAAACAGGTGATTTCGTTCAAAAGGCTTTAAATGATGTTTCCATCCAGTTTCGTCAAAATGAATTTGTTGCCATTTTAGGACCGTCTGGATCAGGAAAAACCACCCTTTTAAATGTTTTGGGCGGATTAGATCACTACGATTCAGGAGATTTAATTATCAATGGAAAATCGACCAAAAACTTTAAAGCAGCGGATTGGGATGCTTACCGTAATAACAGTGTCGGTTTTATTTTTCAAAGTTATAACTTAATCGGCCATATTTCCATTCAAGACAACGTCGAAATGGCACTTACGTTATCTAACGTTAAAAAGAAAAAACGTAGAAAAAGAGCGAGAGAAGCACTGAAAAGTGTCGGTCTTCTAGAACATGCACACAAACGTCCAAACCAATTATCTGGCGGTCAAATGCAACGAGTTGCCATTGCTAGAAGTTTAGTAAATAATCCAGATATCATCTTAGCAGATGAACCGACCGGAGCACTAGACTCTAATACGAGCAAACAAATTATGGATTTGATTCAGAAAATTGCATCCGATAAATTGGTTATTATGGTTACCCATAACCAAGATTTAGCTTATCAGTATGCAACACGTGTCATTGAAGTGAAAGATGGAAAAGTTGTAAGTGACTCAAATCCACTTACAAAAGAAGAACAAGAGGAAGAACAGTACAAGTTAAAGAAGACAAAGATGTCTTTTATGGAAGCTTTATATTTGTCTTTCAATAATATCATGACCAAAAAGGGTAGAACGTTAATTACAGCGTTCGCATCATCCATTGGTATCATCGGTATCGCTTTGATTCTGTCTTTATCAAATGGGTTCGATTTACAAATTGATAAATTTGAACGAGGAATTCTATCGGCCATGCCAATTATGATAAGCAAGCAATCGATGGATTTGGATGAAGAAAGTTTGGTTCAGTTAACGGGCGAAGAACAGGAAAAATATCCTGATAAGCAGACCGTTATTCCAAAGGATAATGCGCTAGAATCGTTGGTTCATCAAAATAAAATTAACGATGGTTACATCGATTATATTGAAAACATCCCAAGTGATTTAGTATATGGAGTATCTTATACAAAGATGACGGCCTTAAATGTGTTAACAGAACATGACGGAAAAGTGTCTGTCGCAGATACTCAAGATATATCGTTTAGTGCTCTTCCGAAGTCGTTGGACGAAAATACTCCGAATGCTGCTATGGAAGCCTATTACGATATCCTAGCAGGAACACTTCCACAAAAGAAAGAAGATATCGTGTTGATTGTCGATGCAAGTAATCGCGTCAATACTGAAATTCTACAATTACTTGGATTTGATACAATGGATGAAATTCCGTTTGACGAAATTATCGGAAAGACAATCAAAGTAGCATTAAATGACGATTTTTATGTAAAGATGGGCGATTACTTTGTCAGAAACCCAGATTTGCAAAGTGTCTATGATAATTCGATTACTTTGACCGTATCAGGAATCCTGCGTATGAAAGAAGACTTTCCATCTTACGTTGCTAGTGCATCTCTTTGTTATACCGACGAACTATTGGATGAAGTCATTGCTGCCAACAACGAATCTGAAATCGTGAAGGCACAACAGGCAAGTGACGTCAACGTATTGACTGGAATGCCGTTTTCAGATTCTACAAGTAATCCATCTAGCTCATCTAGTGCGGGAATGACGATAACAAAAGATACTGTTTTAGGATATTTAGGAGCAGACCAAACTCCTTACATGATTTATCTATTCCCGAAAGATTTCGAAAGCAAAGATGAATTGCTAGAGTACTTAGATGCTTATAACGATGACAAAGAAGATGACGATAAAGTCATCTACATGGATCAAGCGGAGTTAATTTCTTCTATGTCTAGTTCCATCATGTCAGCAGTTACGATTGTCTTAATTGCATTCTCATCCATTTCTCTAATCGTATCTTCCATCATGATTGGAATCATTACGTATATCTCTGTATTGGAAAGAACGAAAGAAATTGGTATCTTACGCGCTCTTGGTGCTAGAAAGAAAGATATTTCGCGAGTATTCAATGCCGAAACGTTCATTATCGGTATCACATCTGGATTAATTGGTATCGGAATTGCACTAATTTTGACGATTCCAGCGAACCAAATTATCTACAATTTGACGGAATTAGAAAACGTTGCTATTTTAAATCCACTTCATGCTTTAATATTAATACTAGTCAGTATGACTCTTACGATGATTGGTGGATTTATCCCTGCTAGAATTGCCGCTAAGAAAGATCCGGTTGAAGCGTTAAGAACTGAGTAATTTCAGTTCTTTTTTTAATATTTCGGAATATATTAAATTGTAGAAAGGAAAGATATTATGGAAATATTAAAAGTATCTAGTAAATCAAATCCCAATAGCGTGGCAGGTGCACTTGCAAATGTCTTTCGTGAAAAAGGATATGTTGAAATTCAAGCGATTGGAGCAGGGGCATTGAATCAAGCCATTAAAGCGATTGCAATAGCGAGAGGCTTTGTCGCACCATCCGGTAAAAACTTAGTTTGCATTCCCGCCTTCACGGATATTACAATCGATGGCGAAGAGCGAACTGCAATTAAATTGATTGTCGAATCCAGATAGCAAACGCTATCTTTTCTTTTGAAAGAAAGAGTAAAGTGTTATAATGAAAATATCAGGAGGGCATATGATATTATTTAGTAGAAAACAATTATTGGAACAAGGATACACCGATTATGCAATTAAGAAAGCAATTGAAAACGGTCAAATCGTCAAATACGGACGCAATCAATATGAATTAAAAAGTGAAGTACTAAGTCAACCAAAACCTACTATGGATGCGGTTTACAGATGTTTGGACGAAGAAAATTTAGAACAACTAGCTGATTTATTAAACAGAATGGATTTCAATCGGTTAGATGATTATCAAAAACGAATTTGTAATTTGTATATTTTGTTATTAGATAAAGCAATTCCTTTATCGGAGTCGCTTTCTTCCTATGCCAAAACGTTGAAGGAAGAGGATGTTATCGATTCCACGGCATCCGAAAAATCCCTAGAACGACATTTTGCCACAATCGTGTTGCGGTGTCATAAAAAAATGAAACATAGCAAACAATGTTTAGTACAATTACTCAAATTTCCACTTCCAATCGAATATTTGTTATCTTATACCATTTTAAAACAAATAACGGAACGGTATAACCAGATTAATGACCATATTCAAGAACTATTAAATACGGATCAATTGGAAGAATTGACGGACTATATTACCAAGCAAAATGATGCGACATGGGATTATTTAAAAAAAGTCGTAGAAGAAACAATATGGATGAGAAAGTCCAATGCGATTTTGCCATCTACGGATTCGAAAAGCAATTCCTTTGCCGATTTGTTGACAGCAAGAAATTACGAACATGTTCTGCAAATGCTGCAAAATAAAAATAGCCAATCAAAAAATCATATCAATCTAACATTGGCTGTGGAAAAGTTGTTAGAAACAAAACAAGAAATTCTTGCTCATCAAACGGATTCTTTAAGAGACAAAATTCATACGACGTTACAGCATCAAAATATTATGACTTCCCATATATTTACGGAAGAAACGGAAACAGCGCCATACCTAGAAGACGCAAATCCGTGTCAGGAAAAGTTTGAGTTTGGTAGAAAAAGAAATGGGTCTTTGAACAGCGAAGATTTAAAGCCAGATCGAGCCAACTACAACTTGTCTAGACTTCAAAGAATTGCAGATACGTTTGCAGAAGGAGAAAAATCATTAGAAGAAGTTTGCAAAGATTATGGCCTTTCTAAAGATGATACGAGTGTCATAAAATACATATTTGCAAGAGATTGCTTTTATCAAAATCAAACAGTATCAGGAGAGTATTTTCTAAATTTACTTAGAAAAGAAAAAAATAAATCGAAAGAGGCACAATCTTTATTATCGTCTTTAGAGCGAGAAAAGAAATTTCTATCTAGTCACGAAGTGGATTTAAATAAGTGTTTGACTTTACGTCCTCAAAAAAAGAAACCGAAGAAGTGACAATTTGAAATTGAATTGAAAAAGTGATATAGTACAGAAACGAAAGAAGAGGGTATTATGGCAAATAAAGTAAATTTTTATAAAAGCGATAAACCAGAAGAGCTACGCGATTTTTATAAAGTACTAGGGATTACTCAAACCGCAACGGATGATGAAGTTAAGAAAGCATATCGTACGAAAGCACGGGAAACCCATCCGGATTTACATCCCGAAATGGATACTAGTGCATTTCAAGAAGTAGAAGATGCTAAAGAAGTTCTTTCTGATAAAGAAATGCGTGCAAGTTATGATAAGGAATGGACGTCTTATCAAGCAAAACAAGCGAAACCAAAGCAAGAATCATCTTCTGCAAAGAAAGCACAAGAGAAATCTACGCCAAAGAGTGAAGCAAGAAGAAAAACGAGTCAAGCAAATGACACACACCAAAGTAGTACGAAATACCAAAGTGCGTCAGATACAAAGAAAAGTACTTCTAGTAGCACCTACACAAACTACACAAGTTCAACGAACAAATCTAGTAATCAAGAAAGTCATACTTCTAGCCAAACATATCATAAAACGAAAACAGACTATCATACAGATAGTCAAACCAAAACAAATGACACGAACTATGATCAAGAAGAAACGGTGGAAGAATTGTTACATCGCTATGCCAATAGTCCTTCTCGTTGTGCACGTATTCGAAAATCCCTTTTATTTGGTCAAATCATGAGTGACTTTCATTTGTATCCAGACAGTACATTATCTATGATGAGTATTCCACTAATATTACGCCAATATTTGGCAGCAAGTTGGGATACCATGAACGTTGTACCGAGCGCCTCTTATAACAATACTTTTCATCAAACGGTGGAAGATTACTATTTCTATCCATCTTTGATTACAGGAGGCTTCCATATTATAAATTACACACCAATTTATCGCGATTATGGACAATGGTTCAATTCTTTCACCGGCGAAAACTTAAGGGTTCAAAATTATAATCGATATCCAGAGTACACCAGTTTAAATTTACAAGATGGTGCTTGTATAACGATCTTCCCACTAATCTCAATCATGCCATATCATCGTTTTCAAAACCGCATCATAGATTTAACGAAAGCATACATGTTGGGAAACGAATGTTTTGAAAATTTATGGATGCAAGGATATGTAAGAAAAGAAAATCCTTATACATCTTATCGGTTCTGTAGCGAGGAAGAAATAAATCCTAAAAAATACGATAGTAAAGTATATCAATATCAGAAAAAATATAACACATATAATTAAAATTCAGTACTAAGTTGGAATTTTGTGATAGTTTTAATAAAATATAAAATTTTACCAATCATCACAAAGGATTGACAAAAAAATAAAAAAGTAATATGATGAAGTTGTCGATGACGAAAGACAATAATAATCGAGTTAGAATAGAGAATTCGTGGTTGGTGGAAACGAATCTAAGTCCTTATTTAATCTACTTTCGAGACAGAAAGGGTAATGCCTTCCGGTTACGCGTTATAGTATGAAAGTGATAAATAAGGATGGTACCGCGAGACTTCGCTCCTGTTGGAGAGTCTCGTTTTTTTATTATAAGGAGGATTTTATGATAGACATCAAATTAATTAGAGAGCAAAGAGATTTAGTAAAAGAAAACATCAAGAAAAAGTTTCAAGATGAAAAGCTTCCCTTAGTGGATGAAGTGTACGATTTGGATATTAAATATCGGGAAACGAAAACGAAAGTAGATAATCTACGCAGTGAAAAGAACAGTAAAAGTGCTATGATTGGTACTCTAATGCGCGAAGGAAAAAAAGACGAAGCATCTAAAATCAAGGAAGAAGTTGCATCATTCGGTGAAAAAATAGACAAACTAACCGATGAAGAGAAGGAACTAGAAGAGGAAATTAAAAAACGCATGATGGTAATCCCAAACATCATCGATCCATCTGTTCCAATTGGTAAAGATGACTCTGAAAACGTCGAGGTAGAGAGATTCGGAGAACCAGTCGTACCAGATTATGAGATTCCATATCATGCAGATATCATCGAACGTGTTGGTGGTATGGATAAAGTATCTGCCGGTAGAACTTCAGGCGAAGGATTCTATTATTTGACAGGTGACATAGCAAGACTTCACGAAGCGATGATTGCCTACGCAAGAGACTACATGGTTGAAAAAGGATTCCAATACGTAATCCCACCATTCATGATCCATAGAAGTGTCGTAGAAGGCGTTATGTCATTTAAAGAAATGGAAGCTATGATGTATAAAATTGAAGGCGAAGACTTGTATTTGATTGGTACGAGTGAACATTCTATGATTGGTAGATTCCAAAACCAAATTATCGACCAAAAAGAGTTACCAATTAAGATGACGTCTTACTCTCCATGTTTCCGTAAGGAAGGCGGCAGTCACGGCTTAGAAGAACGTGGATTGTACCGTGTTCACCAGTTCGAAAAAGAAGAGATGATCGTCATTTGTGAACCAGAAGACTCTATGAAATACTATGAAGACATGTGGCGTTATACAGTAGAAGTCTTCCGTAACATGGACGTGCCAGTTAGACAACTAGAATGCTGTTCAGGCGACCTTGCTGATTTAAAAGTAAAATCTTGTGATGTCGAAGCATGGAGTCCAAGACAACAAAAATACTTTGAAGTCGGTTCTTGCTCTACTTTAGGCGATGCTCAAGCTAGACGTCTTGGTATTCGTACAAAAGGAGAGAAAGGAACGTATTATGTTCATACGTTAAATAATACGGTCGTAGCAAGTCCAAGAGGACTAATCGCAGTTGTGGAAAACAATTACCAAAAAGATGGCAGTATCAAAGTTCCGAAAGTATTGCAACCATATATGGGTGGCAAAGAAGTAATTGAACCAATCAAATAATTACCAAATTTTGCATAAAATACCAAAAAATACCTCAAAATAAAAATAAGTAAGACATGGAAAATCTCCATATTTTACAAAAAAGAAACACGGAATGGACCATAATTTGACAAAAATGCGATTTTCTGTTAGAATACTGAACTATCCCGTGAAATTAAGAGGTGTTAAATTAATGTTTTATGATGTAGATCAAGCTATTAATGCTTGTGAAGATGATCCCTCGTTAATTTTCGAATTAATTAGAGAAGGTCACATTGAATTAGTAGATAAGATACTATCAAAAAAACTAGTCAGTATTAATACTAAAGATGAAAACGGTAATGATGTTTTAACGAGACTTCTAAAACATGGCAATTATGATGTCGTACTAAAACATATGGGAAACAAAGAATGGGATATCAATCATCAAAATAATGATGGCGATACGTTTGCTCATATTTTAGTAACAATCAATTATGTCGATGTATTAGAAATTCTAAAAAAATTAAAAAAGAATAAAAATTTTATGCCAAATATAAAAAATAATAATGGGGAAACCATTCTAGATCGATCTTTAAATAATAATTATATTTATACGACGATGAAAATCTTAGAAGACTCTAGATTTAATAATATCGATATCGTATCATTTAAACATCTATATGATACGTATATCAAAAGTAAAAATTACGGGAAATATTCAAAGATTATGAATTTAGAGATTATTCTAGATAGTTTAGAAGAGAAAAAACTACTTCCAAATATGGAACGTTTAGTGAAATATCTTCATGATAATTTTGAAAGTTTAAAAGAAGCAATTTTCAACAATAAGTCTTCTTACTTAGATAATATTATCAAAACATTATTACTTGAAAGCAATGCTTAGGCATTGTTTTTTTGTGTGTTTTTTGATACTCTTAAAGAGAGGAGAAAATATGAAAAAGAAATTATTAGTACTAACTTTGATTGGAGTTTTTAGTGTATTCTTGATGTCTGGATGCAGTGCTGGAGAACAGACTCTAACTTGTACGATGGAAGAAACAGAAGAGGAAATTACGACCGTGCAAACGATGACTTCTACGTTTCAAGATGGGAAACTATCGAAAGTAAATGTAAACATGGAAATGACTCTAGGAGAAATATACGATGGTTATGTAGAATCTGCTAAATCATCCGTCGATGAACAGTTTGCCAATTTAGTAGGAGCAGAAGGAGTATCTTATTCCTCTAGTCTTAATTTAGATGAGAGAAAAATTACAGTAACCGTTGATGCCGACATAGCAACAATGAATGAAAACTCTAAGATTTTATTGAACATTCAAGATGCTGATATGGATGAGACATATGAGGAGTCCAAAGAGTATTTTGAATCTAACGGATATACTTGTGAATAGGAGAACAACCTGTTCTCTTTTTCTTTGCTTTCAGAAAGAAATATTGTATAATAAAGGAACGGAAGTGATATACATGAATAAACCGAATTATCAAGAAGCAAGAGTGAGAACGAAGAACAAAGTTAACGTTCGTCATTATGAGATAGAAGAGTCTGCAAAACAAGTAGGAATAGGAAAAAAATACTATTTACGTACATACGGATGCCAGATGAATGAACACGATAGTGAAAATATTTGTGCGATGTTAGAACAGATGGGATTTACGGAAACAAACGACGTAAAAGATGCGGATTTAGTATTGTTAAATACTTGTTCCATTCGTGAAAATGCCCACAATAAAGCTTACGGAATGTTAGGTAGATTAAAACACATGAAAGCAACCAAAAAAGACTTGATTGTAGGTCTATGCGGATGCATGGCTCAAGAAGAAGGAGTAGTCAATACAATCCTTGCGAAGTATAAGTGGGTAAACTTCGTATTTGGAACTCACAATTTAGATAAATTACCTGAGATTATCACGAAAGCGATTGAAGAAAACAAGCAAAATATCGATGTCGTGTCAGAAGAAGGTGACGTTGTCGAAGATATTCCAGTGAAACGTGCCAGTACAATCAAAGCATATGTAAATATTATTTATGGTTGTGATAAGTTCTGTACTTACTGTATCGTTCCTTATACGAGGGGAAAACAAAGAAGCAGAAGACATCAAGATATTTTAAAAGAAGTGAACGAACTGAAAGACGAAGGATACCAGGAAGTAACACTTCTAGGTCAAAATGTAAACGCTTATGGGAAAGATTTAGACGATAACTACGGCATGGAAGATTTATTAGAAGATGTTGCCAAGACTGGAATTCCAAGAATTCGTTTTGTAACGTCTCATCCATGGGATTTTACGGATCGCATGATTGAAGTGATTGCAAAGTATCCAAATATCATGAAATCTGTTCATTTACCAGTTCAATCTGGTTCTTCTAGAATTTTGAAATTGATGGGAAGAAGATATACCAAAGAAGAATACATTTCATTATTTGACAAACTACGTAAAATTCCAAACATGCACATTTCAACTGATATCATCGTTGGATTCCCTGGCGAGACAGAAGAAGATTTTGAAGAGACATTAGAATTAGCGAAATACTGCAAATTCGATAATGCCTACACATTCATTTTCTCAGAACGAGAAGGAACCCCTGCTTGTAAACTACCAAATAAAGTTCCAGAAGAAGTAAAAGAAGAAAGATTACAACGCTTAAATGCTGTCATGAACCAGTATTTCTTAGAAAGTAATCAAAAATTATTAGATAAAGAGTTCAATGTTTTAGTAGACGGTAAGAACGAAACTGGAAAAACGAGTCTATCTGGATATTTAGAAAACAACAAGTTGATTAATTTCGATGGGCCAGACGAGCTGGTCGGAAAGATTGTAAAAGTAAAAGTAACAGAAGCCAAAACATGGAGTCTAAATGGAAAACTCGTATAAAGAGGTATTAGAAGAAGTAGATCATCTTGTTGCAATGATCGAGCAAAGCGAAGAGTATCAAACGTATCGTTCGTTAGAAGATAAGATGTTTCAAAATAAAGAGTTAATGAGAGTAATTCAAGAAATTAAAAAGAAAGAACAGGAACTTGTAATAAAAGAACAATTTGGCACTTCTTCAGAAAAAGAGAAAAAAGAGTTTCAAGAATTGACTAGTAAATTAGAAGAATTTCCTATTTATCAAGAATATCAAATTCGCCAAGAGGAATTAAACGACCAGTTCCAAACAATTCTAGCGACACTAAATCATTATTTCGATAACAAATAAAGGTTATTTATCACAAATTAAATTTTTCTTGCATACATTAAACTAGAGGAGGATGTATGGCAAGTTATAAGGAAATTGTGACAAAAGCGGTATTAGGAAAAGGCCGCAAAACGTTTTATACGGAATATGAAATCAAACCAGAAATCGAACCGACAGCAGTACTAGGTTGTTGGATTATCAATCATACATTTCAAGGTAGAAGAGAAGGCAACAAGATTATATTGACAGGAAGTTTCGATACGAATATCTGGTATTCATGCGAAGGCGATACCAAAACCGAAGTAATTCGCCAAAATAATACGTATACAGAAATCGTAACGGTTCATAAAAACTCGACGACAGAAGGAGAAGAAGAAATCATCGTAAGAAGTTTAAAAAATCCGACTGTAACCAAAGCCGATGTGAAAGACGGTACGATTATTTATACAGTTGAAAAAGAACTGGGAATTGAAATTGTCGGAGATACCAAAGTAAAAATCTCCATTGAAGATGGTGAAGATCCATGGGAGGAGATTGGACCGGATATCAATACCGAAATCGATCAATCTGTAAATGAAGACTATTTAAATGAAAAGAAAAGTGACTGACGCTACTTTTCTTTTTTTGGCGTTTTGAAAAAAATTAAAAAAAGAGTTGACTTTTTATTCTGTTATTAATATAATGTTAATAACAGACATGAAGAAGTCTGAAATTTTATAAGATATGTTATTAACAAAAAGATAATAACAAAGGAGGATTTATGAAAGAAAGCGTTCAAAATTTAAAGGAGTTAAAGGAACTCCTTGTAGTAGTTGATATGGTGAATGGATTTGTAAAAAAGGGAAGTTTAGCAGATTCGTATATCGAACATATCATTCCAGAGCAGATTCGTTTAATAGAAGAGTTCTTAAAAGCAAAACAAGGAGTGCTATTTATTAAAGATGCTCATACTAAAGATAGTAAAGAGTTTGACTCATTCCCACCGCATTGTATAAAAGGAACAGAAGAAGCAGAACTAGTCGATGAATTAAAACCGTATGAACAAGTAGCGATGAGTATTGAAAAAAATTCGACCAGTGCAATCTTTGCAACTGGATTCATGGAACTCATTCGCGGGATGGAAAACTTAAAAAGAGTAGTCACAGTTGGTTGTGAAGCAGATATCTGTGTACCGAACTTAGCCATCCCATTACAAAATTATTTCAATGAAGTAAATCGAGATACGCAAGTGATCGTACCGTTAAATGCGATTGAAACATTCGATGGACCTGGTCATGATAGAAGAGAATACTTTGAAATAGGAACGAAGATGATGGCTGGCTCTGGAGTCCAGTTAGTCAAAAAATATACGATAGAAAAGGAAAGTGGTAAACATGAATAATCATACAATGATGACAGATGAGTACGAACTAACGATGAGTGAAAGTTATTTCTTAGATGGAAAAAAGGATGAAGTAGTATACTTCGATGCGTTCTTTAGAAGTATTCCATTTGAATCAGGATATGCCATTATGGCTGGAGGTAGAGAAATCGTAGACTACATCCAAAACTTGAAATTTACAAGTGATGATATCGAATATTTGAGAAGTTTAAATACGTTTGACGAAAAATTTCTAAATTATTTAAAAGATTTCCATTTTACAGGAACGATTAAAATGATTCCAGATGGTACGCCAGTATTTGCCAACGAACCGATTGTAACGGTAAAAGCTCCTACCATCGAAGCACAGATCGTAGAAACTTGCTTGCTATCTTATTTGAATGCCAATATCAAATTTGCAACAGCAGGTAGAAGAATGGTCGATGCAGCCCAAGGAATTCCAATTATGGAGTTCGGTGCTCGCCGTGCCGATGGTCCAGAAGCAGCAACGATGGCATCCAAAGCCGCATACATAGCAGGATGTGTTGGAACTTCCAATATGCTAGCAGGAAAGAAATACAACATTCCGGTGATGGGTACGATGGCTCATTCCATGGTAACCGAAGCAGAAAGTGAATACGAAGCATTCTTACGATATGCCAAAACGTTTCCAAATAACACGCTGTTACTAGTAGATACTTACGATACGTTAAAGTCTGGTGTTCCAAATGCCATCCGCGTTGCCAAAGAGTATTTAATTCCAAATGGATATCGCTTAAAGGGAATCCGAATCGATTCTGGCGACTTAGCATATTTATCAAAAGAAGCACGAAAACAACTGGATGAAGCAGGACTTACCGATGCCAAGATCTGCTTATCAAACGGATTAAATCCAAAGACGATTGCGTCTTTACTTGCACAAGGAGCAAAGATCGATACAATTGGTGCCGGCGATAACATTGCCGCTCCAAAAGAAAGAGTCGGTTGTGTCTATAAACTAGTTGCCAAAGAAATGGGTAGTACAATCGATCCACGGATTAAAGTAAGTGACGATGCTATTAAGACCATCAATCCGGGATATAAGAAGGTATATCGTTTCTATGACAAGGAAACAGGGTACGCTCTAGGAGATGTGATTGCTGTTCATGACGAGCAAATTCCATTAGATGGATACACCTTAATCGACCCTCAAAATGAATTCAACAGAAAGTATTTAGAAAACTATACAGTAAGAGAATTACAAGAAGAAGTGATTAAAGATGGCGAGTTAGTAAAGCCATTACCAACGGTGCAAGAAGAACAGAAATATTGTGCATCTCAAATGGAAACGTTGTACCCGGAAGTAAGAAGATTAGAAAATCCTCACAAATACTATGTTGATTTAACCGAAAAACTGTTACAATTAAAGAAAGAGTTAATCGGAGAACACAAAGCCAAAGTAACGGAAGGACCTGTCTTATGCAAAAAGAAATAATAGACCAGTTACAAAGTTATAAAAAGGAATTGCGAACCATTCGTTTTGAAAAAACGGAAGATTCCAAGTTTTTACAAATTGAACCGTACCGCTGTGTACTAGAAAATGGAAGAGTTCTAAAAAGAGAAAAAATACTAAAAAACGGTCGCGACGGTAGTGCTGCTATCGTCCTACCGATTACGGTGAGTGGAAAAGCAATTGTCAATGTAGAACCGAGAGTATTTACGAAAGAGACTGTTGCCGTAGGACTTCCTGCCGGATATATAGAACCAGGAGAAAGTCCAGAAGATGCTGCTAGAAGAGAGTTATTAGAAGAGACGGGATACGTTCCAAAAGAACTGATTCCATTAGGAAGTTTCTATCAAGATGAAGGAATATCGGGAGCTAAGAACCATTACTTTCTAGCATTTGACTGTGAAAAAGTTACGGATCAAAGTTTAGATGAAGACGAGGTCGTAAAATATTTACAAGTCAATATAGAAGATTTAGAAGAATTACTTAAAACTGGATACATGAATGGATTAAATTCTGCTTTAACAGTAGAAAAAAGTAAACAATATTTACGGAAAAGAGGATACTTATGAACGAATATGGATATGTAAGATGTGCCGCTGCTTCTCTAAAGATGGAAGTAGCTAATCCAAGATGGAACGAGCAAGAAATGGAGCGTGTAATCGCAGAAGCAGTATCGAATGGTGTTGCGATTATCGTATTGCCAGAATGCGCGATGACGGGATACACTTGTGCCGACTTATTCTTCCAAAAAACGTTGTTAGAAGAGACGGAACATCAGATTGCAAAATTAAAGAAATTCTTAGAGGGAAAAGAAATTATCGTTGCTGTTGGTGCTCCGATTCAGATTGAAAACAAGTTGTACAACATGGGCATCGTTTTACAAAACGGTCACATTTTAGGAATGGTACCAAAAACGTATTTACCAAATTACAATGAGTTTTATGAACAAAGATGGTTTGCTAGTAGTACCGATTTAAAAGAAACAGAAATTGAATTTTTAGGAGAAATTGTACCAGTCGGGAAAGACTTATTATTCGGTAATCAAAACACATACTTCGCCTTAGAAATTTGTGAAGATTTGTGGAGTGTGACACCGCCATCTGATACCTATGCCTTAAATGGGGCCACGATTTTATTAAATTTATCTGCCAGCAATGAAACGATTGGTAAAAAAGAATATCGTGAAAATTTAATCAAGATGCACAGTGCCAAACAGATTTCTGCTTATGTCTATGCAAGTTCCGGTCCATTGGAGAGTACGACCGACATCTTATTTTCTGGAGCTACTTTGATTTATGAAAATGGTAGTAAACTTGCCGAAGGAAAACGGTTTCAATTTGATAACACGTTGACGATTGGCGATGTCGATGTTGAAAAACTCTTACATGACCGTATGAAAAATACAAGTTTCTATACCGACCAATTAGAACCAGTTCGAAAAATTTATTGTTTCATTTCTGCCACTAATCAACCAATTCGTAGAACATATGCGAAGTATCCATTCGTGCCGAGTAATCCAAACAAACGAAATGAAAGAGCCAACGAAATCTTAACGATTCAAAGTTGTGCTTTGGCAAGAAGACTAAAACACACCGGCAGCAAAAAATGTATTTTAGGAGTATCTGGAGGATTAGATTCTACTCTTGCATATCTCGTCATATTAAGAGCATTCGATATTTTAAAAATTGCCCCTCAAAACTTAATCGCCGTAACGATGCCAGGTTTTGGAACGACGGATCGCACTTATCAAAATGCCAAAGAGTTGATTAGGAAGACAGGAGCAACGTTAAGAGAAGTTTCCATTAAAGATGCCTGCATCTTGCATTATAAAGACATTGGACATGATGCTGGTAATCACGATGTCACATATGAAAATACGCAAGCAAGAGAGAGAACTCAAATCTTAATGGATATCGCCAATCAGGAAAACGGATTAGTAATTGGTACAGGGGACTTATCCGAATTAGCCCTTGGCTGGTGTACGTATAACGGTGATCACATGAGCATGTATGCGGTAAACACAAGTATTCCAAAAACTCTCGTTCGCTACTTAGTAGAATATGAAATGCAAAATAATAAAACGTTACACGACGTATTAAAGAGCATTTTAGATACACCGATTAGTCCAGAACTATTACCACCAAGCAAAGATGGTAAAATCTTGCAAAAGACAGAAAGTAAAATCGGTCCTTATATGTTACACGACTTCTTCTTATATCATTTTTTAAGAAATGGCTTTTCTACCAAAAAGATATTTTACTTAGCAAAAGAAACATTTAAAGATGATTATGAAGAAGAGGAGTTACGGAAATGGTTAACAGTATTTATGAAACGCTTCTTCTCACAACAGTTCAAGAGAAGTTGCTTACCAGATGGTGTAAAAGTAGGAAGTGTATCTTTATCTCCTAGAGGCGACCTTAGAATGCCAAGTGATGCGACAAGCAAAATTTGGATAGAGGAGTGATAAAATGAAATTTAATTTAGCAGTAAACGATGTGGAAAAACTGCTACAAGATTATTATCAGAAGACGACCGATTCCAAAGCTAAAATTCAAATTGATGTTAGAAAAAAACAATATGGCATTTGTGATAGTGATTGGATAGCAGACCCATGTGTTACTTTGAGTTTAGAAGGTAAGGTAAGTGGTATTCCAGTTACGATGACAGAAGATGTAACGGAAAGCGTTCCTACCATTCTTAAAAATATCATAACGGAAAGCGGATACACCGTCAAAGAAGTGAATTGGAATGCAGGTATCAAACCGGTTACCACGGGATATGGTATGAATGAAAAAACTGACTGGATGCCATATTGCGATGGCTTAGTAATAGAAGTGAAAACAAAACAGAAAGTGTTAGGTGGAGTATGAACGAATTAAAATTAGTGGTATTAGATAACATCGAGGATTTAGGAAAAAAAGTAAACGAAGAATTAAAACAAATGAATAACGAAAGCGAAGATTACATCATTCCAATTACAAGAGATCGTTTTAGTAACGGCGAAGGAAAAATTAAAATTCAAGGAACTGTGCGAGATAAAGACATTTACATATTAAGTGATGTTGGAAATTACAGTATCACATATGAAATGCACGGAATGAAACATTTTATGGCACCGGATGAACATTTCCAAGATATCAAACGCGTCATCTCTGCCATTAGTGGATACGCAAATAAAATTACTGTGATTATGCCTCTTCTATATGAATCAAGGCAACACAGAAGAAAAGGAAAAGAAAGCTTGGATTGTGCCATCGCTTTGCAAGAGTTAGAACGTCTTGGTGTCAATCACATTGTGACATTCGATGTTCATGATCCAAACGTCGGCAATGCCATTCCAACGCTTCCATTCGAGAACTTCTATGTGACACATGAGACACTAAATACGTTAATCGATAACGAAAATATCGATAACTTACTAGTGATCAGTCCGGATATGGGTGCAATGGAACGGGCTAGATACTATGCTGAAATGCTAGATACTGATGTCGGTGTCTTCTATAAAAGAAGAGACTTATCGCAAGTTGTGAACGGTAAAAACCCAATTGTCGAGCATACCTATTTAGGACCATCTGTAAAAGATAAGAACATCATCGTTGTAGATGACATGATTGCATCCGGTTCTTCCATGATTGAAGTGGCAACGTATTTAAAGCATCACGGCGCTAAGAAAGTGTATCTAGCCGCGACATTTGCTCTTCTTACGGAAGGACCAAAAATCTTCATCGATGCTTATAAAGAAGGTTTATTCGATAAGTTATACGCAACGAACCTTTCTTATGTTCCAAAACAGATTAGGCAGCTAGACTGGTATGAAGAAGTCGATATGACAGAAAAACTTGCCCGCATCATCAATACGATGCACGATGGCAAAAGCCTAAAACCATTATTTAACGGGAAAGAGGAAATTTTACAAAAACTTGCCAAAAATAAAAAGTAGGTGACGATATGAAAATCGGAATTTTTGGAGGAAGTTTTAATCCTCCGCACAAGATGCATTTGCATATTGCCAAAAGTCTATTATCTAGGAATTATGTTGATAAAGTGATCTTTGTTCCAGTTAGTAACTTTTATGGTAAAAAGGGACTAGTATCTAACCAACATCGCTACGAGATGTTAAAACGATTAGTGAAAGACTATCCCAATATGGAAGTATCCGATTACGAGTTTCAAAATAAACTGATTTATACTTACGAGACGTTAAGACATTTTAAAGAATGTTATTCTAAAGATAAAATTTATTTTATCTGTGGTATGGATAACTTAGAAGAGTTTCATGAGTGGCGTCACTATGAAGAAATTCTATCTACTTACCAAGTAATTGTCATTACGAGAAACAAAGAAGTAGAGATTCCTACTTATTTAAAACCGTATCAAAAGAATATTATCTTAGCAGAAACTCACGAAAGAAATATCTCATCTACCAGTATTAGAAATACGTTATTAGAAGGAAAAGTAGATGAGAATTTAACGGATGAAGTATACGAGTATATCAAAAATAACAAACTATATGAAAAGGAGCATTTATGAAAAGAGTAGTTGACCGTTTATGTAAGTTAAAGAAGACGATTGCCACCATGGAAAGTTGCACTGGTGGTGGCGTTGCCAATGAAATTACCAATATTCCCGGTGCTAGTGAAGTGATTCGCTTTAGTGCAGTGACGTATTCCAACGAATACAAAATCAAGATGGGAGTGCCCGCATCGACAATCGATCAATATTCCGTCTATAGTATGGAAACAGCAATCGATATGAGTCATGCCATCTCTAAATTTGCAGATTCTGATTATGGCATTGGAGTAACAGGTAAATTTTGTAAAAAAGATCCTGCTAATCCAGAAGGAAGAGATGACTTGGTATACATCAATATTTACGACCGCGAAAACCAAAAAGATTACGGCATTGAAGTTCATTCTGAGGTTACGACACGAAAGAAAAACAAAGCCAAAGTAATTGCAGCCATTACATCGCACCTTTTGGAGATTGTAAAGTGAAACATTCTCCTGTTCGCACCGTTCGTCTCTTTGGCAATGATACGATGAAAGCAATTCGTGCCAAAGAAGAACTAATCCAAAAATTAAAAGAAAAAGAATTCCTGATAACAGACGCTGACGATTACGATTTAGGCATCTCTATCGGTGGTGATGGAGCGTTCTTAAGGATGGGGAAGGAGACAAATTTCCCAAACGATAAATTATTTGTAGGACTTGCCGCTGGAACACTTGCCTTTTCATCAGAAGTAGAAGTAGAGGACTTAGATTCGTTCTTAGAAGATTTGAAAAAAGGAACCTATCAAGTAGAACTAGTCGCTCTTCAAAAGACGATCATCAAAATGAAACATAAAAGTGAGACGTGTTATTCACTAAACGAAATCGTCGTAAGAGAGAAAGACTTAAATACGATTCATTTGGAAGTTTGGATTGATAAACACAAACTAGAAAACTTTCAAGGTGACGGTATCCTTCTAAGCAGTTCGTTTGGAAGTACAGCATACAATTTGAGTTTTGGCGGGTCAATTGTTCCAGGTTCCTTTCATACTCTTCAACTGACACCGATTGCACCGTTAAATAGTAAAGTTTATCGCACATTACGAAATTCTATCATCTTGCCATCTCGTACCAAAGTAGAATTGATTCCAAGAAAAAGTAACGGTATTATAATTACTCGTGACGGTGAAAATAAAACATACGAGGACGTTCAAAAAATCACGACAACGTTATCAAAAAAAGGAATTCATCTAGTACGTCGCAACGAATATCACTTTATAGAGAAAATCCAAGACAAATTTTTAACTTAACTAAAAATATGGTAAAATGAAAGAGAGGTGTATTCAAGATGAGCGAGTATAAAACAGAAGAAGAATTTTTACGTCACTATAATCCAAATGAGTTCGACCGATTATCGATGACTTCTGATATTTTAATCTTTAGTGTTTCTGATGGAAAACAAGAAAATTATAGAAAACTAAAAGAAAAGTACTTTAGTGTCCTGTTAGTCAAACGAAAAGATTTTCCTTTTAAAGGCAAATGGTGCCTACCGGGTGGATTTATCAGAATGGATGAGACGCTAGAAGAAGCAGCGACTAGAATCCTTGCTGAGGAGACGAATTTACACGATGTTTTTTTAGAACAACTGTACACGTTTAGTAGTGTCAAAAGAGATCCTAGAATGCGCGTAGTAAGTACGGCGTACATGGCTTTAATCGATAAAAATCAGTTACGTGAAACGTTATATGAAGGTGCTTCTTGGTACCGTTTAAATATCAAGGAAGAAAACGATAGGATTGATGTAACACTAGAGAATGAAGAAGAAACGATTACTTACCACGCAAAGAAAATATTAAAAGATGAAACAACCAATCGATATGAATTAGAAATCATAGATAACGATAAAATTGCATTTGACCATGCTTTGGTTATTTTAACCGGTTACGATCGTTTAAAAAATAAGATTGAATACACAGACATCGTATTTAACATGATGCCAAAGTACTTTACTTTAGGAGAATTACAACAAGTATATGAAGTAATTCTAGGAAAAGAATTACTAGATCCAGCATTCAGGCGAATGATCAAAGACAAAGTTAAAAAAACGACGAAAGTAAGAAGCGATGGCGGTCATCGTCCATCAGCTCTATTTGAATATAAAAAAGGATAACTTATCAGTTATCTTTTTTGAATGCTGTTAACAAAAAAAGGTTGACAGACGATAAAAATCTGTTATAATTATATATGCAAATGAAAAGAAGAGGTGAAAAACATGGCAGTTAAATTAAGATTAACAAGAATGGGAGCTAAAAAGCGTCCTACATATCGTATCGTTGCAAGTGATTCTCATACAAAAAGAGATGGTCAGTATATCGAATTAGTTGGTACTTACAATCCAATTGCAAATGAGACAAAAATTAATGAAGAAGTTGCTCTAAAATGGTTAAATTTAGGAGCACAACCAAGCGATACTGTTAAGAACTTACTAAGCAAAGCTGGTATTATCCAAAAATTTGCTGAATCTAAGAAAAAAGGAAACTAATCTATGGATTTAGTAGCATTAACAGAAGAATTGATTAAATCAGTCGCTGTGAATCAAGAAGCAGTTTCTGTAAAAGAATTTCCGAGTGAGAACCCAGACAAAGAAATCGTCATTCAAGTTATGATTGACGAATCAGATATGGGACGCGTCATCGGAAAAAATGGTAAAGTAGCCAATGCAATTCGTACTTTAGTACAAGCGAGCAGTTACTTAAAAGAGAATAAAAAAGTAAAAATTAATATTGATCACTTTTAGAAAGACACTTGTCTTTCTTTTTTGTTTGAAAGATATCGTGGTATAATGAAGTTGGTGAAAAATATGAATGAAATACTAGATGTGTTTTATAATGATTTTATAAAGGAAGCAGCGACAGGCCGTATCGACTGTAATATGTTTTATAACATTTTGTTTGCAACTAATATATTAAGAGACGGAAAAGTAGAAATGCTTACAACGGCCAAAACCAATTATCAAAATGTGATGGTGCCCACTTTAGAAATTAAAAATGAAAGAGAATGTAACGACTTACTGATAAAATACGTAGAACAAGCTATCGATTTTTACGATTCAAAAGATTTTGAAGATGTCGACAACATTCCCAAAAGCATTATGGCGAGATTGTTTGCCAATATGACATTAGAAGATTTTAAAGAACCAGAACGATTTCTAAAGAAACGGATTGCATTTTTAGAGGATGATACAATTTTGTCTCTTCCCAATGATCTTGGTTATGTATCTACACTAGATGCAAATTTAAGATTAGTAGTAAAAAAAGAAAGAATTCAGGAAGAAACTCCATATGCTCTCCATTTTTATTTGGAAAACCCAGAGAATCCAAACGATGTATTTCATTTTCCTTATGTACGAGTTGGCATTGAAAATGATACAGCATATATTTATACAATCCAAAGAAAGATAGAAAATGGAAATACACCGTTTGTAAAGAAAGTAAGTAGACAAATTCGCAAGACTGGAGAAGGAATTGATTTGAAACAGGAACCAGATGATTTTAGCAATGTAAAAGACATTACGGATTCGTTTCTATGTGCCTTAACACTTTCTTTAGGAGTACTGGATTCACTTGGTATTCGAGATGTATCATTGGAAACTTTTTTAATTGAAAGATGGAATGCAAAAGAAATTTTTTATGATATGGTAAACGAGCATACTAAAGATGATGAAAAGAGAAAAGAAAATAGTGAAATACACGATCGAATTCAAACGAATATGAGTGATAAATTAATTCGCACTATGAGAAGAATGACACGTCATACCAATCGAATTACTATTACGGCGGAACCATTTGATGGAACTTCAGCGTTGCACGCAAAAATAGATCGAGATCAAAATGCTTGGAACAATTCTTTGTTACAAGAACTATATGAAAGTAGAGCGAAAGTTACCACAAAACAACGATAGTTTTATTTGTATAAACACGCTCGTTGTATTATAATGAATAGTAGGTGAATAAGATGGAACAAAAGAATATGCCAATGCATGTAGCAATTATTATGGATGGCAATCGTAGATGGGCAAAAAAGCGCGGCCTAGCCCCCAATTTAGGCCATAAAGAAGGTGCCAAAACGTTAAAAAAGTTGTGTAAACATATAGAGAAGTTAGGAATTCCGTATGTATCCGTATTTGCGTTTTCAACCGAAAACTTTAAACGTTCGGAAGAAGAAGTAAATGGACTGATGAATTTGTTCATTACGATGTTTACGAATGAATTCAAATTTCTATTAGAAGATGGCGTAAAAGTTGTGTTTTCTGGTAAAAGATACCCACTTCCAGAGAAGGTATTAAAAGCAATGGATGAAATGATGGAAAAGTCTAAGAACAATACGAAGTACACATTTAACATCTGTTTAAACTATGGTGGTCAAGATGAAATGGTAGATGTTATCAAAAAGATTGCAACGCAAGTGCAAGAAGGAACTTTGCAAATTTCAGACATTGACTGCGACACGATAGAACAGAACTTATATCAACAATTGCCACCGATTGATCTGCTAATCCGTACATCAGGAGAGTATCGAATCAGTAATTTTATGTTGTGGCAGATGGCCTATGCTGAGTTCTATTTTACAGATGTCCTATTTCCGGATTTTGATGAAAAAGAACTTGATTTAGCAATTCAAGAATATCAAAAAAGGAATCGTAGATTTGGAGGTGCCTAGATGAAAATTAGAGTATTGGGTGGGGTATTGGTTGCAGCTGTAGTAATTCCACTATTGTTAATCGGTGGAATTCCGTTTGCCCTTTTGATGGCCTTATTGGGTGCAGGCGGTATGTACGAACTGCTAAAAGTAAGACGCGATAAAAAAGACATTCCCAATTACATGAAGTGGTTTGCTTACATTGCCACGGCATGTTTAATTTTAAATCATTGTGACTCAAATACGTTAGTAGCAAATTTAGAGTATACGGTTTTAGCAGTCTTAGCGATGTTGTTCTTTATCCCGATTTTGATTGTCGATGATAACGACCGTTACAATATCAACGATGCTTTGTTTCTATTTGGATCCGTCCTATTTATCGGTTTGAGTTTCAATTCGATGATCGTCATTCGAAACTATTCCGTCATGCATGCAATTTACTTGTTCCTAATTACTTGTATTACCGATATCTTTGCGTTAGTTACCGGTTCTTTAGTAGGAAAGACACCATTATCGAAAAAGTTTTCTCCAAATAAAACAATTGAAGGTTTAATTGGTGGTACCGTCATGGGAACGATTCTTGCTACAATGTTTTATTTAGAAGCCATTCCAACCGAACTAACAATTACAAATATCGTAATCATTACGATGACATTATCTCTAATCGGTCAATTAGGAGATCTCGTTTTCTCATCTGTAAAACGGTATTATAATAAAAAAGATTTCTCAAATTTAATTCCAGGGCATGGTGGTATTTTAGACCGCTTTGATAGTATTATTTTTGTAGCCCTAGCATCGTCTTTGTTTTTATTTATCATCTAAGGAGGCAAAATGTTAACATTAATTTATTTTGTATTAATACTAGGCGTTATTGTATTGGTCCATGAATTTGGACACTTTATATTCTCAAAATTGTTCGGCGTATATGTTCATGAGTTTTCCATCGGTATGGGCCCCGCAATCTTCCAACGTCAAGGAAAAAACAAAGAGACAACGTATTCTCTTCGTGCCATTCCAATTGGAGGATATTGTGCCCTAGCAGGAGAAGACGACGAGATGGACAAAGATGTTCCAAAAGATCGTTGTCTACAAAATAAACCTATTTGGCAAAGATTTATCATCATGGTTGCCGGAGCGATGAACAACTTTATTTTAGCAGTTATCATTTTACTACTCATTGCAACGTTTGTGGGAGCCCCTAATCTAGACCCGATTATTGGTAGTGTAGAAACTGGAGGCCCTGCAGAACAAGCTGGATTAGAAGCAGGTGACCGCGTAACGAGAATCAACAACGACAAAGTAAGTACGACGGACGATTTGGCAATTTTCTTGCAACTTGCCGATATGAGTAAACCGGTTACGTTTTATGTTACCAAAGAAGATGGTACCGAAACGACGTATGAAGTAACGCCAATCGCTGAAGAAGTGGATGGCACAACGACGTATCGAATTGGTGTAACAATCGATAGTGAAGTAAGACACGATGTACTGTCCGTTTTATCGTACACAGCAAGAAAGACCGGTTCGCTATTCAAACAGATGATTATTTCGTTCCAAGCATTGTTCACAGGCAGAGTTGGATTTGATCAATTATCTGGTCCAGTTGGCATTTATCAAATTGTTGGTGCCCAAAGTGAAACTGGTTTAGCAAACATGTTTTATTTAGTTGCCTTGTTAAGTGTCAACGTCGGCTTCTTGAATCTATTACCAATTCCTGCTATGGATGGCGGTAGAATTTTCTTACTACTAATTGAACTAATTAAGAGAAAACCAGTGAAACCAGAAACAGAGAATTTAGTAAATACAGTTGGATTTATTTTACTTTTAGCACTCATGTTATTGGTAACAATCAATGATGTAGTTAAGTTATTTTAGATTGGTACTTTGCCAATCTTTTTGTTTGTAATCTTTACAAAAAAGTTGCTTTTTTATATACTAATAATGATAGAATGGAAGAATAAGGGAGCTGTGAAAATGAAAAAAGAGAAGCAGAAACGTGGATTTACGATGATAGAGTTACTAGCAGTATTAGTCATCTTGGGAATCATAATGGTAATTGCTGTACCGTCAGTTGTCGGATACTTGCAAGATTCAAAACAAAAGTATTATGAACAACTAGAAGATTCCGTAATGACAGCAGGAAAAGAATATTTCAGTGATCATAGAAGTTTGCTACCGCGAGAGAATGGTCAAATTTATAGTGTAGATATAGCGGATTTGGTAACAGACGGATATACGAGTGATGTATTAGATAGTGATGGAAATGGAACCTGTACAGGGGAGGTGTATGTAAAGCGGTTAGCAACAGCAGATTTTGAATACAACGCATGCATCTCATGTGGACAAGTAGATACAGCAGGAAAACGAGAATACGAATCAACGAGTGCGTTTTGTACGAATGGAAGCACGGGAGGGATACCCGGATGGGTATGTGATAAACCGAAAGAAGATCCAACGGATGATTGCTTTATGATTCAAATCCCGAACTCTTTCAAAGTACCGCAATGTACGACAGTAGAAGAAAGTGCGGCATCGCAAGGAATATTTTTAGATGGAGTGGTGTTAAATAATGGAGAGGATATAGGAGACCGAGTAACGGCCGACACGACCAGTGTCGATTATAAAAACATTGGAAATTATAAAGTGTACTATACATATAAACAAGTATTAAACCCATCCGGAGAAAAATATAATTTCAGCGTAAATGTATATGATGATAAAGCACCAAGTGATGTAACAATCACGATGCATACAGATAGTACAACAGGAGAAGAATATAGCTGTACAACGAGGGAGAACTGTAGTTGGACAGGAAAAGATGTATATATCACATTCACAGCCAATGACTTATCAGATTGTGGAACAGAAGGATCAGGAGTAGCAAGATTTATGTATCGCTATGGTACGAATGGAGATTGGACATCTGTGGATGCAACAAGGATAACGCAAGCTGATGGATTCGATATCTATCAAGCGACCATAGTAAGAGATACAACATATGATGGACCGATTCAAGTAAAAGCAGTAGATAAAGCAAGTTCATCAGGAGCAAGTAGTAATTTAGAAAGTGCCGTAAGTCAAGCATATTTATTGGTAGATCAAACTGCACCAAGTTGTGTCAGTTCAGGAGGAAATCCAGCATGGATTAATCAAGGAACGCGGATATTAACAGGAACGTGTAGTGACGCAAATTCAGGATGTGCAGGAAATGTTACAAAAGAATATTCGACAGATATCAACAGTACGACAGAGTCTCCTGGAACTGTTTACGATAATGTTGGAAACTCTACCGTATGTCCAGGAAATCAAACCGTCCGTATTGATAAAACAAAACCGGGCGTATCCATTAGCGTTGCCAGTCAAAATGGAAGTTATCATACGACGACAGCAAATGTAACAGTAGGACAAAGTGATAACTTATCTGGAGTAACCCAAATGTGTATTTTATTGAATGACAATAATGTGAGTAATTGTTCTTGGCAAAATTACACAAATGCTGCTCAAGCGAGAAGTACGAATAGAGGCTATGATGGTGGCAGTGTAACGTATTATGCATGGACAAAAGATGCAGCCGGAAATGTTTCGGATGCTGGAAGTGCATCTTATACAGTTTATAGACAATGCTCGACAACCTACACCGATTGGGGTGGCTGGGGAAGTTGTAGTACGAATTGTGGAAATGGTAGTCAAAGTCGTTCTGGCACCAAGATTGATAGCTACTTAAAAATCAATTGTGGTTCTGATTCTCAAAGTCAAGGATGTAGTGATAATAGTGGATGTCCACCTCCTAGCGGAGGAGGCGGTGGTAGTGACGGTGGCAATTGTTGCTGGGTAGATTGGAACACTACTGCCCACGGAAGTTGTACAACTATTCTATGTGTAGTAAAACCTCCATCAGCAGGTGGATGTGGTGGTACTTGTGGTTGGGGCGACGAACAATTAGTTTGCTATAGCTGTAGTTAGGGGGAGTTGAGATGAAAAAGAAAAAAATAATAATAGTAATTATCATTTTAGCAATCTTTCTAATTGGTTTCGGAATTTGGTATCAATTGAGTTTTCAAGAACCAGAAGAGACGAATCCGGAACCAACTGCTCCGCCAGCTGTAGAGATATCTACTTGGGAAGATATCATTATGAAAAATAGAGGCCAAAATCATTATTATATCGATTACAATTTTCAAATTACGGGTTCTGATTTAAATGTAAATGGCACGTTAACATTCGACATTAATCATGATACCCAAGAGCAATTAATTGATGCAACCATTACTAAAAATGATGAAGAGCCATTGATATACCATGGCATATACGATCTATATTACAACGATCGTTTCTATTACAATTTAGAAGATCGTTCTACGTATTTATCAGTAGATGAAAAAAATGATATCGAAAATATTTATTCGTTAATGGAAAAGGCTACTAATGTAAATGCAGAAACGTTTACAATTTCTAAAGACGATATGCAAAACATATTAGAACAACCAGTAATACGTTATTTGACCGGAATCAAAGGCGATGACATAATCACAGTTCATAACGATGTAGTATTCTATTATACAATGGATAGTGATTTAAAACTCCTAAAAACTTTAAATGCAGAATTTACAATCAATAATGATCAAAAAGTAACTGTGAGCTATGAGATGCGCACATTAGAGGATGAAATAGGATAGATGAAAAGAGAAATTCCATTTATTATAATAAATCTCTTGATATTAATACTACTATTTATTGTAAATGGGCCGTTATACTCAATCATGTTCATCCCTAAAAGTAATTACACATCAAGCGATTCAGATTTAAATAAAACGCTAGAACTGGCAGAATTTCATATTCAAGTAGAGGTGTCACAAAACAGTGAAAAACATATCTATGAAATTGATGTTGACCAAATCGATAATATTCATCGTATTGTAAATGATGGAATCTTAAATTATGTGGCAGACTATAATCAAAATGAATTGACAATAGGCGAAAATACCATTTCTTTGAAGATGGCAAAAGTAACGGATATTTTTGCATTGTTAGAACAAGCAAGTAAAGAGAAGATTGACTCTAACCACTTACGATATACAATTCCACAAGAGATATTTACTAGATATTTGTTAGATACTTCAGTAAATATTATGAATTCCGGCACATACACATATCCGGTTGCAGAAGAGGATATTGTTGTCGATGTTGAAATGAACAATCAATATATTGGTAAATTAGAATACAAGTTGAATGATATTTCAGTCCAATATTTATTTTCACAATATAATGAATTGGAGAAGCCAGCATACGATAAAGAACTTTTGGCAACGGATTTACCTGCTTCTTATCAAATGGCGCTCAATCAGGTTAAATATTTATATGTTTTTCCTACAAAATAATGAAATAATATAAAAAATATTAATAGACAAATGTATCGATTTGTCTATTTTTTATGCTATAATGGCAATAGAGGTGAGAAGTATGCCATTTAATTATCAACTTCAAAAAGAAGGAAAAGATTTCAGTTTATTTCAGGATAGCGAATATACGGAATTAAATTTAACAGATATCGAACTGTTCTGTGAAGATTACTTGTGTAATGACTTTAAAGATCAAACTCATGAAGATGAAATCTTTCGGATGTATCTGACCTGGTTTTTATGCAGCGAAGAAAAAAAGGTTCTAGAAAAAGTAGCAGCAGATTGGGAACAAAGACAAATTGCATATCCAGGTATCGTTGCTTTGTATTCTCATAATACGGTAACAGCTAAGAAGGGAATACAAATATCTGCTGGTGGAAGAAGCAGGGTAAGATCACTGTTAAACAAATATATCGGAAAAGAAAATGAATTGTTAATGTTACCGAGAAAATATCAAATATTAAAAGATATAGTGACAGAAGGTTCTCTTCAATTAGTAAAGAAAGGAAGTTAACATGAATACGGTTGTCATTACAGGATCAGCCAGAGGGCTAGGGTTAGAATTAGCAAAAGAGTTCAGAAAGAATAACTATAACGTCGTTATTTCTGATTTGAAAGAGGAGTCTTTAGCAAGTGCTAAAGAAGAACTAAGTAAAATTCAAAGTGATGCTAAAATTCATTCTGTCGTAGCAGATGTAACCAGTGAAAGTGATTTGGAACATTTGCTAGACGAAACACAAAAAGAATTTCAAACGATCGATATCTTTATCAACAATGCCGGTGTCAATCAACACATGGTTCCGATTTGGGAAGTTTCCAGTGACGAAATCAAACGATTGATGGATATCGATTTAAAAGGTGCCATCATCGGTACGAAATTAGCGATTCAGAGAATGATGAACCAAGGTCACGGTGCTATCTACGGAATTGAAGGGTACGGTAGCAACGATGCGATGATGCTAGGCTTATCCATCTACGGAACTAGTAAACGAGGTCTTACATATTTCTTAGAAGCAACAGCCAAAGAAATCAAAGAGAAGAATCTACCAATTCAGATCGGAGCCTTATCTCCTGGAATTATGATTACAAATTTCATTACCCATTCACTGGGAGAAGATGAATTTGAACTTCCTGAAAAGACGAAGAAAGTTTACAATATCTTAGGCGATTATCCGGATGTTATTGCTAAGTTCTTGGTAGAAAAGATGCTAAAGAACAACAAACCGTTTGCAAGAATCAATTGGTTAACAAATCGCAAAGCGGCCTTTCGCTTTATGACTTGCGCATGGAATAAAAGAGATTTTTTTACGAAAAAGTAGAGGGTAAACTCTTTTTTTCTTGGTATAATTTATAGTGAGGAGGAATGTCTATGGTAGCAGAAGTTTTAGTCGAGTTATCCCACAAGAATATCGATAAGACATTCGAGTACACAGTTCCAGATACTTTAAAAGACAAAGTAAAAAAAGGCATGAAAGTAGAAGTTCCCTTTGGAAATACGACATTAGAGGGATTCGTGTTAAATGTAAAAGATCATTCCGATACATCTGTCTCTTTAAAGGAAATCAAGGCTGTCATGGATGATGAAATCGTTTTAAATGATGAACTGCTAGCACTCGGTAAAATCATGCAAGAACATACGTTATCGACGTTGATTAGTTGTTATCAAACGATGCTTCCAAAGGCATTGAAAGCTCATGAGGGCGTAACTGTTTCGAAAAAATATAAAACCTTTTACGAATTGGTCTTTATTCCAGAAAAGATGAATACAGTTCAACAAAAAATAATTGAATTATTTCAAAATAGAAAAGAAGTTTCTAGAGAAGAGTTATTAAAAATATCTTCTTCTGCAATCAAGACATTATTAAAACAAGGTGTCTTAAAAGAAATCAAAAAAGAAGAATATCGCTTGGAACAAGAAGAAGTTGCGACAGAAAAGAAACCTCTTACGGATGAACAACAGAAAGTTGTTAGAGAAGTACTAGAAAGTAACGATATTGTCTATCTGTTACATGGTGTCACTGGTTCTGGCAAAACAGAAGTTTATATGGAATTAATTGACGATGTGCTATTACAAAACAAAACCGCAATCGTTTTAGTACCCGAAATCAGTTTGACACCACAGATGATTCGTAGGTTTCAAATCCGTTTTGGCAAAATCATTGCCGTTTTACATAGTGCTTTAAGTGATGGCGAACGATACGATGAATGGCGAAAAATTAGAGATGGAAATGCCAAAATTGTAATCGGCGCTAGAAGTGCTTTATTCGCTCCGTTAAAGAATGTTGGACTCATCATCATCGATGAGGAACACAGTGATTCTTATAAACAAGATGAGGTAAATCCGCGGTATGATGCTAAAGACATGGCGATTTGTAGAGCAAAATTAAATCATAGTTGTAAAGTAATCATGGGTAGTGCAACACCGTCATTAGATGCATATGCAAGAGCTCAAAAGGGCGTCTATCATTTACTGAAACTTCCTCATCGCGTGAACCATCATGCTTTACCAACGGTACATATCATCGATATGAATGAGTCTTTTAAACACGCCAAAGGCCATTTTTCAGAAGAGTTGTTAGAAGCCATTCAAAAAAAGATAGAAAACAAAGAACAAGTGATTCTTCTGTTAAATAGACGTGGCTATGCATCGTTTATCTCTTGTAAAAACTGTGGCTATGCCATCAAGTGTCCCCATTGTGACATTACGCTTACGTATCATAAAAGTAGTAACAATTTGCGTTGTCACTATTGTGGCTATGCCATGAATCTTCCGGATGAATGTCCATCATGTCATGAACATTCTTTATCTCGTCTAGGAGTTGGAACAGAACGAATCGAAGAAGAGTTAAAGAAGTATCTGCCAACCGCACGTGTATTAAGGATGGATATCGATACCACCTCCAAAAAAGGTTCTCATAAAAAGATGATAACGGCATTTCAAAATCACGAGTACGATATCCTTTTAGGAACTCAAATTGTTGCCAAAGGACTAGATTTTGAAAACGTAACCCTAGTCGGTATCATCAATGCTGATACATCTTTAAATATTCCAGATTTTAGAAGTAGTGAGACGACATTTTCCCTTTTATCTCAGGTATCAGGAAGAGCAGGACGTAGCAAAAAAGAAGGCGAAGTATACTTACAGACATTTAACCCGACGCATTATGCCATCGTTCATGCGACCAGCCATGATTACATTGGTTTTTACCAAGAAGAGATGAAAATTAGAAAAATTTTAAAGTATCCCCCATACTACTATTTAGTATCGATTGGAATATCATCAAAAGAAGAACAACTGTGTTACCGAGAATCTTTAAAAATTGCCAAAGCTTTGTCAAAATATTTACAAAATACCATTTTGTTAGGACCATCCACAGCAATGGTTTATAAAGTAAACAACGTCTACCGCTATGGCATCATCTTGAAGTATCAAAAAGAACCTAACTTAATGATAGCGTTGACTAAAATGATCGATGCTTATAAAGGAAATCCGAAACTTACAATCAGTATTAATTTTAATCCGGGTCATTGTTAAAACGAAGGGACTCTGCTATACTTATAATAGAAATTAGGTGATGAGAATGTTGAAAATTGTTTTTATGGGAACGCCAAAATTTGCAGTCCCAATATTAGAAGGTTTAATTGAAAATTACAAAGTAGTTGGAGTTGTGAGCCAACCGGATAAAGAGGTAGGAAGGCATCATAAACTTCAAAAGACGCCGATTAAAGAACTGGCAGAAAGTTACGATATTCCAGTTTTTCAACCAGAGAAAATCAAAAACGATAACGAACAAATCAAAACATGGAAACCGGATTTAATCGTCACATGCGCTTATGGTCAAATCATTCCAGACGAGATTTTAACTTGTGCTAAGTACGGTGCCATCAATGTACACGCATCTTTACTTCCAAAACTTCGTGGTGGTGCTCCAATTCACAAAGCCATCATGTACGGGTACCCAGAAACTGGAATCACAATTATGAGAATGGTTAAGAAAATGGATGCCGGTGATATTTTAACGCAAAAAAGTACGATTATCACACAAGATGATAACTTGGAAAGTTTATCAGACCGGTTAAGTAAAATTGGGAAAGAATTACTTTTGGATACCATTCCAGATTTAATAGCAGGGAAAATCAAAACGATTCCCCAGGACGAAAGTGAAGTAACATACGCATACAATGTAACGAGAGAAGAAGAACATTTGGACTTTGAACATGAAACGACGCTGGAACTATGGAATCACATCAGGGCCCTAGATCCAGAGATTGGAGCATACGCTATGTTAGATGGAAACATTGTCAAAATTTATAAATGTTACCGCACCGACAGTTTCTATACAAGTAAAAAAAATGGCGAAATTTCTAGAATTTATAAAGATGGCTTCGGTGTCAGTACACGGGATGGTGAAATTGTAATCACGGAGTTTCAACCAGCCGGTAAAAAGAAAATGAAAGTAAAAGATTACTTTAATGGAACCGATGCCAACGAATTATTAGGGAAGGTGTTTGAATAATGGGAGCAATGAAAGATAGATGGAATCATACAAAAGAAAAGGTGAAAGAGACAAGAGAGTATACCAATACGCGAGAAGGCTCTATTTTTGGTTTTACAGTTTGCATGATTATTATTGTTGTTTTATTGCTATTTTTACGATTCAACAACAATCATTCAACGAATAATCCGACTACTACTGCTACCCCCAATCCATTTCAAACTCCAGATGTAACTTCAGATGTAGAGAAAAATAAAGAAGAATTTAAAAATATTTTAGATGCCAATTACGAATTTAATTATACGATTACAGCAAACGGTTCTACCACAACTTATATTGGTAAAACGTATCATAATAAAGAATCGTTTACAAGAGTTCAAAATGGTGTAGCATCTGCTTTCTACAAATTAAATGATTCTTATTTTAATAGTAATTATGCAACTGCAGAGAATCCATATCAGTACCAAGAATTTATGGATATCGATAATGTATTATCACTATTAGACTATGCATCGATTGAAGAAAATACAGGAAGTCAAGTGACAGCTAATATTTATGCAAGTGACATTTACGATATCGTTTATCCGGAAAGTTATTATGATCCAACGAGTGTCATTACTGTTCCAGCGGATACCATTTCTTTTACCGTTCAAGATGATCAAGTCACTAGCATTCATTATGACCTAAACAATTTCATCACTAGTAGCACATCTGGTGCCATTACGTCATTGACAATCGACTTGACATACTCTAATTTCGGTACTGTAGAAGATTTCTCAATTGGATCGTAATTAGACACTAATTGACACTTTTGAAAGTGTCTTTTTTAGTGGAATTTTTAAAAAGGGACAAAAAATAGAAAGAAGCACGGAAATCCGGCGAAATAATAAATCGAGATATGGTATAATGATGATGTGGAGATTATTATGAAAAGTATATATGGAATGAGTTTGAAAGACTTGGAAGAATACTTCTTAAGTCATAACGATAAAAAATTTAGGGCGACGCAAATATATGATTGGTTGTACCGGAAAAACGTAACAAGGTTCGATGATATGACAAATTTAAAAAAAGATGTCATAGAATTATTAAAGAACGATTTTTATTTGCGGACATTGGAATTAAAGAAAGTAGAACGGGATACCCTAGTAAATAAGTACTTGTTTTATTTACAGGACGGTGAAAAAATCGAAGCCGTTTTGATGCGTCACGACTACGGCAATAGCATCTGTATTTCAACCCAAGTCGGATGCAATATGGGCTGTAAATTCTGCGAAAGTGGACGTCTTAAAAAAGTACGTAATTTAACGGCTGGTGAGATGACTGAACAGATTTTAAAAGTTCAAGAAGATATTGGGAATCGCGTTTCTCACGTCGTCTTGATGGGAATTGGCGAACCGTTCGATAATTACGATGAAGTAACGAAGTTTATAGAAATCATCAACCATGATTTAGGGCTAGCGATAGGAGCCAGACACATTACGGTGTCAACTTGCGGATTGATTCCTAAGATTAAAGAGTTTATGAACTTCCCGTATCAAGTAAATCTTGCCATCAGTTTACATGCTCCAACTGATGAATTAAGACGTCAGATTATGCCGGTTGCCAATGCGTATCCATTAAAGGACTTGATGCAAACGATTCAAAAATACATTGCCAAAACGAATCGTCGGGTAACTTTCGAGTACATCTTATTACAAGGAATTAACGATTCCAAAGAATGTGCGGAAAGCTTAGCAAAACTAGTGAGCGGTATGAATTGTTACATCAATTTGATTCCGTATAACGAAACAGAAAATATTGGATATAAACGAAGTAAAGAAGAGACGATTCGCGAGTTTTATGATATACTAAAGAAGAATCATACAAGCGTAACCAAACGAAAAGAGTTCGGTAGCAAAATTAGTGCTGCCTGCGGGCAACTTAGAAGTAAAAAGGAGATGGAAGAATGAAATCGTTTTATTTGACGGATTCCGGTAAAGTAAGAGATCACAACGAAGACAGTGTCATCATTGTAAGAAATAGAAATAACGAATACTTGATGGCTGTTGCAGACGGCATGGGTGGACATTCCGCCGGGGAAGTTGCATCTTCCATCGCCATTGGGTATTTGGGGAAACACTTTAACGACACCTTTCAAAATTTATCGAAACAAGAGGCAGTCGATTGGTTAAGAGAAGCCGTTACGGAAATTAATACGTTGATTTTTGACCACGTAAAAACGCATCCCGAAAGCAAAGGAATGGGCACGACTTTAGTTGTAGCAATACTAACCAAAGAGTATCTACTATGTGGTAATATTGGGGACTCCTCTGGATTTGTGATGAAAAATAATAAACTACATAAAGTTACGTATGATCATACGTTAGTCAATTTATTGGTATCGGCAGGTGAACTGACCGAAGAACAAGCAAAAGATCATCCTAAGAAAAATGTCTTGATGAAAGCACTGGGAGCAAACAATCCAATCGATATCGATATTTTCGATTGTGATATGAAAGTTTCCGCTATTTTACTTTGTAGCGACGGCTTAACGAACATGTTAGACGAAGCATCTATTCAAAAGGTACTGTTGAGTGATTTAGATGTACCGGATAAAGTCATTAAACTAATCAGAAAAGCAAACAATAGAGGAGGAACCGACAATATCTCTATTGCCTATTTGATTAGAGATGAAGAAGGTGAATAAAGAATGATTATAAAAGGGCAAAAGATTAGTGATCGATACTTAATTGTAAGAAGCATAGGAGAAGGTGGTATGGCCAATGTGTACTTGGCACACGATACGATTTTAGATCGGGATGTCGCCATCAAAGTACTACGTGGCGATTTATCGAACGATGAAAAGTTCGTCCGTCGTTTTCAACGTGAGGCCTTGGCCGCTTCTTCCTTATCCCACCCGAATATTGTCGAAATGTACGATGTTGGAGAAGACAACGGTATCTACTATATTGTCATGGAATATGTCGAAGGGAAAACAGTCAAACAACTCGTGAAAAAACGAGGCAGTTTAACTTTGTCGGAAGCCTTGGATATCATGTTACAATTAACCGATGGAATTTCTCATGCACACGATAGTTACATTATTCACCGCGATTTAAAGCCACAAAATATATTGATTAAAGACGATGGTCAAATTAAAATTACAGACTTCGGAATTGCCATGGCATTAAATTCGACACAACTGACACAGACGAATTCCGTCATGGGAAGTGTTCATTATTTACCACCAGAGCAAGCCTTGGGAAAAGGTGCCACGATTCGTAGTGATATCTACTCGATGGGAATTCTGTTTTATGAATTATTAACCGGTAAACTTCCGTTTAAAGGAGAAAATGCCGTAGAAATTGCTATGAAACAGATTAAAGAACCGCTACCAAGTGTCAGGAAACAAAACGAAGCCATTCCACAAAGCATCGAAAACATCATTTTAAAAGCGACGGCTAAAAATCCGAAAAACCGTTATCATGATGCGAAAGAAATGCACGAAGACTTGTTGACAGCACTAGATGAAGATCGTCTAAATGAACCGAAGATAACGTACAAATATCCAGAACACGAAGAAGATATCAAATCGAATGACGATACACCGGTCAAACAGACGAAGAAAGAAAGCAAAAAACAACCAGAGAAAAAAGAAGTCAAGAAGGAAGAAAAAGAAAACACAGAAGAGATTGCAAAGAAAGTTCCAGATGAGCCACCGGTAGAGGAACCTCCTAAGAAATCTTCTAAATCGACTAAAGTCGTCGTTGCCTTAGCAATTTTATTTTCACTAATCGTAATTGGAATCGCTAGTATTTTCCTAATTATTCCAGAACTTACCAAAGTTCCAGACATCGTTGTTCCAAATGTTGCTAACATGAGTGTCATCGATGCTGAAAATGAACTAAAAGAAGCTGGCTTTGCAGTGGCAACATCGACTGTGAAGGAAGAAAGTGCAGATGTCGATAAAGGACTCGTCATTCGTACCGATCCAGAGGCTGGTCGTAAGATAAAAAAAGGTACGACGATTACGATTGTAGAATCGACCGGTAAAACCGTTTTAACAGTAGAAGACTATACGGGTAAAAATTATATTGAAATTAAAACGTTATTAGAAAGTATGTATCAAATTAAAGTCAATATTGAAAAACGAGACATCGAAGACAACGCAAGCGAGTACGAAGAACAAGAGATCATTGGTCAATCTGTCGCTGCCGGAGAAACGTTAAGCGAAGGCGATTCCATCACATTGTATATTCCGAACATCATCGATGGATATCCAGATTTCGTAACAGAAGGATGGACAGTCGACGATGTGAAAAACTTCTGTAATCAGTACAACATCACTTTGACAATCGATTATCAAGAGACGAGCGATTACGCTTCCGGAACGATTTTAAGTCAATCTAGAAGTTCCGATACACCGATTGTAAGTGGAACGACACTTAAGATTACAGTTGCAACAGAACCTACGGATTCCGGTAAACCAGCAGATGACGAAGAAGAGGATAACACATCCGATACAGAAAAAGATTCAAAAGATGACAACAACACACAGTAAGGGGAGTTTATGAAAGGTCAAATTGTAAAGATTTTAAGTGATATTCACTTTGTAAGTACAGAAAATGAAACGATTCCTTGCACATGCCGAGGAATTTTCCGCAAAAACAAAGTTAATCCATACGTGGGTGACTTTGTTCTTTTTGATGAAGAGAAAAAACAAATTACAGAAGTGTTAAAACGGAAAAACGAAATCAAACGTCCACCGGTTGCAAACATCGATCAAGGATTTATCATAACGAGTTTAAAGACACCAGACTTCGATCCGTTCTTACTGGATAAGTTAATCGTCCAACTAGAACTAAATCACATTACACCGGTCATCATATTGACAAAACTAGATTTAGTAAGTGAGGAAGTAAAAGAAAAAGTAAGAGAGACGATGAAGTATTATAAAGAGATCGGATACACGGTGCTAGAAAATACGCAACTAGAAGAAATTAAAAAACTGTTTCAGGACAAAACGACCGTATTCACTGGTCAAACGGGAGCAGGTAAAAGCAGATTGTTAAATCAGCTAGACGAGAATCTAAATTTAGAAACTGGTGAAGTATCCGAAAGTTTAGGTCGTGGTAGACATACGACGAGACACATCGAGCTGTGGAACTTATTCGGTGGGAAAGTATTAGATACACCAGGTTTTTCTGCTTTGGAGTTTACGGAGTATGAACCCTTGGAGATTGCCAGTGCGATGATTGAATTCAAAAACTATCCGTGTCCTTTTAGAGACTGTAGTCATACGAACGAACCAGAATGCCAAATCAAAAAGGAAGTAGAAAAGGGCACAATTTTAAAAAGTCGTTACGATAGTTACAGACGTCTCGTCATGAGTCCGGATAAAAGGAGGCGAAAATGGTGAAAAAAACTTCCATCTCATTTTTGAGTAGTAAAAAAATTCCATCTGACTTGATGAAACTGAATGTGACCGATACCGATTACATTCATGTTGACGTTATGGATGGAAAATTTGTAAAAGAAAAGACACTTCGTTTTAAAGACATGAAAAATATATACAAATACACATCGAAACGACTAGATGTTCACCTGATGGTAAAAGATGTTAAAAAAGAAATCAAAAATTATGCGTTACTCAATACAGAGTTCATCACGTTTCATCTAGAAGCAACGAGTGATACCAAAAAGTTAATTGATCTCATCCACAGTTATGGAATCAAAGCGGGAATCGCTATTAAACCAGGAACGGATGTCGAGATGATTTATCCATATATCGACGATATCGAACTAATACTAGTCATGAGTGTCGAACCAGGTAAAGGCGGTCAAGATTTTTTAAAAGATACGACGGCAAGACTTCATAAATTACGCGAAAAAATTGAACGGGAACACATTCCTGTCTTATTAGAAGTTGACGGAGGTATCAATCCAGAAACGAAAGATGATGTGATGGATGCCGATATTTTAGTGAGTGGTAGCTATGTTTTAAATAGTGATAATTACCAAGAAGCCATTACGAAGTTACGATAAAAAAATAGTATGAACACCATACTATTTTTTATTTTCATTAAAATACTCTTGAATGTTTTTTTGAATGGTACTTTCCATCATTGCAAACTTTGGCCTGATGATAACGATTGCTAAAATGATATGAGCGATGATATCTAAAATCAAATGCAAATGGTCCAAATCGAGAACGAAATATACGAGTACGTATAAAAGAGAAGACCAAAGAATAAATGCGTTCTTGTATTTCATAAACAATGCATCTTGTTTTTTCTCGACAGGAACTCGCACGAGTTCCCAAAGAAGGATTAAATCGACTGGTATAAATAAAAAAATATTCGTTACAAAAAAAGGAATCAGTGGGACTATAGCAGAGATTAACAATACGGTAATAATTCCTACGAAATACCAGATAAGATAAGAAATGATACTACTAGAAAAAATCTTACTCTTCATAATCCACCTCATGATAATAAAATCGTATCACAGGTGAATCAAAAATGCCACAAAAAAACTGCAATTAAGCAGCTTTTACGTTTTTTCTTTGAGTTTTAATTTCCTTTGTAGTCATTCTAACTTTACTACCATCTTCTAATCTTACAGTTTGTAAATTTAATTTTTGTTTGTGACGTGTAGCACGTAAAGAATGAGAACGTCTATTTCCAAAAGATGGCTTTCTTTCTGAAACGTTTACTGCCATGTTAATTCCTCCTTTTTTTCTACTAAAAATTACTTGCGTCTATAACTTTACCATAATATTGGGAAGAAGTCAAACAAAATCAAAGGGAACCCGCTTATTTGAAACGAAAAAACAGGGGATTCAAACCAAAAATATGATTAAAAAGATAGCAAGTATGATAAAATATGAATAGAAAGAAGGTGGAATATGAATCAAATTTTAAACATTGAAACGAACTATTCGTTACTATCGAGTCTCATTTCCATCGATTCTTTAATTTCTTATGCCAAAGAAAACGGCATCACGGTGTTAGGAATCAACGATCCGAACCTCTTCGCTTGTTTGGAGTTTTATAAGGCATGTCAAAAAGAAAACATCAAGCCGGTCATCGGTTTATCGATGACGATAGATGGTGGCGAAATCATCGCTTATGCTAAAAACTATGCCGGTTACAAAGGATTGCTAAAATTATCTAGTATTCTTTGTGAACGAGATATCCAAATGGAAGACGTTTTAAAATATCAAGAGAACTTAATCTTTTTAATTCCATTTGCAAATATGCGTACTTGGAATACGTTATCTAACAAAGTAATGGATATCTATTTGGCTTATCAGGATTTGGAGGAAGCCAAAGAAGAACTTCTTCTAACGGATAAAGTCGTATTTGCTCCGAAACGTCTTTATATAAAGGATAATGAACGAGAGTTACTAGAGTATTTATACTGTATTCGTGATGGCAAGACGATTGCCGATCATCCATCTTACAACATTCACGCCCTTCCGTTAGAACTTCCCAATGAGATGCATCATTATACAGGAAAAACAGGATTAAAAAATATTGAAGCCATCACTTCGATGATAAATTTAGAGTTTCCAAAATACGAATTATCTCTTCCCATTTATGAGACGAAAGACCGTGTACCTGCCCCAGAATACTTACGAATGCTATGTCAAAAAGGCATTTATAAAAGAAGAAGTGGTGCGGTTACAGAAAAAGACAAAGAACGTTTGGAATACGAATTGTCCGTCATTGAAAAAATGGGTTTTGCAAACTACTTTTTGGTGGTGTACGACTTTATTCGCTATGCCAAACAAAACGGCATCTTAGTAGGTCCAGGAAGAGGAAGTGCTGCCGGCAGTCTAGTCGCATACTGTCTAGGGATTACCGAAATCGATCCGTTACAGTACGACCTTCTATTTGAGCGATTCCTAAACCCAGAACGAATTACGATGCCCGATATCGATACCGATATTCCAGATGTTTACAGAGATCAAATTATCGACTACGTAAAAGATAAATACGGTCATAAGAAAGTCGCTGGCATCGTAACCTTCGGAACTTTAGCCGCTAAGCAAGCCATTCGGGATGTCTCACGTGTATTTAACATCCCACTTTACAAAGTCGATTCTGTCTGTAAAGAAATTCCAGCCATGAGTAAGGAGTCGTTAAAAGAAATCTATCAAAAAAACGAGCGATTCAGACAAAAGATAGACCAAGATGACTCGTTAAAGAAAATGTTAAAAGTGGCGATGCGAATCGAAGGTTTTCCACGTCATACTTCTTCCCATGCGGCTGGAATCGTCATGTCGCAAGTAGAACTAGATGAGTTGGTCCCATTAATCAAAAGTGACGATATGTATCTAACGGGATACACGATGAATTACCTAGAAGAATTAGGTCTTTTAAAAATGGACTTTTTAGGAATTACCAACTTAACGACGATTATGAATATTTTAAAAGATATCGAAACGTACGAGGGTAAGAAAATCAATTTCAACCATATCCCTTTAGATGACAAAGATACGATTCGAATCTTTCAAACGGCCGATACGACCGGTATTTTCCAGTTTGAGTCTGCTGGTATGAAAAACTTCTTACGAAATTTAAAAGCAGACTCATTCGACGATATCGTCGCCGCCATCGCTTTGTTTAGACCAGGTCCTGCCGTCAATATCGATTCCTACATCAGAAGAAAGCACAAAGAAGAACCGGTGACGTACATCGACCCTTCTTTGGAAAATATTTTGAAAAGCACGAACGGAATCATCATCTACCAAGAACAAATCATGCAGATTGCAAACGTCGTCGCTGGGTACTCATTTGGCGAAGCAGATGTCTTAAGAAGAGCAATGAGTAAAAAGAAGATGGACGTCTTAAAAAAAGAAGAACCAAAGTTTATATCCGGTGCCATTCATCGCGGGTATCAAGAGGCGAAAGCAAAAGAAATTTTCGATTTGATTTTACGCTTTGCAAACTACGGGTTCAATAAATCACACTCTGTCGCATACTCGGTAGTCGCCTTTAAAATGGCTTATTTAAAAGCACATTACACGAAGTATTTCTATTCCAATCTACTTTCCGGTGTCATTGGTAACGATAACAAAACGAGAGAGTACATCAACGAAGCAAAAGCTCGTCATTTGGCCATTTTACCACCCGATATTAATCTATCAGGAATTCGCTATATTCCAGAAAGTGATGGCATCCGCTATCCCTTATCAGCCATTCATAATGTCGGCATTGTGACTAGTGAAGAAATCATAAAGGCCCGAAATGATTATCCATTTCAAGATATCTTTGACTTTGCCTCTCGCACGGCTTCTAGAAGCTTAACACGAAAAGTCATGGAGACATTGATCGATGCTGGATGTTTCAAATCGTTTCATTATAATACGGCAACCTTATATTACAATCTAGATGCCATTATGAATTATGTCGATTTAGCCAAGGACTTAAATCCAGAATTCATCATGAAACCAGAACTAGAAATCGTTTCCGAGTATCCAAAAGAAGTTTTACTAGTGAAAGAAAAAGAAACGTTTGGAATTTATTTAAATAATCACCCGACGACATCTTACTTAAAACAAACTCCAAATGCCATTCATCTAACGGATACGCCAAATTACTTTAATAAGATCGTAACGACAATTGTTCTTGTCGATAATACGAAACAGATTACGACCAAAAAAGGAGACGCGATGATGTTCCTAACTGGAAGCGATGAATCCGGTTCGATGGAGTTCACTTTATTCCCAAAGGTATTTGCTAGTTACCCAGATATCCAAAAGGGAATGATTTTAAAAATAATAGGAAACGTCGAAAAACGTCTCGACCAATATCAAATTATCGTTCGTAAAATCGAACCAATTTCGTAAAGTCCTGTATAAAAGTCTTTCAAAAAAAGACTTTTTTTCATTAGAAATGAAATTTCTATAGTATAATGAATGTAGAATCGATTGGAGGAAGCAAGTATGAAAAAGACAAAAATTGTATGCTCGATTGGCCTTCATCAAACCGATGAAGAAATCAAACAGATGTTGCAAAATGGCATGAATGTGGCAAGATTCGATTTAGGTTCGTTAAGCTACGACTACTGTGAAAAAATGATTGCAAAAGTTCGTGACATTGCATCCAAATTAGGACTGGTCTGTGGAATTATGATGGAAAACAGTGGCCCTACATTGCGCGTCGGAACACTTGATAATGGACATATCACTTTAAAAGAAGGTAGTGAAATAGAAATTTATAATAAACCGCGTGTTGGAACGAAAGAAGGATTCTCCATTTTATATTCAAATTTATTAAAAGACGTACGTGAAGGAACGCATTTATTATTTGGAGATGCCACCGCCGAATTAGAGGTGACAGCAAAGATGACGGAAACGTTAATTTGCAAAGTAGTCAAGGGCGGTGAATTGACGAACAAAGAGATTGTTCATATTCCAACCATCCATCTATCTGCTCCATATGTGAGTCAAAAAGATCGTGATGATATCGCTTTTGCCCATCGTTTAGGTGTCGATTTTCTAGCATTATCTTTCGTTCGTAGTCACGAGGATATATTAGATATTACCGATGCTTTAATCGAAGAAGATGACGAGCACATCCAATTGATTGCAAAAATTGAAAATAAACAGTCATTAGAAGATATAGATGCAATTATTAATCTTTGTGATGGAATTATGATTGCAAGAGGAGATTTAGGTATCGAAGTGTCTTTGGAACGTCTTCCAGGAATTCAAAAACAGATTGTAAAAAAAGCACATCAAGCAAATAAACTAGCCATTGTTTCTACCGAGATGTTAACTTCCATGATGGTGAGTATCATTCCAACTCGGGCTGAAATTAGCGATATTTACAATGCCGTTATGGATAGTGTCGATGCTGTCTGTTTAAATAAGGAAACCTCTCTTGGAAATCATCCTGTAGAGTCCGTACAGATGATGACAAATATCATCGAAGTAGCCGAAGAAGAACTAGATTACGGAAAAATATTGCGCGATATGAACGTGACAGATTTACAAGATGTCACATCTTCCATCGCATACTCAGTCGTAGATATGGCAAATCACTTAAATATCAAAGGAATTATTCTCGCTACGAATACTGGTTATACAGCTAAAAAAATGAGTATGTTTAGACCACCCGTGCCTGTAGTAGCAACCTCTCCAGATGGAGAGACAGTCAGTTCTTTAACTCTTCATTATGGAATTTATCCGACGAAAACCAAACATTTCTTAACGACCGATGAAATCGTAATTGGATGTAAAAAAGTGATTACCAAAGAACTATCTCTAAAAGAAAAAGATTTAGTAATTATTACAGGAGGATTTCCAGCAACAGCCGGATACACCAACTTTATGAAAGTAGAGGAATTATAGATGAAGGAAGAATTGCGTAAGGAGTTTGAACACTTTTTAGGACCCAATAGTCACTGGAATCCATCAGTAGAACCGAGCATCGATTTCATTGACCAAGCAATCGATTATGCCATTGCGATTGAACATTTAACAGATGGCATGGTAAGCGCCAGGTACACATTAGCAAAACTATCGGAAATAAAGACGATTCGCTTAAAAGACTTCGTACCAGGAGAGGATGATTCGATTCAAGTAAATGGCGTATCCGTAACGAGTCTAGATTATAAAAAAACTCGTCCGGCATCTGTAAATATTGTCTATCAAGGTGCGGATAATCGTTACGAAAGCATAATTGCAATATTAGAAGAAAAAGAAATTTTACTATCTGGAAAACTAGAAAAAATTGGTGGTATCGATTTCTCAAATTCGGTCGCTGTAACAAAAGAGTTTTATACTCAACTAGCAAGCTATATGGGAACGACAATTATTCCTCATAAGAATTTGAGTGTACTAGAAGTAAACGGTATGACATACACGGATCCCGTTACGATTGGAGACCGCTTATTCTTTACTGGAAAGACAACCTTAAAAGAAGATTACTATCAAGGTTTTACGACGATGGAATACACGCGTAGTACAGGCGAAGTTACGGTTCTTGATTATCTAGACCGTGAAATTTGCGAAGTCATCGCCAAAAAAGTAATGCGCCATTTAGGCATCTCGTTCCTAGATGATGGCAAAGGTAAATATGCTACGGCACTGATGGAAAAAGGACCAGAAATGCAATTTGTAACCAAGTACATGACGAACTCCAAAAAGTTAGCCAAAGAATACATGCGACATATTGTGGCAGATGGAATCGATATCATTCATTATTTAGAAGATCGAAGTAATTTACAAGAAGAAATGTTAGATGAAAAACTGACGGCTTATTTCCAAAATGGACAAGAATTGAAGCCGGTAACGAAAGAGCAAGCCTTAGCATTTGAAGAGGCTTACATCACTCATTTAACAAAGTAAAATAGGGAAGACTTTTTACCAAAAGTCTTTTCATTTTGGACTCTCATTTGAACCAGTCGTAAAACGGTTATTATTTTCAAATAACCAGCAAGTTTTGTTTTCAAATGAGCAGCAAGTATGTTATATTTATATATAGTTAGTAAGGAAGTGGGATTATGGTATTGAATTTTATGACAAACGATTTTATTATCATTTGGAACCTACTGTTTGGTGCCTCTATCTCTTCGGAAAGTCAAGATTTTAAAACGACTGTTTGGAAAAAATATAGAAAGCAGTATGAAAGTTTACAAAATGATCAAAGAATGATGATTCGCAACATCAAAAATTTCATTCCGGACGACGATACGATTTACAATTTAGCATTGGAATCGAAAATGTATGAAAAAATCAAAAAAGATGCCGACAAGCACCGTATCTTTTTGATGCAAGTCTGGGATAAAAATAAAAAAGCGATTGCCAAAAATTTATTGGAAATTACGAGAATGCCTTTTGATACAGAATATCAAATTTTAGTCGTACCACCCAAAATGAATGTCGTCTACTACGATTATGCAAACGAAGAAAACATCATCGTTTGGGGTAGAGAAAGCGATATGCAAAGTGGGTTAGGTGCTATCTTAAGTATCGTCTATTCGACAGTAAGATATAAAATTGGAAACTACAAACCAGAATACAAAGATATCTTAAAAGCTGTCTTAGAACTTGCTATCAATAATGAACTTTATACGAGAATTACAGGAAAATCGAACTACACCGCAGGAATGGGAGACCCGACATTAAAGTTTTTAAAGAAACAAATTTATCCGTATTGGCTAATGTATTTAGGAGCAACGGAAGATACGTTAACAAAGTACATGATGAGAGACAAAATTGCATTTGATATTGAAGAGTATAAAATAGAAGAAGAACTATCTAAAATCGATTTAATTGGATTTATCGATTTCTGTATCCGCAATCAAAAACAAATTTTAAGAATCGATGACTTAGAAATCATCTAGAAGAAGGTACCATATGGAAGAATTAAATAAGTTATTAGGATACATTTCATTAGATGCAAAATATAAACAAGAATTACTATATGCTTCTCTAAAACAGATTCATGTAAAACAAAAAAATCATGAATGGACGTTCGTATTACAAAATCCGACGAACTTTTCTAGTGAGTTGTTCTTTGCCTTGGAAGATGCCCTAAAAGAAGCATACAAGATGGTACTGAACATTCGGTTAGAAGTGGAAGTAGAAAAAGAAGATTCTTCTAAAATTCCTGAGTACTATGAACGGACATTAGAAAAAGTAAAAAATGTCCAACGGATGTCGATGATCTTTAAAGATAATTTAGTGAGCGATGACGATACATACAATATCGAAGTTACCAATGTAGCAGAACGTCATCAAGTAGAAGAAATGATCGATAAAATCAATGACTTTTATAGAGACTATGGATTCACTTCTAAAATTGGAATCATCATGAATGAAGAAAAAAGTGCGGAGACGAAACAAAAAATTCAAGAATCAGTCGAATCGGCAAGAATTGTCGAACCAGTTAAAAAAGTAGAAACAGAAAAACCGAAGAGTAACGGATTCCGTGCCCAAAAGACGGCTCCCGATGAAAACTGTGTACTAGGAAGAACGATAAAAGATACACCGGTTCCTATCCAAAGTATTGTTGGCGAAGACAACAATATCACGGTTGTAGCAAACGTCTTCGGTGTCGATTTATTTGAGTCATCTAAGACGGATTTTAAAATTATTACACTGAAGATTACAGATTACACCGACAGTATTTATTGCAAAGTGTTCGTTCGCGATGACGAAGAATATGCAAGACTACAAAAAGAATTGAAAGCAGGTAAATGGTTTATCATCAGAGGGTATACAAAAAATGATGCGTTTGCCAAAGAAATCGTGTTAAATGCAAGAGACATCATGAAGTACGATCACCCGGATGAAAGCAGAAAAGATGAAAATGCAGAAAAGAGAGTCGAGTTACACGCTCATACGAAAATGAGTCAAATGGATGGTGTCATGGATGCCAAAGCATACATCCGCCAAGCAGTGAGTTGGGGTCACAAAGCTGCTGCTGTAACCGATCACAATGCCGTTCAAGCATTTCCAGATGTGTTCCATTATGTAACAGATTACAATAAACATTTAAAAGAAGGACAAGAACCGTTCAAGGCAATTTACGGTGCTGAGTTTATGATGGTAGATGACTCTGTCGATATCGTCATTAGACCTAGCAGTCTACCATTACTAGATACGACTTACGTTGTATTCGACTTAGAGACGACTGGGTTCAATGCCACGGGCGGAGATTCTATCATCGAAATTGGCGCTGTCAAGATGCACCAAGGCGAGATCATTGACCGCTTCGATGAACTGATTAACCCTGGTAGAAAACTACCTACGAAGATTACAGAAATTACGAACATCACCGATGAGATGTTAAAAGATAAAGATAATGAAGAAAACGCGGTGAAACGGTTCCTTGCTTGGACGGGAGATGCTCCAGTCGTCGCTCACAATGCTAAGTTCGATACATCATTCGTGCTAGCAGCTATGGATAAATACAATTTAGGCGAATTCAAAAATACGATTATCGATACGCTAAAACTATCTCAAACATTGGATAACACGTATGCAAGACACAGTTTGAGTGCCTTAGTAAAACGTTACGACGTTCCTTGGGATGAATCTGCTCACCATAGAGGAGATTACGATGCCGAAGGAACGGCTCTCGTATTTTATAAAATGTTAAAGAAGTTAGATGCCAATAATTACAAGACCATCGAAGACTTTAATCGTCTCGTTGCCAAAGATGAAATTTATAAATATGGTGTAACGCATCACATCAACGTTTTGGCAAAAAACAAAACGGGATTAAAAAATCTATTCCGTTTGATTTCCTTAGCAAATACGAAATACTTGTACAAAGTTCCACGCATTCCAAGAAGTGAAGTAGAAGCTTTGCGAGAAGGTCTTTTAATCGGTTCTGGCTGTTATGAAAGTGAAGTTTTCAGTGCCGCTAGAAGCAAAGGCGACCAGGAACTTACCAACATTATCAGTTTCTATGATTATGTCGAAGTACAACCACCAGAAGTGTACCAACATTTGGTGGATACCCATGACTTCGATACCAAACAAGAAGTTGTGGAAAACATTAAGAAGATTATCTCTGCTACCGAGCAAGCTGGAAAACTGATTGTCGCAACGGGCGACGTTCATCAATTGAATCCCGAAGACAGAATCTATAGAGAGATTATCGTCAACCAAAAAGTACCAGGTGGAGGACGTCATCCATTAGCAAAAAGCGATATCAAAGAAATACCAAATCAATACTTTAGAACGACCGATGAGATGTTAGAAGCGTTCCCATTTATCAGTGAAGAAGAACGTCATAAAATCGTAATTGAAAATCCTAATAAGATTGCCGATATGTGTGAAATCTTAGAAGTCATCATCGATACGGGTGGTATTCCATTTTCACCAAAAGTGCGCAGTGACGATGGCAAAAGTTATCTAGACTGTCCAGCCGTCGTAACGGAACTAGTTTATACGAAAGCAGCCGATTGGTACGGAGATCCACTTCCATACAACATTGAGTCACGGATTGCAACGGAACTTTACGGTGACATTGTCTACCGTCTATGTAAGCAAAAGGTGGAGGAAGAAGAACCAAATCTAACAGACGAGGAAAAAGAAGCAAAATCGTATGCCAAATTACACGAGACCATTTTAAAAGGATTCGATTCCGTCAAAGAACTAGTACGAGAACACGTTCTAGCGAATTGGACCGAAGAAGACGACGAACAAACAGATGATAAGATTGCCAAAAAAGTAAAGAAAGAATTAGGTGGTATTATCGGTGGTGGATTCGATCCGATTTACCTAATTGCCCAAAGATTGGTACGCCATTCGAATGAAGATGGTTACATCGTAGGTTCCCGTGGTTCCGTCGGTTCTTCCTTCGTCGCAACGATGATGGGAATTACCGAGGTTAATCCGCTTCCAGCTCATTACTTGTGTAAAAATGAATCCTGCAAATATTCTGAGTTTATCGGCCCAGATGGCGTTGCTTACTCTAAGACATTCTCAAGTGGATACGACCTTCCTGATAAAATTTGTCCGAAATGTGGCGAACCATTAGGAAAAGAAGGCCAAGACATGCCATTCGCAACCTTCTTAGGATTTAATGCTGACAAAGTTCCCGATATCGACTTGAATTTCTCAGGCGATAATCAGGCCAGTGCCCATGCTTATACCAAAGTATTGTTTGGCGAAGAAAACGTATATCGTGCCGGTACGATTGGTACCGTTGCCGAAAAAACCGCTTTCGGATATGTCAAAGGATACTGTGAAGACAAAGGTATCACGAACATGCGAACGGCTGAAGTAGAGCGAATTGCCGCCGGCTGTACCGGTGTCAAGAGAACGACCGGCCAACACCCAGGAGGAATCGTCGTTATTCCACAGTACATGGATGTATATGACTTTACACCATTCCAATACCCAGCCGATGATCCAACGGCCGAATGGAAGACAACCCACTTTGAATACCATGCTATCGACCAAGACGTTTTAAAACTAGATATTCTAGGACACGATGATCCGACCGTATTAAGAAAACTACAAGACTTATCTGGTATCGACGTCAAAACGATTCCGTTTGATGACCAAGAAGTATATTCTTTACTAACGAGTCCAACATCACTTGGTGTAACCGAAGAGCAAATCGAATGTCCAACGGGAACTCTAGGACTTCCAGAACTAGGTACGAGATTCGTAATTAACATGTTGGTAGAAACCAAACCGAAGACATTCTCAGAACTAGTAAAAATTTCAGGTCTTTCCCACGGAACTGACGTTTGGGCTGGAAATGCCAGTGAACTAATCAAAAACAACGTCGTACCATTCAAAGACGTTATCGGTTGTCGTGACGACATCATGGTAAACTTAATGAACTACGGTATGGCTCCGAAAGATGCCTTCAAGATTATGGAATTTGTAAGAAAAGGCAAAGCCAAAAAGATTCCAGACGAATGGAAAATTTGGAAAGAAAAGATGGAACAAGCAAACATTCCGGACTGGTATATTGAGTCTTGTCATAAAATTCAATATATGTTCCCAAAAGCCCATGCTTGTGCATATGTTATGAGCGCCCTTCGTATCGCTTGGTTTAAAGTCCATCATCCAAATTGGTATTATGTCGCATATTTCTCAATTCGTGTCGACGACTTCGATATCGAAACGATGATTAAAGGATACGATGCCATCAAAGCCAAAATGGATATGATTAATGCCAAAGGATTCGAAGCAACGAATAAAGAGTCAGGTATTCTAGATTCTCTTCATGTCGCTTTGGAAGCAACAGCAAGAGGAATTAAATTCGCCAACATCTCGATTGAAAAGAGCGACTCTAGATATTTCGTAATCGATGAAAACGATCCAAACACTTTAATACCGCCATTTAAAACCATCGACGGTCTAGGTGAAAACGTTGCCAACCAAATTGTCGAAGAGCGAAAGAAAAAGTATTTCTTAAGTATCGAAGACTTACAAAAACGTGGCAAAATTAGTAGTACCTTAATTGATAAAATGCGTTTGATGGGAATGTTAGAAGATTTACCTGAATCCAGTCAAATGACATTGTTTTAGGAGGAATTTCATGAAAGAACGTCCAATTGCATTTTTAGATTCCGGCATTGGCGGAGTATCGATTTTAAAAGTAGTCAAACATTATTTGCCAAATGAAAACTACATCTATTTAGCAGATGCTAAAAATAATCCGTACGGAACCAAAACGAAAGAAGAGTTATTTCAAATTGTCGATCATCACGTTCAAGATTTATTAACGTATCATCCGAAATTAATCGTCGTCGCATGTAATACCGCTACGACGATGGTACTAGGTAAGATTAGAGAAAAGTACAAAAACATTCCATTCATTGGAACAGAACCTGCTCTAAAAGTGATTCACGATCACTATCCAGATAGTAAAACAATCGTACTTGCAACCAAAGGAACGGAGTATTCAGAACGCTTCCAAGAACTTTGTAACTTGTATCAAACCAAAAACACACAAGTAGTAGAAGTGGATGAACTAGCATCGATGATTGAACAAGATAGTCCCAAAATAGAAGCATATCTAAAAGAAAAACTGGCACCATTTAAAGGGACGGAAGTCGTCGTTTTAGGATGTACACACTTTGCGTTTGTAGAAAAAGAAATCAAAAATGTTCTAGGAGATGTCACTTTTGTAGATGGCCGAATCGGAATTACCAAACGAGTTATCCGTACACTTCAAATGGGACACTTAGAAAACGACAAAGAAGGTTCTCTAAAAATCATAGCAGAGCCAAACGAGCAGGAACGAATCCACAAATTATTAGAAGACGCCTAGTGCGTTTTCTTTTTGTATGGTATACTTTTATAAAAGGTAGGAGTTTATGAAAAAGAGAGTAGGAATTATTTTAGGAATCGTTTTGGTATGTATTTTATTGATTGTTCTATTTCAAATACTAAACAGAAAGTCACTAGAGTTTACAGTAATAGAAAGTACTTCTTGCGCGGATGAAGAACTTTACTTTGAACAAGAAGGAAGGAATATCTACTTAGACTGCATTGAAGAGATAACAGTAGAGAAAAACGGAAAAAAGTACGATTTCAAAGATGCAATCCTTCGTAATGTCATTACCCTAGATGAAGTATTCGAAAGTGCAAATCGCTCTGAATCCTATTGGGATGGTGGGACAGTAGAATACTTCTACGATGATTTTAAGATTATTGCTTATCAAAAAACGTTCGGTTGTAATGATATTGTAATTGGAAATATTGATATGGAAATGAAAGAAGATTGTATTACCAAATAACATGACTGGAAAATGCACATAGCATTTTCTTTTTTTATGAAGAAATGGTACAAGTACACAGACACATAACAAAAAAATGAATACAGTAAATTGAGCCCAATAAAAAAATAAAAAGAAAGAAGGAGATTAAAAATGAATGAAAATGAATACGATTACATCGTAAATGCTTTTACAAAAGAAGAGGATCAAACAAACTTAGAAGTAAACCAATTAACAGTAGGATGTATTACTTCTAAAAATAATCATTTTGAGTTGGATCAAAATGGAAATTTAAGTGTAAATAGCATTACTGCAAAAGAAGGACTCTCATCTTATCAAACTGTAGTTGATTTTATTTATCCAGTGGGCTCTATCTATTTAACGGTAGGAAACATAAATCCAAATACAGTATTTGGTGGGACTTGGGAGCAAATTAAAGATTGCTTTTTATTAGCAAGTGGAGATACTTATGAAGTAGGCCAAACAGGCGGTGAAGCAACACATACTTTAACAGTAGCAGAAATGCCTAGTCATACACATACAATTGGAACAAGTGGAGGACATGTACATAATGCGTATTTTAAAGAGCATCGTGTTCCTACCGCAAATTATTCTGGTACAAATGATTATGCTAGAAAGTCTGGTGCAACTTATGATACGGTAGGTCAAGTAACCATTACGGATGGTGCACATACTCATGCTCCAGCCAATACTGGTGGTAATTTATCCCATAATAATATGCCACCATATTTAACAGTAAACGTATGGAAAAGAGTAGAATAAGGAAGTGTAATATGAAAGAATTTGAAATAACAGAAAAAAGAGAACCAAGAATTAAGCACTTTCTAAGAGAGGACGGAAGTTTCATTGCAAAAATATATCCTGATACAGTACATTATCAGGATGATAATCAATACAAAGAAATTGATAATCGGTTACAAGAGGAAAATGGCTTATACCATACAACTAGAAATAATTATCACTTATGGTTTCCCAAAAGAGTAGAAACATATTTATTTAAAGTAGAGACTAGGGAATGTTACATGGAATTTTATTTAGAAAATGCCAATTCTTCTACCATTCAATATTACGAAGGAAAATGGAAAAATAAATCAAAGGTAGTTTATTCTAATGTTTTAAATAACGTTGATATAGAATATAAAATCTTACCAAACAAATTAAAAGAATCAATTATATTAAAAAATAACATGAATCAAAATTTGAATTTTATCATTAAAACAAATTTAGAACTAAAACAAGAACAAAACAAAATTCTGGCATATAAAGAAGACAAATTTATATTTGAAATTGAAAAATCATTTATGAGAGATAACAACGACAAAGAAAGTAATAATATTATGTATCAGTTATCAAAACAAGATGATCAATATCTTCTTCACTTAGTTTTAGATGAAGATTGGTTAAACGAAAAAGAACGTGAATTTCCAGTCATCGTTGATCCGACAATTATGGAAGGAACTAGTAGGCAAGGTCTTTATGATACTTATATTTTCCCAGGAGATGATACGATTGATCGGAGCCACGAAGATATTTTAAAAGCCGGAGTTCAAAAGTACAACAATCAAGATCTTCCCAATCGTACTTTAATTAAATTTGATTTACCAGAAATTGGTACAGGTAGTGAGATTATCGGAGCATACCTTGATGTGATTTCTTATCCATCGAAAAATCAGCAAACAAACAAGAAATTGGCAACTGTTCATCGCGTAACAAAAGATTGGAGTGAAGATACAGCCACGTGGAATACAATGGCAGATTTTTATGATTCAAAAGTCGAAAGTATTATTTATGCTTCAAGAAGTGTCATCAAAGGAATCGAAATCATTCCAGAACGTAGTATGTATGATGGGAACATTACAGAACTTGTAAAATCGTGGTATTCAGGAGTACCAAATTATGGAGTAATGATTAAATCACCAGAGGAAGTTTACATAGATGATGATTATCCGGCATACTTTTCGAAGGATAACACATTCGAAGAAAATAGTCCTCTACCAGTTGTATCAATTGTTTATCGCAATCAAAGTGGCATAGAAAATTACTTGAATTATCAGACTCAAAATTTTGAATGTGGTTCATCTTATGTAAATACGTGGAATGGAAATTTAACATCTATTTGGAATGTAGGATCTACAATGGTAGGAAAGATGCCAATCGATACTTCTTTGATTTACAACACGAATGATGTGATTATTGGTAAAGAATCAAAATTTGGTATTGGATGGATGTTAAACTTTGAACAATCTATAAAAGAAGTAAGCATTGACTCTACAAATTATTTAGAATTTTTAGACGAAGATGGTACGACTCATTATTTTTACCAGATAAGTGATAACACTTATCAAGATGAAGATGGGTTAGGTATGACAGCACAAAAAGAAGAAAATAGTTATAAAGTAATAGATAAAACTGGAAACACATTGTTATTTGAAGGAACTGGAACAGAGTATTATCTTACAAAATTGATAGATGTTTCAGAAAATGAAGCAATTATTACAAGAGATGATAACAAAAGAATTATAGAAATAAAAGATGCAAATAATGAAGTAATTACGTTTGTATACAACGAAAATCAAATTATAATTACAAGTCCAGATGGCCAAACGACAATTACAAAAAATGAAAATAAGATTGCTAGTATTTCAACATCAAATGGAGTCACAACATTCTCATATAATTCTCACAATTTAATAGAAACGATTGAAGACACAACAGGTATTCAAATCAAATATGAATGCTATGATACAACACCGTATAAAGTAAAGAAAGTTACACAATATGGAATTAGTGGAACAGTTGGAAACTACTTTACTTTAGAATATGGCAATCAGACAACCAAACTAACTAATCATAAAAATCAAGTACAAACATTAATCTTCAACAATCAAGGTAATTTACTTTCTGTCGAAAATATAAATTTCAGTGAAAATTTACAAGAATCTTATGCTTTAACATATAATTACGGGACAAATGACGAAACAAAAAACAAATTGTTACAAGAAGCAATTCCTGTTAAATATATTAAAAATTATTTAAAAAATACAAGTTTTGAAGCAAGTGAAGATTATTTTTCTACTAGTCCTAACATACAAAAAAGTTTTTCAAATGAATACTCATATTCTGGTAATCAATCTCTAAAATTAATATCTACTGAAAACGAACAATATGTAGAACTGGATACAAATGTTTCAAAAGGAAAGTATTATACATTTTCTGCATATGTAAAAGGAGAAGGTCAAACAAAAATACAATTACAATATAAAAATTCAGAAGGAGAAACAGTTATTGCAACAGAAGAGGTGGCTGAAAGTGAAGATTTTATTAGAGAAGATGTAACAATCCATTATCCAAGTGATGCTTCGAGTGCATTGAAAGTTAAAATTATGTTACCATTTGCAACTACGGTTTATCTAGATGACATTCAATTAGAAGAAGGAGAAGTTGCAAATTACTATAATATTTTAGAAAATTCAGATTTTTCTGAAGGACTAACTGACTGGACACTAAATGCTTGGCGTTTTGATTCTACGAATGATATTAATCCAAATGACTTAATAGAGGTAGTAACGATTGATAGTGAAAATCATAAAGCATTAAAAGTAAAAATGAACCCTTTATATGGTACGAACTTTAGTAAAACATTTCCAATCAAAGGCAAAGCAGGAGATTTGTATAACATTTCATTTTGGTATAAAAATGAAGGGATTCCAGGAGACGGAAATACAGTTGCAAACAGTGTTTTAATTTATTTCAAGCCAGTTGGAAAAGATGCTGAATATTGTATTCTCCCAAGTGATGAACTGAACTCTTCCAAAGGAGTTTGGCAATACTTTACATTTCGTTATGGTGCAATAGAAGATTATGAACAGATCAGACTTATGTTTAATCAAGGAAGAGAAGCAAATGATTTTTATATCACAAACTTGACATTTTTTAAAGATTTAGCAAATCACGAATATGAATATGATGAAAAAGGCAATGTATCAGAGATTAAAGATTCAACAAAAACAGGAACAAATACTTATAAACATGATACAAATAATAGTTTAATAAAGATGACGACACCAAGAGGAAGTAACTTCACATTTGAATATGATAATACAGTAACCGATCGTGTTTTATCTTCTATTTCTGGTACTGGAATTACAAATGAAATAAAGTATGATGAATTTGGAAATCCTGTTGTAACAAAAATTTCCAAGAAAACAGTGATTGATTTACAAGACGGATGTTATCGAATCAGAGCGAAAGGGACTAAAAAATATATAAAGAGAGAAGGAAAAAAGATCGTTCTCAAAGAGGATACCTGTAGCAACACTCTTTGGAAAATACATAAGCAAGATGATATATTTTACCTCCAACCTTATTTATCAGATAGAGACTTCTTAATTTATATGGATCAGGTCTTGCAACTATCTCCATATCAAGAACACAATCAATTTGCATTTGAGAAAAACGATAATAATACATATTATATTCATTCTATGGAAGAATTAGAAAACGAAAGTGGTGAAGTAAATGGTATCTATCGTTATTTGAAAGAAAATGGAGACAAGTTAGAAGCAGCAACTCTGGTACGAAATGATCCAGCATTTGAATTCTATTTAGAGGAACCTGCGTCTAAAGAATTTATTGAAAGTAATGCGTCATATACAGATGATGGTAAATATCTGACAAGTGTAACAGATAGTTTATTTCATAAGACAGAGTATGAAACAAATCCCACAACAGGACTTATTACAAAAATGAAAGATGCAAACGGCAATGAAGTTAACTATACTTATGACAATCAAAAAAGAGTATCTTCTATTACTCAAGGAGATAAAACGTTAAATTATACTTATAACAAAAATAATCAATTAAGTAGTATTTCTCAAGGTAATAAAACATATAATTTTATTTATGATGATTTTTTAAATACAAAAAGTATTAATATTAATAATCAAATTACACTAATTACAAACGACTATGAAGAAAATAATGGAAATATAAAAAAGACAACTTATGGTAATGGAGACGTCATTTCATTTGATTATGATGAGTTTAACAGAAAAAAGAAATTGCAATTAGAAAACGATACATATTATTATAAGTATGACAATGTAGGAAATTTATCAAAAATTTTATCAGACAATCATATAGAAAAATATCGTTATGATTTGAGCGGTCGCATACAAGAGACTCGTTACAATCAGTTTTGTGCACAATTTCAATATGATTCTAATGATAATGTCATAAATAAAAAATATTTATTGGATGGAACTTCAAATAGTATTCAAAACACATTTGATGCTGACGACAATTTAACAAAAACACAGTTAGATAATGATACGGAAATAGACTATATGTATGACGGTCTTGGAAGACGAAATATGACAAAGTTAAATAATCATTATGACATCCAATATGAGTATGTAAAAAATGGTAACCGCACATCCACATTAATAAAAAGTATTCAGTATGGATCTAATCAGTATAGTTATCAATATGATGCAATTAATAATATTAAAAAGGTTTTTTACAATGGTAATTTATTAAAAGAATATTTTTATGACAATTTAAATGAATTAATTTCTGAAGATGATTATGAGCAAGGCAAAAAAATTTCATATAATTATGATAATTTTGGTAATTTATTAACAAAAACAATTGTAAATAAAGAAACAAATGATATAATAAGCACAGATAGTTATGAATATGAAAATCCAAAATGGCAAGATCAATTAACTAAATTCAATAATCAAGAGATTATATATGATGAAATAGGGAACCCAATAAAAATTGGAACAGATATCAATTTGTCATGGCAAAATGGTTGTTCATTATCTTCTTACTCGGATAAAAATAAAACGGTAAATTATCAATATAATCATTCTGGAGTGAGAATAGGAAAGACGATAAATGATACAACTACTTCATATTATTTAGAAGATGACGATGTTCTGTATGAAAAAAGAGGCAATGATCTTATCTATTACTTGTATGATGATTCAAGTGTTGTCGGATTAAAGTACAAGGGAAATACATATTACTATATTAAAAATATTCAAAATGATATTATTGGAATACTAGATTCAAACTATCAGACGATTGCAAGTTATACATATGATTCTTTTGGAAAAATACTAAGTGTTCAAGATGAAAATGGAAATGAAATAACAGATGAAACGCATATTGCAAATATAAATCCATTTCGCTACAGAGGATATTATTATGATACAGAAACTAGATTATATTATTTAAAAAACAGATATTATAATCCAGAATGGTGTAGATTTTTAAATGTAGATAGCATTATTGATTCTGATAATGATATCATGAGTAACAACTTATACTTGTATGCCAAAAACAATCCAATTATGTATAGAGATTCAGATGGTACTTTTGCATTAGGACTATTGTTAGGAAAAATAGCAACTGCTGTAGTTCAAGCAGTAGTAGTAATTGCAACTGCAGTGATAGCCAAAGAAGCAACAAAAGCTTTAACAAAGGCCGCAGTGAATGTGTCGAGTCAAGTTCGTACAAAGGAAAAGACAAAAACAAAAAAAGAAACACCAAAAGATAACGATAGTAACGATCATAACGTATATTTTTTAAGAGTTAAACCGACTGGAAAAGTAGAATATGTTGGGAGAACGCAAGATATAACAGCAACAACCTACAGACACAAGCATAATGATTATCGAAAAGAATTAGAAATAGATGTCGTAGCAAGAAAAGTTTCAGCAGAAACGGCCCGAGGATTAGAGGAATATTATCTATTGCAATGTGGAACATTAAATAAAAATAAGCAATTTCCAATGAATAATCAGATTCATGGAGTTAGTGCTAAAAATCCAAATTATATGATTTATTGGAATTCTGCTCTAACTTGGGCATCTGAAAACATAGTAAAGTGTGTTGATCCATCGAGAATACGATAAAAGGAGGAAATTATATGGGAATATGGGGATGTGGACTATATCAAGATGATGTAACGTGTGATGTCAAAAGTGATTACTTAAACTGGC
>OLPF01000272.1_pt1 | contig 60286 bp, 57 predicted proteins | sample 1673121 | NCBI WGS metagenome assembly OLPF01 (sample SAMEA3136756, study PRJEB25190) | human gut metagenome
GAGCCTTGCCGGCGTGATCAGCGTGGGAGCGGCGTTTTTCGGCGCCTCATGGTGTGCCAACCGCTTCGTGACGCCGGTGAGCCGGTGGCTGGAGCCGCTGCTGCGGGAGAGAATCCGGCAGAAGCTGTCCGGTCAGGACGGGGCGGATGCCGGGGAGCTGCTGTCGGCTTTCGCCTTTGATACCCACAGTCTGGAGAAGATCCTGGAGGATGTGGCGCAGCGGGTGAAGGAGACCGGCGAGTCGGTGTTCTCCGCCGTGACGGAGAGCGTCAGCCACTCCGTCGCCTACGGCATCGTGTACGCCGCCGCCTTTATCGCCATTCTGCTGGTGGTATGGCTGCTGCTCAAGCCGCTGGATCTGGCGGGAAAGCTGCCGGTGGTGCGGACGGTGAACGCATGGGGCGGCGCTTTGCTGGGCCTTGTGTGGGCGGTGCTGCTGCTGTTTGCGGCGGTGTGGCTCATGCAGCGCTTTAACTGGGTGGTGACGCCGGAGCTGATCCGGGACAGCATCCTATTGAAATTCTTTGCGGAAAACAATCCCATCGGTCTCATTGCAGCCCTGTGATGCCGGTGAAATCAACCCTGTAACGGAGGAGAACTATGCAACCTACACTTTGCTCCAAATGCAAGAAGAACGTAGCCGTGGTGTTTATCTCACGGATGAATGAAAAGGGGGAGCCTGTCAATGAGGGACTCTGCCTGAAGTGTGCCGCCCAGCTGGGTCTGCCGCAGGTGGAGGACATGATGAAGCGTATGGGCATCACCCCGGACGATCTGGAGAATCTCAACAGCGAGATGATGCAGGCCTTCGGCGGCGCCGAGGAGCTGGGGGACGTGGCGCAGGCCAACGAGGACGGCGACGAGGATGAGGAGAGCGGCAAGACCGCCACCTTCCCCTTCCTGAACCGGCTCTTCGGCGGCAACAACAATCCCCCGGCAGAGAAGGGAGAGACCCCGCAGCGGGAGACCGGCAAGGAGTCCCGCAAGGGTGAGAAGAAGCACAAATATCTGGATAACTACTGCATCAACCTCAGCCGCCGGGCCAGAGAGGGCAAGCTGGACGCAGTCATCGGCCGGGAGGAGGAGATACAGCGGGTGGTGCAGATCCTGAACCGCCGGCAGAAGAACAATCCCTGCCTCATCGGTGAACCCGGCGTGGGCAAGACTGCCATTGCCGAGGGACTGGCCCAGCGCATCGCCGCCGGGGAGGTCCCCTTCAAGCTGCGGGACAAGGAGGTCTATCTGCTGGATCTGACGGCTCTGGTGGCCGGTACCCAGTTCCGGGGACAGTTCGAGAGCCGCATGAAGGGGCTCATCGAGGAGATCCGCAAGCTGGGCAACGTCATTCTGGTCATCGACGAGGTACACAACATCGTGGGGGCCGGAGATGCCGAGGGCAGCATGAACGCCGCCAACATCCTCAAGCCCGCTCTGTCCCGTGGGGAGATTCAGGTCATCGGAGCCACCACCTTCAACGAATACCGCAAGTATATCGAGAAGGACACGGCGCTGGAGCGGCGCTTCCAGCCGGTGACGGTGGCGGAGCCCAGCATCGAGGACACGCTGAAGATCCTCAAGGGCATTGCCCACTACTATGAGACGTACCACGGGGTGTCCATCCCGGAGGGCGTGCTGCGGCAGGCGGTGCTGCTGTCGGAGCGGTATATCACCGACCGGTTCCTGCCGGACAAGGCCATTGACCTCATCGACGAGGCCTGCTCGGATCTGAACCTGAAGGATCCTACCATCAACCGCCGGATGGAGGTGAAGCGGGATCTGGAGAACGTGACCTTCGAGCGGGAGACCCTCATGTCTGCCGAGGCCCCGGAGGGGGAGGAGGTGACGGAGGAGCAGCTGGATCAGCGCTATGCCCGCATTGCAGAGCTGCGGAGCCAGGAGATGCGCCTGCAGGAGGAATTGACAGAGCTGGAGAAGAAGGGTGTGCCGCAGGTGACCATGGAGAACATCGCACGAGTCATCGAGATGTGGACCAAGATCCCCGCCAGCAAGATCAAGGAAGAAGAGTTCAAACGTTTGGCGGAGCTTGATCAGCGGCTGCGCGCCCATGTGGTGGGCCAGGACGAGGCGATCGCCGCCGTGTCCGCCGCGATCCGCCGCAACCGCGGGGGTATTTCCCCCAAGCACAAGCCCGTCAGCTTTATTTTCGTGGGCAGCACCGGCGTGGGCAAGACGGAGCTGGTAAAGCAGCTGGCCGCCGACCTGTTCAACACCCCGGATGCGCTGATTCGCCTGGATATGTCCGAGTTCATGGAAAAGCACTCTGTTTCCCGTCTGGTGGGCTCGCCTCCGGGCTATGTGGGCTATGACGAGGCAGGCCAGCTGACGGAGAAGATCCGCCGCAAGCCCTATTCTGTCATTCTGTTCGACGAGATTGAAAAGGCCCATCCGGATGTGCTGAACATCCTGCTGCAAATTCTGGACGACGGCGAGATCACCGATGCCCATGGCCGCAAGGTGAATTTTGAAAACACCGTCATCGTCATGACCTCCAACGCCGGGTCCGACAGGGCCGCCGGTTCCGTGGGCTTTGGCCGCAGCGCCGACGACCAGGGCCGTGAGCGCACCATGAAGGCTCTGCGGGAATTCCTGCGTCCGGAATTTATCAACCGCGTGGACGAGATCGTCTATTTCCACCAGCTGACGGAGGAGAATTTTGCCGCCATCGCCCGGATCATGCTGGATGAGCTGCGGGATTCCCTGCGGGAGAAGGGGTACACCTTCACCTATGACGACGCGCTGGTGGAGCATCTGGTGAAATCCTCCTATTCTGCGGCCTACGGCGCCCGGAATCTGCGCCGCTGCATCCAGAAGGAGCTGGAGGACCCCATGGCGGTTCAGATCATCGACAGCTTCGAGCACCCCATCACCCAGCTGCGGGCCACCGCAGAGGATGGCAAGGTGCGGCTGGACACCCTGTAAGGAGGCGGTTTCATGCTGTTCCGCAAGGATATCGAGCCCCGCTGCGCCTATTGCGCTCAGGGGGTCCGCATCAATGAGACGCAGGTGGCCTGCATGAAAAAGGGCATCGTGGCGGCGGAAAACCACTGCTTCCGCTTCCGCTACGACCCGTTGAAGCGGGTTCCGCCCCGTCCGGCTCAGTTGTCCACCGACGGGCTGAAGGAGGAAGATTTCAGCCTGTAAAACCCAGAAATCAGAGAGAAAAGGGGTAAAACCATGACGCCGAAAACCGTTTGGGCCGTTTATTTCAGCGGTACCGGCACCACGGAGCGCACGGTGCGCAGCGTTGCCGGAGAGCTGGCCCGGATGCTTTCCGTGCCCTGCCGCAGCATTGACTTTACCCGGCCCCAGGCCCGGCAGAAGGAGCTTTCCTTCTGCGAGAGGGATCTGGTGGTATTCGGAACGCCGGTGTATGCCGGGCGGGTGCCCAATGTGCTGCTGCCGTATCTGCGGGAAAAGGTCCGGGGCGGAGGCGCGCTGGCGGTGCCGGTGGTGCTGTTCGGCAACCGGAACTATGATGACGCGCTGATCGAGCTGCGGGACCTGCTCCAGGCAGACGGCTTCGGCTGTATTGCGGCAGGGGCCTTCGTGGGGGAGCACAGCTTCTCCCGGACCCTGGGCGCGGGCCGTCCGGACGATCGGGATATGGCGGGACATCCCGCCTTTGCCCGGGAAATCTGCGGGAAATTAGCGGGACAAGCCGGGACAGAGAATACGCCTGTTGCCGTCCGGGGGGAAACACCAATCCGCCCCTATTACACCCCACGGGATCGCCACGGAAACCCCATCAGCATCCTGAAGGTAAAACCCAGAACGGACATGGCAAAGTGCGGCGGCTGCGGTCTGTGCGCGGAGCTGTGCCCTATGGGCTCCATTGACCCGGCGGATGTGTCCCGGGTCAATGGCATCTGCATCAAGTGCTGCGCCTGCGTAAAAAAGTGCCCTGCCGGAGCCAAGTATTTTGACGATCCCGGATACCTGTTTCACCAGCACGAGCTGGAGGACGTTTACACCCGCCGGGCGGAAAACGAATGGTTCGTATAAATGCAAATAATCAAAACCTCCGGCATCTGCCGGAGGTTTTGATTATTTGCAGCGCTTATGGCCGGATGAAATCATACGCCGTGCGCAGGGTGCCGTTGGAGGCATAGATATTGCCGCATTTACGGAAACCGTAGCCGGTGATGGCAGACTGCATGGTATGATTGTTTTCATGGGTGTCGATGCGGACATAGTCCATGATGCCGAGGCAGAAGGAAAAACAGGCCCGGGCCACGCCGTGGGCGGTTCCCTTGGAGGCCAGGCGGTGGATGGTGCCGTAGGGCCGGTCCGCGTGCCAATGGCCGTTCAGCAGCACCCGGTAGGTAGGTTCGTCGCCGATGATAAATGAAAATGTGCCGACGATGACGCCGCCGTCTGTCAGGACATAGCTGTGGCCCCGGGCAATGTCCGGCAGCAGCTCCGGCAGACCGGGATAATCGCCGCCCCACTGACCGGCGTTGCCGTGGGCAGCCATGTATGCCTTGGCGATGCGGAAAATCTCCAGAATGGCGGGTACATCCGCCGGTGCTGCTCTGCGAATGTCCATGGCGTTACGATTGGCTGCCGTCTTTGTTGGCAAAGATCACGCCCAGGGTAATGAGAACCGCGCCCAGAATACTCATCCAGCTGATCTTCTCGCCCAGCAGCAGCCAGCCCACCACCACGGTGACAAAGGGGGAGGCGTACAGATAGTTGTTGGTGACCACCACGCCCAGACGCTTGAAGGCGATGTTCCAGATGGCGAAGCATACCGCATTGCCGAACACGCCCAGAAACAGCCAGGAAATCAGAATTTTCGGCTGGGAAAACAGGGGAGACAGGCTGGGCATGCCGTCCGTCAGCAGCACCAGGGGCAGGGAGGTGAGGAAGGCCCAGAGGAACACCCGGCGGGTCACCAGGAAGTTGTCGTACCGCTCGGTATATTTCTTCACAAGGATGGAGTACACAGCCCACATCAGGGCAGCGGCCAGGGCCAGCAGGTCGCCCAGGGGGCTCAGGTGGAAGGACAGGGTGCCGTTGAGCACCACCAGCACCACGCCGACGATGGCCACCAGCGCGCCGATATACACCAGCTTTCCCAGCTTTTCCCCCTTGCGGGAGAACAGCTGTGCCAGGATCACCGTCAGAATAGGGGACATGGATACCAGAATACTGACGTTGGCGGCGGAGGTATGGGCGGCGGCGGTATTTTGCAGGAAGAAGTAGACGCTGCCGCCGGTGATGCCGATGAGGATGAACATCAGCTCATCCTTCCAGGGGAGCTTCAGGGTCCTGGGCCGCAGGGCCCACAGGGTCAGGTAGGCAAGGCCCATCCGCAGGGGGATGATCTGGGTGGGGGTGTAGGCCGTCAGCATGACCTTGGTCAGCACAAAGCAGCTGCCCCAGACCAGAATGGTAAACAGGGCATAGAGATGCCCCAGGGTTTTCTTTTGCACGGTGATGTTCTCCTCTTTCTCTTTTTATTCTCTTTGCGCGGCCAGAGTGCGTTTCGGCGGGCTTACAGCCCACCGAAACGCACGGGTCGGAGCGAAATCTCTCTTGTCAAAAAAGGGCACCGCCCCTTTTTGACAAGCTCTTGCAAAATGCCCGGCAGCACCGGGCATTCTGCATGGGGTTTTGCATGGGGTTTTGCATGGGGAAGTGTGGTCAATCCTGGGGCAGGGTAGGGGTCTCGCCGTTCAGAACCTGCTGAATCAAGCTCTTGGCGGTATTGATCTGGGTGGCGTTGGGCCACATGACCCACAGGGTCTCGTTGCCGGCGGAATAGCACGGCTCCATGCCGCCTTCGCCGCTGACGGAATAGCTGGTGATGTTCCAATGGACGTTGTCCCGCAGCTGCATCTGCACCAGGCTGCTGATGTCCTCGTAGGTCAGGCTGGTGATGAAGGAGGAGGACACGGCGTCCAGGACCTTCTGATATCCCTTGAGGATAGCAGGGGAGGAGGCCTTGTCCACAATGGCGCGGATCACGGCCATCTGGTTGCGGCCCCGCTGATTATCGCCGTCGCCGAAGGCGTGGCGTTCCCGGGCGAAGCACAGGGCCTGCTCTCCGTTGAGGTGGTTGATGCCCTGAGTGAAGGTGTAGCCCGCCATGTGGACGCCGTCGCCGTTTTCGTCAGGCACCTCCATGCCAACGGTGGTGAACTCGTGTTCGGAGTTCACATCCACGCCGCCCAGGGCATCCACGATCTTCTTCAGGCCCGCGAAATTCACCCGGGCATAGTAATCCGCCTTGACCCCGTAGAGGTTCCCCAGCACGGCGGCAGATTCGTCGATGCCGTACATGCCGGCGTGAGTCAGCTTATCCCGCTGGCCGTTGCGGGCCAGGGGCACATAATAATCCCGGGGGGTATTGATCAGCAGGATCTGGTGGGTGCGGGGGTGGATCACCGCCAGAATGTTCACGTCACTGAGGCTCTGGATATTGATATCGCTGCTGCGGGCGTCGATGCCGCTGCAATAGACGATGAAGGGCTCGGAGGTGATGGAGGCGTTGGGCTTGATGGGCTCCACCTCCTTGGTGGTGCTGAATTCATAGATGATGCGGGTATCCTTGGAGAAGGTGCTGTAATCCTCCAGACTGTCCAGCGTGGTGAGATAGCTGGAGTTGAGGATGATGGCCCCGGCGTTGCCGTCGTACAGGGCGTCGGCCAGGGAGGTCAGGTCCGTGTAGGTGCTGGTATCCACACGGCCGCCCAGGCCGTCCTTGATATCGTCCAGCAGGGCCTGGGTATTGTCGGCGCTGATGTCGGCGTCCTCGCTGAGGATGCCGAAGGTGTAGCCCACGGTATCGCCGATGCTGCGGGCAGGGTCGTCGTCCATGACCACTACATAGGAGGTGGTCTTTTGCAGGGTGTGGCCCGCAATGGCCAGCAGGGCGCTTCTGCCGGAGGCGGCAGCCACGGAGCCATACAGCATCAGGCCGGACAGCAGCACCGCCAGCAGGCCGCAGACTACCTTGCTGGTCTTGACCCGGCGGATGGGCAGCTGGATGATGACATGGCCTGCGTTGATCAGCAGCAGGACCACCTCAATGACGATGAGGTACAGATCCGTCAGCAGCTTGGTGGACATCAGCTGCACCAGCAGCACCAGACTGCAGATCATCAGCAGGGCCACAGTGGCCAGGCCGAACCAATCGGCACTGGTACGGTAGAGCCTGCGCCGTCTCCGGCGGGGCTGTTCTTGTTCGTTCATAAGCGTTTCGTCCTTTCTGCGTCAGGGATTCACGGTGGGCGTCTCGCCCCGGAGGACCTGCTGGATCAGATCCTGGGCAGTGGCGACCATCTGTTCATTGGGCAGGACCACGGCATACCGGGCGTCATTTCCCAGGCTGTAGCAATAGTCGGCGCTGTTTTCACCGGCAAGGCCGTATGTAGTGATGTTCCAGCCGGACATATCCTGCAGCTGCATCTTTACCAGGGAAATAATATCTTCCTTGGGCATATTGGTGGCGATGGAGTCGGAGGCGGCGGCCAGGACATCCTGGTAGCTTTTCAGAATGGCAGGGGAGGCCGCCTTATTGACGATGCCCTGGACTACCAGCATCTGGTTGCGGCCCCGCTGCATGTCGCCATCGTTGAAGGCGTCCCGCTCACGGGCAAAGGCCAGCGCCTGGCGGCCATCCAGGTGATTCACGCCCTTCTGGAAGGAGTAGGCGGCGAAGTGGAAGTTGCCGCTGCCGTCCTCGTCGGGCACCTCCATGCCCACAGTGTTGAAGGCCACGTCCGAATTGACGTCGATGCCGCCCAGGGCATCGATGACGCCCACCAGGCCGGCAAAGTGGACCCGGGCGTAATAGTTCACGTCCACGTTATACAGCTGCTCCAGGCCCTTGATGGACTCCTCGATGCCGTAGAGGCCGAAGTGGGTGAGCTTATCCTTCTGCCCGTAAGAGGGAAGGGGCAGGTAATAGTCCCGGGGGGTGCTGACCAGCAGAATCTGATGGGTGGAGGGGTTCACAACAGCCAGAATATTGGTATCGCTGCGGCTGTTGAGGGGGATATAATCCACCCGTTCGTCGGTGCCGCTGCAATACACCACAAAGGGCTCCCGGGAGATGTTGGCGTTGGGAGCAATGGGCTCGGGGTCCTCCTTGTCGATGGAAAAGCGGTAAATGACCTTGGTGTCCTTGGAGAAGCTCTGGTATCCCTCCGTACCCTTGAGGACGGAGAAGTAGCTGTTGTTGAGGATAACGGCGTCCACCTGCCGGTTCAGCAGGGCGTCGGCCAGCTGGGTGAGGGTGCCGAAGCCGGCGGTCTTTACCTGGCCCATGCCGTCCTCAATATGGGAAAGGGCGGCGTCGGTGTTTTCCCGGTCCAGGGTTTCCAGGATGCCGTAGGTATAGCCGAAGGTATCGTTGACGGTCTCGGCGGGGTCATCGGCCCGGACCACCACGCAGGTGGTGGTCTTGGCAGAGCCGCCGGAGGTGATATTGGACAGGAACTTCATAAGGGAGCCGGCGGCGGTGGAGGTGAAGATCATGGCGGCGGACAGCACCAGCGCCACCACGGCGCAGATGAGCTTTCCGGCCACATTGCGGCGCACCGGCAGCTGCACAAAGGCATGCAGCCCGTTGAGAAGCACCAGCACCAGAATCAGCACAACGGTCAGCACCGTGGTCAGCACACCGGCGCCAAGCACCCGCACCAGCAGGATCACGCTGCACACCAGCATGCACAGCAGGGCAAGCAGCCCGAACCAGTCGGCCAGGCCGCGGCTCCCACCCCGGGAGCCATAGTAGGATGAATAGGCATTTCTGCGACGTCTGCTCATGGGTTTTCTCCTTGTTTTTTCTCTATATCTTTTTGCGTGTGCCGCTCAGGGGAGCTGAGGCGTTTCGCCGGACATGACCTGGCGGATGAGCTCCTTGGCGGTGTTGACGGTGTCCATATTGGGGCGCATGACCCAGGCGGCATCGCCCAGAGCATAGCAATACGAGGTATCACCGGAGCCGGAGACGGCGTAGCTGGTAACGTGCCAGCCGGATATATCCTGCAGCTGCATCTGCACCAGGGCGGCGATGTCGTCGTAGCTGAGGCTGGTGAGAAAGGCGTCGGACAGGGAGGACAGCAGCGTCTGGTAATTTTTCAGCACGGCAGGGGAGGACGCCTTGCTGATGATGGCCTGGATGACGGCCATCTGGTTTTTGCCCCGCTGATTGTCGCCATCGGCAAAGGCATAGCGCTCACGGGAGAAGCACAGAGCTGCCTCACCGTCCAGGTGATTCACGCCCTCGGTGAAATCGTAGCCGCCCATGGAGAAGGCCTTTGTGGAATACACGTCTACGCCGCCCAGAGCGTCCACGATCCGGGTGAGCCCGGCGAAGTTGACACGCATGTAAAAGGACGTGTGGGTGCCGTACAGGTTATCCAGGGTCCGCATGGATTCGCCGGTGCCGTAGATCCCGGCGTGGGTCAGCTTGTCCAGCTGGCCGTTGTGGGCCAGGGGCAGGTAATAGTCCCGGGGGGTGTTCACCAGCAGGATCTGGCGGGTGGTGGGATTCACCACGGCCAGGATATTCACGTCGCTGCGGCTGGTGATGCTGATGTCGCTGCTGCGGGCGTCGATGCCGCTGCAATAGACCACAAAGGGGTCCTTGGTCACATCCACTGGGGCATCGGCAGGCGTAGGCTCCACGGCTTTGGTGGTGGTGTATTCATACAGGATGCGGGTGCGGTCGGAAAAGTCGGCGTAGCCCTCCTGCTCCTCCAGCAGGGGAATGTAGCCCTTGTTCAGCAGAATGGCGCCCACCTGATCGTCATACAGGGCGTCCGTCAGCAGGGCAGGGGAGGCGTAGGCCGTGTGGTGCGCTGAGCCCAGCTTCTCCTGAAGCTGTTGGAGCAGGGACTGGGTATTCTCCGTGTCCCGGTCCTCCAGAATACCCAGCAGATAGCCCTTGATGTCGTCAATGCTCTGAGCGGGGTCATCGGCATTGACGATGACGCAGGTAATGTCGGTTTCGGCAGATTTATCGGCGATGTCAGTAATGGCGTGCTGCACGGAGGTCAGGGCCGCCGCGCCGTAGATCATGGCGGCAGACAGCAGCAGGGCGATGACGCCGCAGACGATCTTGCCGCCGGTTTTGTTCCGGCGGGGGAGCTGGACCCAGCCATGAAGCCCGCTGAGCACCAGCAGAGCGCCGGAGGCCAGCAGCAGATGGCCTGCGGACAGGAACCGGGTGGAGATCAGACGAATCACCAGCACCGCGCTGCTGATCAGCAGCACAGCGAAGGCGGCCAGACCAAACCAATCCGCCCCGCTGCGGCGGGGGGAGGTGTTTTCAGTTGCCATAGCGTTTCTCCTTTGTGTTGGGATAAGTCGCCGGTGCGCCGCTTCGCAAAGCACACCCATTGTAATTTACATGGTAACAGTCTCCTATTATATATCCTGCGGCGTCAAATTTCCATCCTTATTTGTAACAAAATTATGAATTTCCCCGTATTTACCGGTCGAGGATAGGGTCCCGGAGGGTAAAACGGTTGAAGCGGCAGAAAAAATGTGGTATGATGGGAGCAAGATACCGCACCCGCTGCGGAACAGCGGGGCCGGCGAAACGAGGAGGAAACACACATGAAAGCAGCGCTTGTCATCATGGCGGCTGGGCTGGGCTCCCGCTATGGCGGAAATAAACAGGTTGACGGGGTAGGCCCCGGCGGCGAAATCCTCATGGAATACTCCATTCACGACGCTATTCGGGCAGGCTTCACCAAGATCGTATTCATCATCAAGGACGACATGGTGGACCTGATGCGCACGCTGTGCGGCGACCGCATTGCCGGCCTGACGGCCCGGGACGGGGAGCCGGTGGAGGTCTGCTATGCCGTGCAGGACTATTCCAGTCTGCCGGCGTTCTATACCGTGCCTGCCGGGCGCACCAAGCCCTTCGGCACCACCCACGCCGTGCTGTGCGCGCGGCCCTATGTCCAGGAGCCCTTCTGCGTTATCAATGCCGACGACTATTACGGCGTGGATGCGTACCGGGCCATCTATCAGGAGCTGGGCCGCCTGCCGCAGCAGGGAAAGGCCACCATGGTGGGTTATCTGCTGCGCAACACCGTCAGCGCCCACGGTACCGTGTCCCGTGGTGTATGCCACGTGGAGGATGGCCATCTGACAGGTATTCACGAGGCTCTGAAGATCCAGCTGTTTCCCGACGGCACCATCGCCGACGTGGCCGACGGTCAGCGCCGGGAGCTGGCGGCAGATATGCCGGTGTCCATGAACTTCTGGGGCTTTATGCCGTCTATTTTCGACCAGATGGAGGAATATTTGGACGACTTCCTGCGGGCGCTGCCGCCGGAGGAGATCAAGGCGGAGTGCCTGCTGCCCAACATGGTGGGCGATCTGCTGAAAAAGGGACGGCTGTCCGTGTCCGTGCTGCATTCGGCGGACCGGTGGTTCGGTATGACGTATCACCAGGACCGGCAGGCCGTTGCCCGGGAGCTGGCAAGGCTTCACGAAAACGGAACATATCCCCCCACGCTGCGGAGCTGAAAAGGAGAATATTTTCATGTATACCACCGAAAAACAGGCGCCCGGGCGGCTGACAAGAAGACGGAGCGGCCGGCGGTGGCTGCTGATCCCGGCGCTGTGTGCCGTGCTGATCCTGGCCGTGGTGCTGATCGTGGAGCTGGGGAAAAAGCCCCAGGTGCTGCCCGCCGAAACGCCTGCCACGCCGATTTCCCAGGAAAAGCCTCAGAAGCCGGAGCCTACTCCGGAGCCGATCCCGGAGCTTCTGACCCTGGTAAACCCCTGGAACCAGGTGCCGGAGGACTGGTCTGTGGACCTGGTGACCCTGCCCAACGGGCTGGAGGTCGACAAGCGCTGCTATGACGCGCTGATGGAAATGATCGACGGGTGCTACGACGCAGGGCTGACGCCGGTGATCTGCTCCGCCTATCGGGCACAGGATTTCCAGGAAACGCTTTATAATAATAAGGTATCGGAATGGATGGACCAGGGATACGGCCTGGAGGACGCCAAGGCCAAAGCCGGGCGCCAGGTGGCGGTGCCGGGCACCAGCGAGCATCAGCTGGGGTTGGCGGTGGACATTGTGGACGTCAGCTATCAGCTGCTGGACACCAATCAGGAGAACACTGACGTGCAGAAATGGCTGCTGGAAAACAGCTGGCGGTATGGATTCATCCTGCGGTATCCCACGGACAAGACGGACATTACGGGCATCGTGTATGAGCCGTGGCATTACCGCTATGTCGGCAAGGAATACGCCAAGGAGATCTATGAGAAAGGCGTGTGCCTGGAGCAGTATCTGGAGCAGTGGGGCAAGTAGAGTGAGGGGTATATACAATTGAACAAAATAAAAATTTTGTTCAATTGAGAGCAGGCTATCATTCTTTTCCACGGAATCCCTTGTGCCCATATGGAATCCAAGCACAGATCCTTCTCGTATCGTATATGGGAAAAAGCATATGAACACAGACTATCGAACAGATTCACCGGAGATCCTGTTGGATTTCCTGTCATATCATGAGACCATCAAGGCCCATTCCCAGCGGACGGTGGATGAGTATTATCTGGACCTGCGGAATTTTTTCCGCTACCTGAAATGGTCCCGGGACCCGGCGCTGCAGGAGCAGCCCATGGACGCTGTGGACATCCGGGATGTGGACCTGCCCTTTGTAGGGGCCGTGACCCTGTCGGAGGTCTACGCTTATATGGCTTACCTGAGCCGGGACCGGGTGCTGCATCCCAACAGCGACCGGTCCGCCAAGGGGCTCAGCCCCGCGTCCCGGGCCCGAAAGCTGGCGACGATACGGTCGTTTTATGGGTATTTATGCAACAAAGTGCACAAGCTGGATCACAATCCCGTGAAGGATATCGATGCACCCAAGCTGAAAAAAACGCTGCCACGGTATCTGACCCTGGATGAGAGCATTTCCCTGCTGGAGTCGGTGGATGGACCAAACCGGGAGCGGGATCTGTGCATTCTGACACTGTTTCTGAACTGCGGGCTGCGTATTTCGGAGCTGATCGGGCTGAACCTGGCGGATATCCACGACGACGCACTGCGGGTTCTGGGTAAGGGTGATAAGGTGCGGATCGTGTATCTGAACCAGGCGTGTCAGGATACGCTGGCGGATTATCTGGCGGTGCGCCGGCCCATCACCGGGCCGGATCGGGACGCCCTGTTTCTGTCGGGGCGAAACCAGCGAATCAGCCGGTCTATGGTGAATACCCTGGTGAAAAAACGCCTGTCTCAGGCGGGGCTGGACAGCACCCAGTACTCCTCTCATAAGCTTCGGCATACCGCTGCCACGCTGATGCTGCAAAACGGCGTGGATGTGCGGGCGGTGCAGGAGGTGTTGGGACACGAGCACCTGAATACCACGGAAATCTATACCCATATCGACAATGAAGCACTGCGGGTAGCTGCAAAGGCAAACCCCTTGTCACATGTGAAAATCAAAGGCAAAATAGGCGATAAGGACGACTGAGAGGGGGCTATGGCCCCCTCTCCCCTTTTGCGGCGTTTTCCGCAAATTTTTGCGGGTTTTTTTATGACAGACCATTGACATTTTGTCCGGAATGCTATACGCTAACGCAGGTAAATACTTTATATGGAGGTTTCTCATGAATACGGCAGAGCTTTCCAGCATGAGCAAGCAGGTCCGGCGGGACATTATCAACATGACCGCCAATGCCGGCAGCGGCCACCCCGGTGGTTCCTTGTCCGCAGCGGATCTGATGACTTGCCTGTTTTTCAACCACATGCACGTGGACCCCAAGCGCCCCGACGATCCGGATCGGGACCGCTTCGTGCTGAGCAAGGGCCATGCGGCTCCCTGCTACTACGCGGTGCTGGCGGAGATGGGCTTCATCAGCCGGGACGAGTTCAAGAATTTCCGCCAGCTGCACAGCATCCTCCAGGGGCACCCCGACAGCAAAAAGGTTCCCGGCATCGACGCGGCCACCGGCTCCCTGGGCCAGGGCTGTTCCATCGCCGTGGGTATGGCGCTGGGCGCCAAGCTCCAGCACAAGGATTGCAGGGTCTATGCCCTGCTGGGCGACGGCGAGTGCCAGGAGGGCCAGATCTGGGAGTCCTTCATGGCGGCTGCCCACTATAAGCTGGACAATCTGACCATCATCATCGACAACAACGGCCTGCAGATCGACGGCACCAATGACGAGGTCATGTCTCTGGGCGACCTGCCCGCCAAGCTGCGGGCCTTCGGCCTGGATGTTCATGAGATCGACGGCCACGATCTGGACACCATTGAGGCGGCCCTCAGCGCACCCGCCGTTCCCGGTGTGCCCAAGTGTATCCTGGCCCACACCGTCAAGGGCAAGGGCGTCTCCTTTATGGAGAACCAGGTGGGCTGGCACGGCAAGGCTCCCAACCAGGAGCAACGGCAGCAGGCTTTGAAGGAATTGGAGGACTGAGACCATGAGTGAAAAAATCGCGACCCGCGAGGCATACGGCAAGGCTCTGGCCGAGCTGGGCAACGTCAACGACAAGGTCGTGGTGCTGGACGCAGACCTGGCTGGCGCCACCATGACCAAGCATTTCAAGGCCGCGCATCCGGAGCGCTTCTTCGACTGCGGTATCGCTGAGGCAGATATGGTGGATATCAGCGCGGGCCTGTCCACCATGGGTCTGGTTCCCTTCTGCTCTACGTTTGCTATGTTCGGCGCAGGCCGGGCCTATGAACAGATCCGCAACTCCATCGCCTATCCCAGGTTCAACGTGAAGATCTGCTGCTCCCACGCCGGTGTGTCCGTGGGTGAGGACGGCGGCAGCCACCAGGCCATTGAGGACATCGGGCTGATGCGGCTGATCCCCGGCATGACCGTGGTGGTGCCCGCCGACGCCACCGAGGCACGGAAGGCTGTGTTCGCCGCAGCAGAGTTCCAGGGCCCCCTGTACATGCGTCTGGGCCGTCTGGCCTCCCCGGTGTTTGAGAAGGATTATCCCTTTGAGATCGGCAAGGCCAACGTTATGCGCGAAGGAACGGATGCCGCCGTGTTCGCCTGCGGCCTGATGGTCAGCGAGACGCTGGAGGCTGCCAAGCTGCTGGAGGCTGAGGGCATCCACATCGCCGTGATCAATGTCCACACCATCAAGCCCATCGACGCCGACTGCGTCAGCCATTGGGCCCGGAAGTGCGGCAACGTGGTGACCGTGGAGGAGCACAGCGTTATCGGCGGCCTGGGCGATGCCGTGGCCGATGTGCTGATGGGCAAGGTCAACTGCAGGTTCCGCAAGATCGGCATCAACGATCAGTTCGGCCAGTCCGGCAAGGCCCTGGAGGTCCTGCGGGAGTATGGTCTCACCGCCGACCAGATCGCGGCGCGGATCAAGGAGACTCTGTAAATCCGTTGTGTATAGCAAAAGAGGAGAAATCGAAAGATTTCTCCTCTTTTTGGCGCTTCTGCTGCACGAATTCATCAGATTTGCCCAGGCTTCACAAGACATGCAGCCGCCATTCCTGTAAACCTTTCGTGAACATATGCGCCTAGTATGGCAAGACCGCCGGACATACCGTTGCATCCGGAATGTTCAAACCCGCAGCACACATCATCCGCAGCTGGTGAAAATTCAGTCTTGACAGCCGTAGGAAAAAAACGTATAATGGATAGGCTGACGGGGTGTAGCGCAGTTGGTAGCGCGCTTGGTTCGGGACCAAGAGGCCCGGGGTTCAAATCCCCGCACTCCGACCATGCAGAGTGTCCTTATAGGATCTGAGTATCCTGTAATGGACACTCTGCTTTTTTATTTCCCACAAAGTTCATACCGCAAGGCGTTCCGGGGCGTAGCTGAGTGCTGCGCCTTTTCTTGTTTCCATGATCATGTCGGCCGACCGGATCTTCCGGCGATCCGATCTGCAAGCCGGGGGTGAAAACAGGCCGTACCCCGCAGCGCACAGTCAGCGGCTGCGGGGTACGGGTGTGATGATTACTTTTTCTCCTGCTCCCTGCGGTCCTGCTCCTCCAGCTGGCGCTTGGTGCGGCGCAGATCGTAGACCTGCAGCGCCGCCGACAGCAGCGCTGCTGCGAACAGAATATAGTACACCGCCTGGTGCAGGTAAATGCCGGCCATCAGGAACAGTACGGCCAGCGCCGCCAGAATGACGGTGATATCCAGCTGCTTCCGGCGCTTTTTGGTACGGCGGAGAATTTCCAGCCTCTTTTCGTTATCGTCCATATTGTATCTCCTTGCTATATTTCTTCCCGGGGCCCCGGGCGCAGTTGGGTCTCCCCCGGCTCCAGACGCAGCCGTCCGGCAGACAACTCCGTAAGCCGGTCCTGAAGCCGCTTTGGAGCGTCCTCCGGCAGGGACAGGTTCAAGGTGACATCCGCCCCGTAGTCGATGCCGTCCACGGTGCCGCCGGTGGCCTGAGCCTCCAGCTTCACCCGCTCCAGCAGCGGATAGGGACAGGTACACCGGGCGGCGGTCCACCGCCCCATGGCAGCCACCCCGGCAGCGGCCAAGGCATCCCGGGCGCTTTTTCCATAGGCCCGGGTGAGGCCCCCGGCCCCCAGCAGGATGCCGCCGAAATACCGGGTCACCACGCATACGGCGTTGGTGACGTTCTCCCGCTGAAGCACCGCCAGCATGGGCTGTCCCGCCGTGCCCTGGGGCTCGCCGTCGTCGCTGTAGCGGACCACAGTGCTGCCCAGCAGGTAGCACCAGCAGTTGTGCCGGGCATCATAGTGCTGCTTCTTCACCCGGCGGATCAGCTCCTGGGCCTGGTCCTCGCTGTCCACCGGCCAGATGTGGCCAATGAACCGGGAGCGCTTTTCCACAAATTCGCTTTCCGCCTCCTGATAGGGAACGTAGATTTTATCCCCCATGGCGGACCTCCCACTCCTGTCTTGTGATGGCCTGGCACACGCCGGGGCGCTCCGTTCCGTCGGGCCACGGCGACGGCGGCGTATCGCAGACATGGCGGAAGCCGCACTTCTCCTGCACCCGCCGGGACTTCTCATTTTCCGGGGAATGGGCGCACCATACGCGCTGGACTCCCATCTCCTGAAACTGCCAGCGCAGCAGCTCCTCCACGGCCTCGGGAACAAGCCCCTGCCCCCAATAGGGCCGGGCAATCCAGTAGCCGATCTCCGGCTCTCCCTTCCCCACCGGTATCGCCGTGGGAAACACACCCACGGAGCCGATGGGACCGCCGTCGCCGCCCTTGAGCAGCACCGCGAAGGTGCCCTCCTCGGACAGCACGGTGCGGATGATCTCCCGGCTGTTTTCCACGGAGGTGTGAGGCGCCCAACCGGCGGAGGGGCCCACCTCCGGGTCCCTGGCCCAGCGGTACAGGGCCTGGGCGTCGCTGCCGCACCACGGGCGCAGGATCAGCCGCGAGGTTTCCAGCTGCGTCATAGCTCCCAATCCTCCCTTTCCTCGCGCCAGCCCTCCACATAGTCCTTGACCTGGCCCAGCACCTTAGGCGGGCACACGGCCACCACGTCGATGGAGGCAGCATACTCCACGGACTCCACCTTGGCCTCCCGGTACAGGCCGTCCAGAAGTCCGGCCTTGTCATAGGGCAGGTGCAGGGTCACCCGGCGGGTACCCTTGTCCAGCTTTTTGTCGATGCACGCCAGCAGCTCCGGCACCCCCTCGCCGGTCTTGGCGGAGATGGACACGGTGTCCTCCCCGGCGGAACGCTGACCGGAAAAGGCCAGGTCACACTTGTTGTATACCCGCAGGCAGGGGATGTGGTCCGCCTTCAGCTCCCGGATCAGGCTCTCTACAATGGCGGCCTGCTGCTGCCACTGGGGATTGGACACGTCGATGACGTGGAGCAGCAGGTCTGCGTATTCCAGCTCTTCCAGGGTGGCCTTGAAGGCCTCCACCAGCTGATGGGGCAGCTTGCGGATAAAGCCCACTGTGTCGGAGATCACCACGTCCAGGGTGTCGCTGACGGTCAGGAGGCGGGTAGTGGTGTCCAGGGTATCAAACAGGCGGTTGTTGGCGGGGATTCCGGCCCCGGTGATGGCATTGAGCAGCGTGGACTTGCCGGCGTTGGTGTAGCCCACGATGGCCACCACGGGGATCTCGTTTTTCATGCGGCGCTGACGCTGAGTACCCCGGACCCGGCGCACCTCCTCCAGCTCCGCCTTGAGCTTGTCGATCTTGCGGTGGATATGGCGGCGGTCCGTCTCCAGCTGGGTCTCGCCGGGGCCCTTGGAGCCGATGGGCCCCTTGCCGCTGGTACCGGCCTGGCGCTCCAGATGGGTCCACATGCCGATCAGCCGGGGCAGCAGATACTGATACTGGGCCAGCTCCACCTGCAGGCGGCCCTCACGGGTGCGGGCCCGCTGGGCGAAGATGTCCAGGATCAGGCCGCTGCGGTCCAGCACCTGCACGCCGGTCATCTCCGTCAGCACCCGCAGCTGGGAGGGCGACAGGTCGTTGTCGAAAATCACCATGGTGGCGTTTTCCTCCTGGACCATGCGGCGGACCTCCTCCACCTTGCCCTCGCCGATAAAGCTGTGAGGGTCCGGCTTGTCCCGGCTTTGCAGGATGGTGCCCACAGCCTGACCCCCGGCGGTATCCACCAGGGCGGCAAGCTCCGCCAGGCTCTCCTCGTCGGCGCTGTCATCGCCCAGCACCGGGGACCGCAGGCCCACCAGCACCGCATAGTCGCGCTTTTTTTCTTGTATGATCGTTTGTTCCATATTTGCCCTCGCTTCCGGTTTTCACCTGATAATATAGTATACCCGACGGCAAAAGTAAAGGACCCGCAGGCAAAAATGGTACGGGTCCTGTAAAAAGTGTCTTTACTTGTCCAGGCCGAAGCGCTTGTTGAACTTGGCCACACGTCCGCCGGTATCCACCAGCTTCTGCTTGCCGGTGAAGAAGGGGTGACACTTAGAGCAGACTTCTACGCGAATATCCTTCTTCGTAGAACCTGTCTCAATTACATTACCGCAGGCGCATTTGATAGTAGTCTGCTGATAATTGGGATGGATTCCTTCCTTCATTGCTCTGGTTCACCTCTTTCTGGTACAAAAGTCCTTTTCACAAAGGCAACTGTAATATTACCACTTTTTAATGCAGAATGCAAGTGTTTTTTGAAGAAATTTCTCTGCCTGCCGATATTTGCCGTTTCCGGGCAAAAAGGCAAGGAATAGTCCGTATTTCCCCTTCAATTTGTGAGAAAATGCAGGAATTTATGATTGACATTTTCCCGGAACAAAATATAATAAATGAGTGTATTTTGGATTTAGCCGTTTAGTTATCTAAATTTGGGAGGAAGAAAGCATGTCGTTGGATAAGACCTATTTTGACCAGATGGAGGCCAAAATCCCCCATGGACGGGTCCGGACCCGGTTCGCCCCGTCCCCCACAGGCTATATGCATGTGGGCAACCTGCGGACGGCGCTGTATACCTGGCTCATTGCCCGGTCCCACGGCGGGGATTTCATCCTCCGCATCGAGGACACGGACCAGGGCCGCTATGTGGACGGCGCGGTGGACGTGATCTACCGCACCATGGCCGAGTGCGGCCTGACTCACGACGAAGGCCCCGATGTGGGCGGCCCTGTGGCCCCGTATATCCAGTCCCAGCGGCGGGATACCTATGGAAAGTATGCCCGGCTGCTGGTGGAAAAGGGCGGCGCGTATTACTGCTTCTGTGAAAAGACGGAGTCTGAGGAGGATTCCGGCGAGTTTGACCGGGCGGCGGACCCCTGCCGCGACCTGCCCCTGGAGGAGGCGGAGCGCCGTGTGGCCGCAGGCGAGCCCTATGTCATCCGTCAGCGCATTCCGGCGGAGGGCGTCACCACCTTCCGTGATGCCATTTTCGGCGACATCACCGTGGAAAACAGCACCCTGGACGACCAGGTGCTGATGAAGCGGGACGGTCTGCCTACCTATAACTTCGCCAACGTCATCGACGACCACCTGATGGGCATCACCCATGTGGTCCGGGGCAGCGAGTATCTGTCCTCCGCCCCTAAGTATGACCTGCTGTATCACGCCTTCGGCTGGGAGGTGCCCACCTATGTGCACTGCTCCCCGGTGATGCGGGACGCTCAGAACAAGATGTCCAAGCGCCACGGCGACCCCTCCTACGAGGACCTGAAGGCCCAGGGTTATCTGACGGAGGCCATCCTCAACTATGTGGCCCTGCTGGGCTGGAGCCCCAAGGGGGAGCTGGCGGAGCAGGAGATCTTCGACCTGGAGGGCCTGACCCGCGCCTTCGACATCACCGGTATCTCCAAGTCTCCGGCTATTTTTGACCGGGCCAAGCTGGACCACTTCAATGCCGTGTATCTGCGCAGCATGGAGCCTGCCGCCTTTGCCAAGGTGGCGGAGCCTTACATCCGTCAGGCCGTCCGGAATCCCGCCTATGATGCGGCAGCCATTGCCGCCCTGCTTCAGGCCCGGTGCGAACGGCTGACGGAGATCCCTGAGAAGGTAGACTTCTTCGACGTGCTGCCGGATTATCCGGTGGACTTCTATACCAATAAGAAATCCAAGACCAATCCCCAGGTATGCAGCCGGATGCTCCAGGCCGCCATTCCCGCCCTGGAGGCGCTGACGGAGTGGACGGACGAGAGTATCCACGACACGCTGGTAGAGCTGGCCGCGTCCCTGGAGGTAAAGAACGCCACCCTCATGTGGCCTGTGCGCATTGCGGCGGCAGGCAAGCTGGTGACGCCCGGCGGCGCGGTGGAGATCTGCCGCATTCTGGGCCGGGACGAGACGCTGCGCCGTCTGCGGTCGGGCCTTGGAAAGCTGACGGCATGCTGAACTGGCTGACGCGGCAGCGGCGGCAGCTGCACGGCTTTTACCGGGACGGCTTCGGCCGGGCCCTTGGTATGACGGTGCTGGCCTTCGCCGCCGTCATGGTGGTCAGCTATGCAGTGACCATGGCAAACGCCGCCCCCATCGAGCGGCTCATGAATCTGTTCCGGGAGCAGATCGCGGATCGGGGCATCGTGGACGCCGACGGAAACTTCAGCGCCGTGAAGCTGTTCTTCAACAATTTCCAGGCATGTCTGCTGGCGGTGGGCTACGGGTTCATCCCGTTTCTGTATCTGCCTGCGGTGTCCCTGGGCATCAACGCCATGATGTTCGGCGGCTTTGCGTCGTACTATGTCCAGCAGGGCCTGCCTCTATGGTATTACGGCGCGGGGACCCTGCCCCACGGCGTTTTCGAGTTGCCGGCGCTGTTTATGGCCATGGCCGGCGGCCTGTACCTGTGCCGGACCATTGTGCGCTATGTGCGGCACAACGAGAAGGGGCTGGTGGGCCCCGCAGTACTGAATCTGGCGCGGCTGCTGGTGATGCATATCACGCCCCTGCTGATGGCGGCGGCCGCCATCGAAGCGTATGTCACCCCCGTTGTTATGGAGGCGCTGGCGCGGTATATCTGATGTTGTTCCTGCGGGAGTGTCCCGCTGAAAGATAGAACTACAGACCGCAAATGCGGCGAAAGGAGCCTTACAATGAGCGAAAAAGTCACAAGTATCCCTGAACTGTTCGGAAGCATGGTGTTCACACAGGAGCAAATGCGACAGCGTCTGCCCGCCCGTGTCTATAACGCATGGCAGCAGTGCCTGGTGCAGGGAACGTCTTTGGATCGCTCCATCGCCGACGAGATCGCCTCCGCCATGAAGGATTGGGCCATTGAGAAGGGCGCCACCCACTATACCCACTGGTTCCAGCCCATGACCGGCTTCACCGCCGAGAAGCACGACGGCTTCATCACCCCCCACGGCCCCACCGGCGTGCTGATGGAGCTGTCCGGCAAGGAGCTGTCCCGGGGTGAGGCCGACGCCTCCAGCTTCCCCTCCGGCGGCCTGCGGGCCACCTTCGAGGCCCGGGGCTACACCGCCTGGGATCCCACCGCCTATGCCTTTGTCAAGGATAAGACCCTGTATATCCCCACCATCTTCTGCTCCTACGGCGGCGAGACTCTGGATAAGAAAACGCCGCTGCTGCGGTCCATGAAGCTGCTGGACACCCAGAGCATCCGCATTCTGCGGCTGTTCGGCAACACCCAGGCCCAGCACGTCACCGCACAGGTGGGCCCCGAGCAGGAATACTTCCTCATCGATAAGGAGATGTACCGCCGCCGGGAGGATCTGGTGCTGTGCGGCCGTACTCTGTTCGGCGCCAAGCCCCCCAAGGGCCAGGAGCTGGACGACCACTATTACGGGGCCATCAAGCCCCGGGTGGCGGAGTTCATGCATGAGCTGGATCAGGAGCTGTGGAAGGTGGGTGTCCCCGCCAAGACGGAGCACAACGAGGTAGCCCCGGCCCAGCATGAGGTAGCCCAGGTCTACTCTGACGCCAACAGCAGCTGCGACCACAATCAGCTGACCATGGAGTTCCTGAAGAAGGTGGCCGACCGCCACGGTCTGGTTTGTCTGCTGCACGAGAAGCCCTTCGCCGGCATCAACGGCAGCGGCAAGCACGATAACTGGTCCCTGGCCACGGATACCGGTGAGAATCTGCTCAAGCCCGGCAAAACTCCCAGCCAGAATGCCCAGTTCCTGCTGTTCCTGGCGGCGTTTATCAAGGGCGTGGACGAATACCAGGATATGCTGCGCTGCTGCGTGTCCTATCCCGGCAACGATCACCGTCTGGGCGGCAACGAGGCCCCTCCGGCCATCATCTCCGTGTTCCTGGGCGATGAGCTGACGGCCATTCTGGATTCCATCATCAGCGGCCAGGAGTATGTGGACAAGGCCAAGCGCAAGCTGGCCATCGGCGTGGACACCCTGCCGGAGATCCCCCAGGACACCACAGACCGGAACCGCACCTCTCCCCTGGCCTTTACCGGCAACAAGTTCGAGTTCCGTATGCTGGGCTCGTCCCAGTCCATCGCCAGCCCCAACGTGGTGCTCAACACCATCATGGCCCAGGAGCTGGAGGAATTTGCGGACATCCTGGAGCAGTCCAACGACTTCCAGGTGGACCTGCAGAATCTGCTGCACGACACCTTCAAGGCTCACCAGCGCATCATCTTCAACGGCAACGGCTATGGGGAGGATTGGGTGCAGGAGGCCCAGCGCCGGGGGCTCAGCAACCTGCGGGACACCGTGGACTGCATGCCCGCCTATATTGACCCCAAGAACATCCGTCTGTTCGCCGGACACAATATTCTCAGCGAGACGGAAATGCGCGCCCGGTACGAGATCCACCTGGAGAATTACTGCAAGGTCACGGCCATCGAGGCGTCCACTCTGCGGGACATGGTCCTGCGGGGCATCCTGCCGGCAGTGAACCGCTATACGGCGGACCTGACCCAGGCCATCCTGCACAAGCGGGAGCTGGTGGTCCCCTGCCGGGTAGAGGAGGACCTGCTGCAAAAGCTGTCCGCCCTTACCGGCAGTCTGTACGACACCATGGCGGCCATAAACGAAGCCATGGACAAGGCCCCCGATGCCGAGGGCGGCATCGACGCAGCCCGGTATTACCGGGAGGAGATCGTCCGCCGCATGGAGGAGGCCCGCCAGTCCATCGATCAGCTGGAGTCCCTGACCGCTGCGAAATACTGGCCCTACCCCACCTACGCAGACATTCTGTTCTCCGTGTAAATACACAGAAAGCCCCCGGGGTCTACCGATCGGGAGACCTCCGGGGGCTCTTGCGATTCTTTCTGCGACATACCGATTGTCACGGACCAGGGGCAGACGGACGGTAAAGGCGCTTAAATAAATTGAAAGCAGGCGCAAAAAATCCCGCCGGAAAGGGCGGGACCAAACCTACCATACCACGCAGGAGGATAGAATGCAAGGAAAAGTTCCGCATATTTTGCAATTTTGGCTGTTTGTGCAGGGATGGCGGCAGAATGATTCTTTATTTTGATAAATATTCCGTCTTGACGAGGAAATACCGCGGCAGTAGAATTTGAAAGTATTTTAACGTGGTATTCTGCGGGTAAGGAGTGGTCACGATGAAGCATATCTTTGTTACCGGCGGCGTGGTGTCCGGGTTGGGAAAGGGCATCTGCGCGGCATCCCTGGGGCGGCTGCTGAAGCAGCGGGGCTTCCGGGTGAAAAATCAGAAGTTTGATCCCTATTTTAATGTGGATCCCGGCACCATGAGCCCCTTCCAGCACGGCGAGGTGTTCGTCACCGATGACGGCGCGGAGACGGACCTGGACCTGGGCCACTATGAGCGCTTCGTGGACGAATCCCTGACGGGGAACGCGTCGGTGTCCTCGGGCAAGGTGTTCTGGAATGTGCTGAACCGGGAACGCCAGGGCGGCTATCTGGGCGGCACCGTCCAGATCATCCCCCATGTTACCGACGAGATCAAGCGCCGCATCTATGCCATGGACGACGGTCAGACCGACATCATCATTACTGAGGTAGGCGGCACCGTGGGCGATATTGAGAGCCAGCCCTATCTGGAGGCCATCCGCCAGGTGGCGGCAGAAAAGGGCCGGGAAAACGTGCTGTATATCCATGTGCCCCTGGTGGTGTCCATCCCCGGCACCGGTGAGCTGAAAAGCAAGCCCACCCAGCACTCCGTGAAGGAGCTGCTGTCCGTGGGCATTCAGCCGGATATTCTGGTGTGCCGCACCGACAGTCCCCTGCCGGAGGACCTGCGGCGGAAGATCGCCCTGTTCTGCAACATGGAGGAGGACTGCGTTATCCAGAACCTGACGGCCTCCACTCTGTATGAGGTGCCGCTGCTGCTGGAGAAGGAGGGCCTGTGCCGGGTGGCCTGCCGGAAGCTGGGCCTGCCCCAGCGGGAGCCGGATCTGGCGGAATGGACAGCGCTGGTCCGCCGCATCAACGGCGTACACAAGACCGTGCAGATCGCCCTGGTGGGCAAATATACCGGCCTCCACGACGCCTATCTCAGCGTGGTCGAGTCCCTGTTCCATGCGGGGACGGCCTGCGACGCCAAGGTGAATATCAAATGGGTGGACTCCGAGGGCCTGACGGCGGAAAACGTTGGCCGGGTGCTGGGAGATTGCTCCGGCGTTCTGGTGCCCGGCGGCTTCGGCGACCGGGGTATCGAGGGCATGATCCTGGCAGCACAGTACGCCCGGGAGAACGACGTGCCGTATTTCGGCATCTGCCTGGGCATGCAGATCGCCGTCATTGAATATGCCCGGCATGTGGCCGGGTGGGCCGACGCCCACAGCGCCGAATTCTCCGGCCTTACCGCCCATCCCGTCATCGCACTGATGCTCGATCAGGTAGGCGTCACCGCCAAGGGCGGCACCATGCGGCTGGGCAAATACCCCTGCGTGCTGGCAGATGGTACCCTGGCCCGGAACGCCTACGGTACCGCCGAGATCTCCGAGCGGCACCGGCACCGGTATGAATTCAACAACCAGTTCCGGCAAGAGCTCCAGGATGCCGGGCTGCGGCTGGCGGGGCTGTCTCCGGACGGCCACCTGGTGGAGATCGTGGAGGAACCCGGGAACACCTGGTTTGTGGGCGTTCAGTTCCACCCGGAGTTCAAGAGCCGCCCCAACCGGCCCCATCCCCTGTTCGTGGGCTTTGTGCAGGCATCCCTGAACAAGCAGGGCTGACGGCGGCAGGCCATGGCGCATACACTGGAATGCGGAAACGGCTCCCGCGGCAGCGCGGGAAAATCCATCCGTTTTCCGGGAGGAGTTCTATGGCTTCCTTTACCAATATGGCAACGTTATCCTATAACGGCAGCCAGATCAATTCCAACGTGGTCACCGGCGAGCTGCTGGACGCCCTGACCGTTACCAAGACGGCGGTGTCCGGCAGCTACCGGCCCGGGGACACGGTAACGTATGTGGTGACCCTGACCAACACCGGCACGGCGCTGACCGGGCTGACCCTGACCGACGACCTGGGCGGCTATACCGCCGGGGGCCAGACGGTGTATCCCCTGGCCTATGAGGCGGGCACCCTCCACTATTACACCGGCGGCACGGAGCAGACCGCCCCGGCAGTGACGGCGGGGCCGCCGATGACCGTTACCGGCGTGACTATCCCCGCCGGAGGCAACGTCACCCTGGTGTATCAGGCACGGGTCACGGAGTTCGCCCCGCCGGGGGTGGAGGGCGAGATCCGCAACACCGTCACCGTTACCGGCGGCGGGCTGGCGGCTCCCCTGACGGCCACGGCCACCACGGCGGCGCAGGCCGCACCGGAGCTGAGCATCAGCAAGGCGCTGTGCCCCGCTGTGGTCACCGGCAATGGGCCCCTGACCTATACCTTTACCGTTCAAAACACCGGCAGCACTGCCCTGACCGGCCAGGAGGGCGCGGTGATCACCGATACCTTTGAACCCACCCTGACCATCACCGGCGTCACCTTTAACGGTGCAGCCTGGACGTCGCCGGAGGATTACACCTACGACGCCGCCACCGGCGCGTTTGCCACCGTGGCCGGGAAACTGACGGTGCCGGAGGCCGCGTTTACCCAGAACGCCGACGGCTCCTGGACCGTCACACCAGGTCAGAGCATCCTGACGGTAACGGGCACCGTATGACCTGAGCATTGACCAGCCGCGCCTGCCGTTTTCCCGGTGAGCGCGGCTGGTTTTCAAAAAGGCCCCATGATTTGAAAAAAATACTTGCAAAATGGGATGGGATATGATATCCTATCATGGCGTAAAAAGGGCGGTCCTCTGCCGCCGGCGCTCCGGAATGGAGTGAGCGCCGCACACATGACGGCACGAACGCCTATATAAACAGGAGGAAATATCCATGGATCTGATCAAAGCACTGAACAAGGAGCAGCTGGAGAAGGAAGTCCCCCAGGTGCAGGTGGGCGATACCGTCCGCGTGCACGTGAAGGTCAAGGAAGGCGCCCGCGAGCGTATCCAGGTCTTTGAGGGCACCGTCATTGCCAAGAAGCACGGCGGTATTGAGGAGACCTTCACCGTCCGCCGTATCTCCTACGGCGTGGGCGTGGAGAAGGTATTCCCCGTTCACTCCCCCTCCATCGCCACCATCGAGGTGGTCCGTCACGGCTTCGTGCGCCGCGCCAAGCTGTACTACCTGCGCGACCGCGTCGGTAAGGCTGCCAAGGTCAAGGAGAAGCTGTAAGCCGTATCCCCCGAAAAAAGAACGAACGCCTGCTGTGTGCAGGCGTTTTTTCTTTTGCCAAGGGGCCTGGAATATGATATAATTGTATGGTTATGAAGTAAGCGTAAGAGGTGATAAATATGCAGGTAGACAATCTCAGCTGGTTCCCCGGGCACATGACCAAGACCCGGCGGATGATCACGGCAGAAATCAAGAATATGGATGCGGTGTGCGAAATTCTGGATGCGCGCATTCCCCTGTCCAGCCGGAACCCGGATGTGGACGAACTGACGGCGGGGAAGCCCCGCCTGGTGGTGCTGAACCGGGTAGACCAGGCAGACCCCGGCGAGACCCGCCGCTGGGCGGCGTATTTCCGGGGAAAGGGCTATGCCGTCCTGGAGGCCAATGCCAAGGGCGGTGCAGGCACCGCCCAGTTTGCCGCCGCCGTCCGGGAGCTGCTGCGGGACAAGCTGGCGGCCTGGGCCGATCGGGGCCAGGTGGGCCGCACCGTGCGGATCATGGTGCTGGGCATCCCCAACGTGGGCAAATCCACCTTTATCAACAAGGTGGCCCATCGCAAGACCGCCCGGGCCGAGGACCGGCCCGGCGTCACCCGCAGCAAGCAGTGGGTGCCGGTGGACAGCACTCTGGAGCTGCTGGACACCCCGGGGATCCTGTGGCCCCGGTTCGACGACCCGGAGGTAGGCAAGCGCCTGGCCTTCACCGGCGCCATCAAGGACGATGTGGTGGACATGGAGGAGCTGGCCTGCTACCTGATGGACTACCTGTCCCGGCGATACGCGCCGGTGCTGGCGGAGCGGTACAAAATTGAGGTGGAGCCGGAGGACAGCGGATATGACCTGCTGGAAAAGGCCGGGCGGAAGCGGGGCTTTCTCATGCGGGGAGCCCAGGTGGACACCCAGCGCATGGCCCGGGTCCTGCTGGACGAGTTCCGGGGCGGCAAGCTGGGGCGGTTCACCCTGGAAACGGTGGAGGATGCCCAATGAGACCGGATGATTCCCTGGAACAGGCGGCCCGAAAGCGGGGCTATGCCCTGGTGTGCGGCTGCGACGAGGCGGGAGCCGGGCCCCTGATGGGGCCGGTGTGCGCGGGCGCTGTGATCCTGCCGGAGGGGTGCGATATCCCGGGGCTGGACGACTCCAAGAAGCTGACGGAGAAAAAGCGCGAGGCCCTGTACGGTGTCATCACCGAAAGGGCCATTGCCTGGGCCGTGGCCTCCGTCAGTGCGGCGCAGATCGACGCCACGGACATTTTAAGCGCCCGCATCAAGGCCATGGAACTGGCCATCAAGGCCCTTTCCCTGTCCCCGGACTATGCCCTCATCGACGGCAACCGGGACCATGGGCGGTGCGCCTCCATCGACCTCCCCCATGAGACGGTGGTAGGCGGCGACGGGCGCAGCATCTCTATTGCAGCAGCGTCCATCCTGGCCAAGGTCACCCGGGACCGGTATGTGACGGAGGTGCTGGACAAGGAGTACCCCCAATATCACTTTGCCCAGCACAAGGGCTACGGCACCAAGCTGCACTATGCCATGCTGGACCAATACGGCCCTTGCCCGGAGCACCGGCAGTCCTTCCTGGTCAAGTGGAAGGAGCGTCGGTCATGAGCCGGGCGGAGGGCACCTGGGGCGAGGCGGAGGTGGCCAACTATCTGCGCCGCCGGGGGTATACCCTGCTGGCCCACGGCTTTCACTGCCGGTTCGGGGAGATCGATCTGATCGCCCGAAAGGACGGGGTGCTGTGCTTCGTGGAGGTCAAGACCCGGACCAATCTGTCCTGCGGCCTGCCCCGGGAGTACGTGACGCCCCAGAAGCAGCAGCGGCTGCGGAAAACGGCGGCGTGGTATCTGATGGTGAAGGACCTGGACTGCCCTGCCCGCTTCGACGTGGCGGAGGTGTACGCCGACGGACCGCACCCCCAGAAGGCCGCCCGCATAGAGTACATTGAAAACGCATTTTGAGGTGACATATGGAACATATCCCCTATTTTGACGCGCACTGCGATACCATTTACCGCTGCCTGCGGACCGGAGCGCAGCTGCGGGAAAACGACGGTCATCTGGATCTGCGCCGGGCATCGGCCTTCGGGCGGTTCGCCCAGGTGTTCGCCCTGTACCAGGACCCGGAGGAGGTTCCCCAGGGCAGCACCATGGTCCGGGAGGGACAACTCCTGCATCAGAAGTTCCTGCGGGAGATGGAGCAGAACCGGGACGTCATTGTCCCCTGCCGCACCGGCGCAGAGGTGGACCAGGCCGCGGCAGACGGGAAAATGGCGGCGATTCTCTCCATAGAGGGGGCCGAGCTCATAGGCTGCGACCCAGGACAGGTGGAGACGGCGGCGGAATGGGGCGTGCGGTTTCTCAACCCCGTGTGGAACTGGCCCAATGTCCTGTCCGGCACCAACTGCCGGGACACGGATCGGGGCCTCTCCCCTCTTGGCGCCGACTTTCTGCGGCAGCTGGAGGCGTGCCATATCTGCCCCGACGTGTCCCACATCAGCGACCCGGGGTTCTGGGACGTGGTGCGCCTGGCCCGGGGGCCGGTGGTGGCCACCCACTCCAACAGCCGGGCCCTGTGCCCCCACCGGCGCAATCTCACCGACGACATGTTCCGGGCCATCCGGGACTCCGGCGGTGTGGTGGGGCTGAACCTGTACCGGCCGTTTGTAGGTCCGGCGGGCACCATGGAGGAGCTGGTGGCCCACGTGGAGCATTTTCTGGAGCTGGGCGGGGAGAAAGCTCTGTGCCTGGGCGGCGATCTGGACGGCTGCGGGACCCTGGCCGCCGGAATGCAGGGCGTCCAGGACATGCCCCGCCTGTGGCAAGCCCTGGCAGCCCGGGGCTTGCCACAGACCCTGCTGGAGGACCTGTTCTGGAACAATCTGCGGAGGATGGTGTAAAAACCGATAGGAGGTAGTATGCAGATCGTATTTGACTTTATCGCCGGAGATATCCCATTTGATGAATTTTGGGAAGCCTACTGTGCGGACCCCAAAATCGGAGAGTGGCTGGACAGTATTGCTGATTTCAGCCATGAGCCGCCGCCGGTTATTGCTAAGGATAGATTACTCTATGCTTTATACCGGACAATAGCTTTAGTATATGATGGACACGTACTGAGAATGCTGGTGGAAAGTCCCTATCCGCCCAAAGACTCGTACACAACGATCGTTCGCAGGCAATGTGGCATATATAATTTAATGCTTACAGCGATTTTGACGAAATACCCCGATGCTAAAAGGACAAAGCGCTACAAGGATGATGACGATTATTACTTCAAGGCACTTGGAAGGTCTATTGGTGGTGCAGAAGTAATGTCCTATGTGGCAGAGGTTTTGAACAAATTCCCCAGGACGATGAAAAAGGCCGACCGTGCGGCAGCCGGTAAAGAAGCTCTCTGGAAAGCCTTTCACATCAAGGATCGGAAATTTCCTCGCTGGGCGCAGGAGGCCGATTGGCCTATGGGCAAGAATTCGCCCATGGAGTATCTTGGTCAGCGCCGGGACGGAGAACTGGTAGAGCTACGCTTCCGGGATGTAGACACCGGTGAAGAACGTACCGTGGAGCAGTATTATTAAGACGCGTGTCCCATTGTTAGTGATGGCGAGGTCAATTATGAAATTTTCAGACTTTTTCTGGCCGGACAGTTCCCTGGAGCAAATCAGGATTTGCTATGATGCTGCGGAATTGACCATCTGGAATCGCAGCATGAATCATAAGGTTACTGTGCGGTGCGAGGGCTTCATAGGTATGACAGATTTATGTATCTGGGACGATCAAATCATTCTCCAGGCGGAATGCCGGAATATGCCTTGGTCAGACGTGATCCGCTCTCAGGACACCTTCCTGCAATCCCTATGTAAAGCATACCCACATTCCTCACAGTGGGACGAAAGGCGGCTTGAGGATGGTGTGGTGGTGTTGAGCGTTCTTTTAACAAATCACATTTGCTTCCGTCTATACTGCCAGCGGATTGACGTGGACACTACTGAAAAAAACACTGTGGAACAGTATGATTAAGGTACGCGTCTCCGTAACGTTGGATAAGCATCAACTACACACCAAGAAAGGAGGTGCCGTATGGCGCTGTATGCCATTGGCGACCTGCATCTGTCTCTGAGCTCCAACAAGCCCATGGAGATCTTCGGGGACGGGTGGCGGGATTATGTGGCCCGTATCCGGGAGGGGTTCTCCGTGCTGACAGAGGACGACGTCACCGTGCTGTGCGGCGACCTGTCCTGGGGCATGAGCCTGGAGGAATCCCTGGAGGATTTCCGGTTCATCGACGCCCTGCCGGGGAAGAAATACCTGCTCAAGGGCAACCACGACTACTGGTGGAACACCGCCGCCAAAATGGAGCGGTTCTTTGCGGAAAACGGCCTGACCACCATGGAGATCCTCCACAACAACTGCCGCTTTTACGGGGACGTGGCCCTGTGCGGCACCCGGGGGTGGTTCTATGAGCTGGACAACCAGGGCACCCACAACGAAAAGGTGCTGCTGCGGGAGGTGGGGCGGCTGGAAACCTCCCTGAAGGCGGCAGGCGACCGCGAGAAGCTGTGCTTCCTCCATTATCCGCCGCTGTATCAGGGGTACCAGTGCCCGGAGATCCTGCGGCTGCTGCGGGAATACGGCGTGAAGGTGTGCTGCTACGGCCATCTCCACGGTGCTTCTCACCGCCGGGCCCTGCAGGGAGACCGGGGCGGAACCGCGTTTTACATGGTCTCCGGGGATTATTTGGGCTTCCATCCTAAAAAAATTTGTGATTAGAGCAAAAAAGTGTGGAAATTGAAATTGTTTTCTGCTATTATATAGAATTGCATTGATACGATTTAATGCTGAACGGAGGAAAAATCAAAATGAGTGTAAAATCCTGTGAAAAACTGGACAAGAGCAAGGTCGCACTGACCATTGAAGCAGATGCCGCCGCCTTTGAGGCCGCCATCAACAAGGCTTACCTGAAGCAGCGCGGCAAGATCAGCGTTCCCGGCTTCCGCCCCGGCAAGGCTCCCCGCAAGATGATTGAGAGCATGTACGGCGCAGAGGTCTTCTATGAAGAAGCAGTGAATATCCTTCTGCCCGACGCCTATGAGGACGCCGTGAAGGAGCAGGAGCTGAAGGTCGTGGGCTATCCCGAGGTGGAGCTGGAGTCCTGCGGCAAGGACGGCGTGGTGTTCAAGTGCACCGTGGCCGTGTATCCCGAGGTGACTCTGGGCCAGTATAAGGGCCTGGAGGCCCCCAAGGCTGAGGTCAACGTCACCGACGAGGACGTGGAGAACCGTCTGAACGAGATGGCCGACCGCAACAGCCGTCTGGTCAGCGTGGAGCGCGAGATCCAGAAGGGCGACACCGCCGACATCGACTTTGAGGGCTTTGACAACGGCGTGCCCTTCGACGGCGGCAAGGGTGAGAACTTCGACCTGGAGATCGGCTCCGGCAGCTTCGTCCCCTGCTTTGAAGATCAGCTGGTGGGCATGAAGGCCGGCGAGGAGAAGGACATCGACATCACCTTCCCCGAGAACTATACCCCCGAGCTGGCCGGTAAGCCCGTGGTGTTCCATGTGAAGGTCAACGAGGTCAAGCACAAGGAGGTCCCCGCCATCGACGACGAGTTCGCCAAGGACGTGTCCGAATTCGACACCCTGGAGGAGCTGAAGGCCGATACCCGCAAGCAGCTGACGAACGACCGCGAGGCCGCCGCCCAGCGTGCCTTTGAGGACGCCCTGATGCAGAAGGTGGCCGACGGCATCCAGGCCGACATCCCCGATGAGATGGTGGACGTTCAGGCCCAGCAGATGATGGAGAACTTCCAGCAGCAGCTGGCCGCCCAGGGCATCCCCTTTGACCAGTATCTGAAGATGACCAACACCACCGAGGACGATTTCAAGAAGCAGGCCCATGACCCCGCCGTGCAGCAGGTCCGCATGGATCTGGCCGTGGCCGCCCTGGTGAAGGCCGAGAACCTGGAGGCCACCGCCCAGGAGATCGAGGATGAGCTCAAGACCGTGGCCGACAAGTACGGCATGGATCTGGACACCATCAAGAAGTATCTGCCCGAGGCCGACGTCCGTGAGCAGGTCCTGCGCAGCAAGGCCATCAAGGCTGTGGCCGACGCCGCTGTGGCCGTGGCTCCCGTGGTGGAGGAGTCCCAGGAAGAAGCCAAGCAGGAAGAGGAAAAGAAGGACGCGGAATAATTATCCGGCGTTCCCTGCTTGAGATACCACGCGGGCGGGTATAATTGGGTAGAGTTTCATCTATTTGTACAGGAGGTATTTTCTATGAGTTTAGTCCCTTATGTTGTGGAGCAGACCAACCGGGGTGAGCGTTCTTATGACATCTTTTCCCGGCTGCTGAACGACCGCATCATCTTCCTGGGCGAAGAGGTCAATGATACCACCGCCAGCCTGGTGGTGGCCCAGCTGCTGTATCTGGAGGCCCAGGACCCCGACAAGGATATCCAGATGTACATCAACAGCCCCGGCGGTTCCGTTACCGCGGGTATGGCCATCTACGATACCATGCAGTATATCAAGTGCGACGTGTCCACCATCTGCATCGGCATGGCTGCCAGCATGGGCGCGTTCCTGCTGTCCTCCGGCGCACGGGGAAAGCGCATCGCCCTGCCCAATGCGGAGATTATGATCCACCAGCCCTCTGCCGGGACCCAGGGTAAGGTCACGGATATGGAGATCGACGTGGAGCATTTCCTGAAGCTGAAAAAGCGCCTGAACCAGATTCTGGCCGACAACACCGGCAAGGACCCCGAGCAGGTGAAGCAGGACTCCGAGCGGGATCACTGGATGCTGGCCGAGGAGGCCCGGGAATACGGCCTGGTGGACAAGGTCATTTACAAGAGGTAACCAATGGCAGACGATAAGAAATCCCTGCGGTGCTCCTTCTGCGGCAAGGCGGAGAATCAGGTGCACCGCATGATCCAGGGCCCCGGCGTGCGCATCTGCGACGAGTGCGTCCAGCTGTGCATGTCCATTCTGGACGACGGGTATCAGCCCGGCCCCGAGGCCGGGTACGAGACCCCGGACCAGCTGCCCACTCCCCGGGAGATCAAGGCGGTACTGGATCAGTACGTCATCGGTCAGGACGCCGCCAAGGTGGCCCTGTCCGTGGCGGTCTACAACCACTATAAGCGCATTTTCTTCGGCGGCGGCGAGGATGTGGAGCTGCAAAAGAGCAACATCCTGATGATCGGGCCCACGGGCTCTGGCAAGACCCTGTTTGCCCAGACCCTGGCCCGGGTGCTGAAGGTCCCCTTCGCCATCGCCGATGCCACCACCCTCACCGAGGCCGGTTATGTGGGCGACGACGTGGAAAACATTCTGCTGCGGCTTCTGCAGGCGGCGGATTTCGACGTGGGGCTGGCGGAGCACGGCATCATCTATGTGGACGAGATCGACAAGATCGCCCGCAAGAGTGAAAACACCTCCATTACCCGGGACGTGTCCGGCGAGGGCGTGCAGCAGGCGCTGCTGAAAATCCTGGAGGGCACCGTGGCCAACGTTCCGCCCCAGGGCGGCCGGAAGCATCCCCACCAGGAGTTCATCCAGGTGGACACCCACAACATTCTGTTCATCTGCGGCGGTGCGTTCGATGGTCTGGAGAAGATCATCGAGCAGCGCACCGACCGCAAGGGCATCGGCTTCGACGCCGTTGTGGAGAGTAAGGCAGAGCGCCGGACCGGGCAGCTGCTGAAGGAGGTCCAGCCCCATGATCTGCTGAAGTTCGGCATTATCCCCGAGCTGGTGGGCCGTTTGCCGGTGATCGCCGCTCTGGACGGCCTGAACCGGGAGGATCTGGTCCGTATCCTGACGGAGCCGAAAAACGCCCTGGTCAAGCAGTATCAGAAGCTGTTTTCCTATGACGATGTGAAGCTGGTGTTCGAGCCGGATGCTCTGGAGGCCGTGGCCGACAAGGCCATCGAGCGCAACATCGGTGCCCGTGGCCTGCGGGCTGTCATGGAGGGAGTTCTGACCCCCATCATGTACGATATTCCCTCGGACCACACCATCGAACAGGTGACCATCACCGCCGGTGCCGTCAAGGACGGTGCGGAGCCGGTGATCCTGCGGGACCCCAATCACCACCGGTCCCACAAGGACAGCGACGCGCCGGCGTCCTGAAACAACCAACAAGGGGGAGAGACGCTTGCGCCTCTCCCCTCTTGCCCTATTGTACTTTCCCTATCGCAAAGGAGATACCCTTATGACCACACAAAATATGCCCGTGCTGGCTCTGCGGGGGCTGACCGCCTTCCCGGGCCAGACGCTGAGCTTCGATGCGGAGCGCGAGATATCCATCCTGGCACTGGAGAACGCCATGGAGGGCGACCGGGAGCTGCTGCTGGTAACCCAGCGGGAGATTGGCGTGCAGGAGCCTCAGGAGGAGGATCTGTACGCCATCGGCACCGTGTGCCGTATCTTCCAAATCGTCAAAACCTCGGATACCGGTGTGCGGGTCATCGCCGGGGGACTGCACCGGGCGGCCATCCGCCGCCTGTGGCAGACAAAGCCCTTCCTCCAGGCCAACGTGGACCTGCTGGAGGACGAGGGTTGGCGGGCCACGGACCGCACCGAGGCCCTGACCCGGCGGACCTACGCCCTGTTTGGCCGGTATCAGGAGCTGGTGGGGAATCTGTCCGATCAGCTGGTGGCCTCGGTGCTGGATATCCGGGACCCCGGCGAGCTGGCGGACACCATCGCCGCCAACATCAACCTCCGGCACCAGGACCGCCAGCGGGTGCTGGAGGAGCTGCACCCCGTCCGGCGGCTGATGATCATGAACGAGATCCTGCTCCACGAGGTTGACATCGCCGCCCTGGAGTCGGATATTGACCAGAAGGTCCGCCAGCGGGTGGGCCAGGTCCAGCGGGACATGGTCCTGCGGGAGCAGCTCCATGTATTGCAGCACGAGCTGGGCGAGGACGGCGACGACGAGCTGTACGAGTACGAGGAGCGGATCGGCCGCTGCCGTGCCTCGGACGAGGTTCGGGAGAAGCTCATGAAGGAGCTGCACCGCCTGTCCAAGCAGCCCTTCGGCAGCGCCGAGGGCGCGGTGATCCGGAACTATCTGGACGTGTGCCTGGACGTGCCCTGGGGCGTGGAGACCCACGACCGGGCTGATGTGGAGCAGGCCCGGAAAATTCTGGACCGTGACCACTACGGCCTGGAGAAGGTGAAGGAGCGCATCCTGGAGTTCATCGCCGTGCGGCAGCTGAACCCCCAGGCCAAGGGAAAAATTCTGTGCCTGGTGGGCCCTCCCGGCGTGGGAAAGACCTCCATCGCCCTGTCGGTGGCCAAGGCCATGCACCGGAAGCTGTCCCGGCTGAGCCTGGGCGGCGTCCGGGATGAGGCGGATATCCGCGGCCACCGGAAAACCTACATAGGGGCCATGCCCGGCCGCATCATTGACGCCGTCATCCGCAGCGGGTCCATGAATCCCCTGCTGGTGCTGGACGAGATCGACAAGCTGGCCAGCGATATGCGGGGCGACCCGGCGTCAGCCCTGCTGGAGGTGCTGGACAGTGAGCAGAATCATGCCTTCCGGGATCACTTCCTGGAGGTGCCGGTGGACCTGAGCCGGGTGATGTTCATCACCACCGCCAACACCCTGGACACCATCCCCCGTCCCCTGCTGGACCGGATGGAGGTCATCGAGCTGAGCAGCTATACCGACGAGGAAAAGCTGCAGATCGCCAAGCAGCACCTGCTGCCCAAGCAGCTGAAGGAGCACGGCCTGAAAAAGGCCCAGCTGCGCATCAGCGACGACGCCATCCGCCGGGTCATCGCGGCCTATACCAGGGAATCCGGCGTCCGGGTGCTGGAGCGGCAGCTGGGCAAGCTCTGCCGTAAGGCTGCTATGCAGCTGGTAGACGGCGACGTGAAGCGCGTGGACATCACCGACAAGAATCTCCGGGACCTGCTGGGCGTAGAGCAATACACCGACTCCGTTCACAGCGACCGGGACCAGGTGGGCGTGGTCAATGGCCTGGCCTGGACCCAGGTAGGCGGCGAGATCCTGGAGGTAGAAGCCCAGGCCCTGGACGGCAGCGGCAAGCTGGAGCTGACCGGCAACCTGGGCACCGTGATGCAGGAATCCGCCAAGGCGGCGCTGACGTGTCTGCGCAGCCGGTGGGAGGAGCTGGGCCTGACCCGGGACTTCTATAAAACCAAGGACATCCATGTCCACTTCCCGGAGGGAGCCGTGCCCAAGGACGGCCCATCGGCGGGAATCGCCATCACCACCGCCATGCTGTCGGCGCTGTCCGGGCGGCCGGTTCGCGGCAGCGTAGCCATGACCGGCGAGGTGACCCTCCGGGGCCGGGTGCTGGCCATTGGCGGTCTGAAGGAGAAAACCATGGCCGCCCTGCGCAGCGGCGTACATACGGTCATCATCCCCCGGGACAATGTCAAGGATCTGGAGGAGATCGACCAGACGGTTCGGGCCGGACTGCACTTCGTCCCCGTGGACACCGTGAACCAGGTGTTTGAAGCGGCGCTGGCCGCACCTCGGGGCGAGCACGCCGCACCCCGGCACCGTGCGTCGCCGGAGGCCCCTGCGGCGCTTCCAGTGTAAAGGAGAGATACTTGCCATGCCTATCAACTACAACAAGGCGGAATTTATCCGCTCGGCGGTCCGTCCCGATGCCTTTATCCGGGACGGGCGGCCCCAGGTAACCTTTGCCGGACGCTCCAACGTGGGCAAGTCCTCCGTCATCAACCGCCTGCTGAACCGGAAGAATTTTGCCCGGGTGGGGGCCACCCCCGGCAAAACCACCCAGGTGAACTACTTTCTCATCGACAACCGCGTCTATCTGACGGACCTGCCCGGCTACGGCTACGCCAAGGTCAGCAAGGAGGAGCGGGAACGCTGGGGACGGCTGATGGAGTCGTATTTCCAGGCGCCCGGGCTCATCACCCTGGGTGTCCTGATCGTGGACGCCCGGCACAAGCCCACGGCGGACGATGTCACCATGTTTCAGTGGTTCCGGGGCACCGGCTGCCCGGTGGTGGTGGTGGCCAACAAGCTGGACAAGCTGAAGAAAAGTGAAATAGACCCCAACCTGCAGGTGATCCGGGACACGCTGGAGCTTTCAGAGCAGGACTGCCTGGTGCCGTTCTCCGCCGAAAAGGGCACCGGCAAAACGGAGCTGCTGTCGGCCATCTCTCAGCGGCTGGGTATGTGAGCAGAGAGGAGCAGGTGCATGAGATTGCGGTAAGTTGCGGCAAATGAAAAATTTGACGCAGGAGGTCATATCATGACAGCATTTCATATCCGTCCCTATGAGCACTACTGCACGGAGGAAATACTCCCCCTGTATGAGGCAGTGGGCTGGACCAACTATACCCAGCGGCCGGACATGCTGCGGGACGCCTTTGCCGGGTCCAGGGATGTGCTGGCGGCCTACGACGGCACACAGCTGGTGGGAATTTTACGCGCTGTAGGCGACGGCGCGTCCATTCTGTATATGCAGGATATCCTGGTGCAGCCCCGTTGGCAGCGCCGAGGCGTCGGCTCCGCACTGATGCAGGCGCTGCTGGCCCGTTGGCCGCAGATATACCAGACGATGCTCTGCACCGACGACACCCCCAAGACCGTGAGCTTCTATGAGTCCCTGGGATTTACGGACCTGCGGGCCCTGGGGGCCCGGGGATTCATGCGGATACATCGGGAGTAGTCCCCTCCCCGCCGGCAAAACCTAACCTTTGGTTAATAGCAATTTTTGTAAGTCCACTGTACAATGAATGTACAGTGGACTTACTATATTGAGGAGGAAAGACCATGCGAAAATTCAGCCTTTTCCTGCTGCTGTGCGGTCTGGTGCTGTGCCTGGCGGCCTGCGGGCCCAAGGAGACCACCCCGGATGATGATATCGCCGGCGATGACTGGCGCACCTGGGGCACCATCCAGGACACCGGTACCCTGACCCGTGGCGACGATAGCACCGATGTGTGCATCTGCGTGAGCGACGATGGAGCCAAGCTCTATTACGACCTTCCGGAGCAGGAGCTCTATGGCAGCGTAGTGTTCCCGGAGTCCATCGACGGAGCCGCCGGCTGCTATCAGGACACGGATTTCACCGACCTGGACGGCGACGGCAACAGCGACATGCAGATGACCTTCCACGTAGACGGCCAGTGCCAGACGTATGTGTGGTACTGGAACGCGGTCAACGGCCAGTTTATGGACACGCTGGCGGAGTAAGGAGGTCACAATGAAGAAGCTATCCCGGCTGGCAGTCATGCTGGCGCTGGTGCTGGCCCTGACGGCGTGCAGCGGCGGCGCAGATACGCCGTCCCCCGACGAGCAGACGGAGGGGCAGCATCCGGTGACGGATGCCGCAGAGCTGGAGGGCCAGTGGACGTCCCCCTCGGGGAATATTCTGTCCTTTTCGGCAGACCAGGGCCGCTATACCTACCAGACCTTCTCCGGCCGCACGGGGCAGGGTCCCTATGACGCCGCTGCCGATGTGCCTACCATCGACTTTGACGGCTTCCTGTACAATTTTATTCTCCGGGACGACGGGGTGCTGCTGCCCAATCAGAACGGCAGCGGCGGCGACGCGGAGAGCATCGACCACTTCACCTTCCGCCGCAGCAGCGATGCCCGGATAGATCTGTGGGAGCTCTCGGACCTGAGCGGCGTGTGGCAGAACGCTCTGGGTGAGACCCTGGTCATCGACGCAGACCGCATGGCGTATCTGAGCTACACCAGACTATCCATGGGCAGCGGCACCATCGGGGACAACCAGGACGGCAAGGGACCGTATCTGGCCATGAACGGACGCATTTACCTGTCCCCCGGCCCGGATAAGGACCGGTTCACCCTGCTGGGCCAGGACGCGGACGGCAGCTTCTCCGGCGTGTTCTACCCCTACGGCCAGGCAGCGGCCTATACCGGCCTGCCGGGGGCCAGCTTTGAGACCGATGAGGACGGCTATTGCCGCTGGTACAGCGACGGTCACGACGCCTTTTACATTACCGGAAGCTACACCCTGGCAGAGGACGGGCTGGCCTATCGCGACGACGGCCCGGTGTATGCCGCCGGGTTCGACCCCATCCCCTACGATCCCGCCGAGGACTGGGGCGATAGCTGGATGAGCAATTGGGGATAAAGCCTATGAAACAGAGCAAATGCCCCCTGTGTGGGGAGCGATTGAAAAAAGGAAGCACCACCTGCCGTTGCGGCTATCGGGAGACGCTGGCGGAGCAGGAGCTTCTGCGGCGGCTGGCGGTTGCAGGGGATCATCGAGGCCCTGTGCCGGTGCGAAGTCCTGTTTGGGGCAGAAAGAGAGGAGCAAGCACATGGATAACAGCACACAGAATATTCAGAAGGGCCGCGCCCTGGCGGGCTTCGGCAAGGTTTTCTCCGGTATCGGCGTGGTCATTCTTGTGGCCGGAGTGATTCTCAGCGCCACGCCCGCCATCGCCGCAGGCGTCATCATCGCCGTCATCGGCGGCGTTATGGGCGCGTCAGGCGGGAAAAAGCTCCAGGGTGCGGCCCAGGGCAGATTGGCCCAGGACGCGCTGCGCGCAGTATTTCAGGAAGCGGAATACCTGCCCCGGCAGCATATTTCCCAGGAAACACTCCAGGCTTCCGGTCTGCCCCTGCCTCAGGCGGAGCGTATGAGCGGCAGCGGTCTGGTCCGGGCCAGGTACCATGGTCGGCCACTGGAGATCAGCAATCTGGAGCTGCTGGACCTGCAGCCCTATCAGGACCCCGCCACCCAAAACTGGGAAAACAACGAGGTGTCGGTTTTCCGCGGACGCTGGATGGCGGCGCAACTGGGCCACACCCTCCCCTGCGACCTGCAGGCCGCCCCCAAGGGAAAGCTGGCACGGCTGCTGGGCCGGGACGGTTTTTCCTCGGAAGATCCGGAATTTGACAAGCGGTTCAGCGTTCAATGCGGCGATCCTGCTGCGGCGCAGGCTCTGCTGTCCCCCCAGGTCATGGACCAGCTGCTGCACCTGGGCAAGGTGTATCTCAGCGTCAAGGCCGACGGACGGGTATTCGCGGCTATCCAGACGGACGAGCCGCTGTTTGACGCCGGAAAGGGCCGGGCGGATCAGATGAAGGAGCGCTTTGTGGGCCAGCTGCGGGACTTTACGGACCTGCTGGACGCTATGAGGGGGTGATCAACATGCCATTTTGGGGAGCCGCTGTGCTGTTCATCCTGGCGGCAGCCGGGTTTTTCGTAGGACGGGCCTGCCTGCGCCGTGGGCCGCGCACCGTCTGCATGATCGTATGCGGCATTGCAGCTGCTGCCAGCGCTGCATACATGCTGCTGACTCTGATCCTGGTGGGCGGCATACAGTAAAAGACAATGCTGCGATGCAGCAATTAACGGGCACAGCAACAGCGCTGTGCCCGTTATTGCACAATTGCCCTTCGTGTGTTAGGATAGGGGCAAAATATAGCATCCTGCTATGCGTCACTACATGTCTTACAGTTCCTTCTTAATGGAGCGGATGGCCCCCTTTTCCAGGCGGCTCACCTGGGCCTGAGAGATACCGATCTCCGCCGACACCTCCATCTGGGTCTTTCCCTGGCCAAAGCGCAGCATGAGAATGCTCCGCTCCCGGGGCGTCAGGTGACCAATGGCGTCCTTCAGGGCAATGTGCTGGATCCAGCCCTCATCGGTGCAGCGGCGATCGCTGACCTGGTCCATGACGCACACGGTGTCGCCGCCCTCGGAGTAAATGGGCTCGTACAGGGACACCGGGTCCACAATGGCATCCATGGCCAACACCACCTCCTCCCGGGGGATATCCAGCTCCCGGGCCAGCTGCTCCACGGTTGGCTCCCGTTGGCTCTGGCGCAGCAGCCGCTCCCGGGCCTGAAGCACCTTATACGCCGTGTCCCGCAAACTGCGGGACACCCGCACGGCGCTGTTGTCCCGGAGATAGCGGCGGATCTCTCCCACGATCATGGGAACACCATAGGTGGAGAAGCGTACCGGCTGGGTAATATCAAAGTTGTCGATGGCCTTGATCAGGCCGATGCACCCCACCTGGAACAGGTCGTCCATGTTCTCCCCCCTGCTGGTGAACCGCTGGAGCACCGACAGCACCAGCCTCAGGTTGCCGCGGATCAGCCGCTCCCGGGCGTCCATGTCCCCCTGCTTGGTGCGCCGCAGAAGCTCCGTCATCTCATCGTTTTTCAAGACCTCCAGCTTGGCGGTGTTGATGCCGCAGATCTCCACTTTTCCCTGCATTCCCCTACTGCCTCCGTCACTTGGATAAAAACAGTATTCCCGGGGAAAGGTCCCTTATACGGCGGGGCAGAATCCCTCCATCTTCGACAGAATACGCCCGCAGAAATTTTATTGAGATTTTTCAAAAAAAAGCTTGCATTTTCTGTGAGATCGTGGTATTATAACAAAGTCGTCAAGAGACATGCGCCGTTAGCTCAGCTGGATAGAGCGTCTGGCTACGGACCAGAAGGCCGGGGGTTCGAATCCCTCACGGCGTGCCAAAACCGGGAAACTGTAATGGTTTCCCGGTTTTGTTTTCATCATTTTAAGAGAGAACGGCACAGCCAACGCTGTGCCGTTCTCTCTTATCCTGCAATACTCTCTTGTTGACAGATATCTTTATCTCAGATGAGCACCGCCCGGTGGAACACCTTTTTCCCCTTGCGGATGATCAGGCCGTCGCCGGTAAATTCCTGGCAGCCGAAGGATGCGTCGATGGAATCCACCTTCTTGTCCCCCACGGTGATGCCGCCCTGCTGCACCAGCCGCCGGGCCTCGCCCTTGCTGGCGCACAGACCGCACCGGACCAGCAGATTCAGCACGTTGATCTCGCCGCTGCCCAGGTCGTCGCCGGTGAGCTCGGTGGTGGGCATATCCTGAGCGTTGGCGCCGCCGCCAAACAGTGCCCGGGCAGCCTGACGGGCCTTTTCAGCCTCCTCCTCGCCGTGAACCAGCTTCGTCAGCTCATAGGCCAGGATATCCTTGGCCTCGTTGAGCTTTGCGCCCTCCCACTCGGCCATCTCATTGATCTGCTCCAGGGGCAGGAACGTCAGCATCCGGATGCACTTGAGCACGTCGGCGTCGCCCACATTGCGCCAGTACTGATAGAATTCGAAGGGGCTGGTCTTGTTGGGATCCAGCCATACGGCGTTGCCGGCGGTCTTGCCCATCTTGTTGCCCTGAGAATCCGTCAGCAGGGTGATGGTCATGGCGTGGGCATCCTTGCCCAGCTTCCGGCGAATCAACTCCGTGCCGCCCAGCATATTGCTCCACTGGTCGTTGCCGCCGAACTGCATATTGCAGCCGTTGTGCTGGAACATATAGTAGAAGTCGTAGCTCTGCATGATCATATAGTTGAATTCCAGGAAGCTCAGGCCCTTCTCCATGCGCTGCTTATAGCACTCGGCCCGCAGCATATTGTTGACGGAGAAGCAGGCGCCCACCTCCCGCAGCAGGTCCACGTAGTTCAGCTTCAGCAGCCAGTCGGCGTTGTTGAGCATGATGGCCTTGCCCTCGCCGAAGTCGATGAACCGCTCCATCTGCCGCTTGAAGCAGGCGGCGTTGTGGTCGATGTCCTCCTTGGTGAGCATCTTGCGCATGTCCGTGCGGCCGGAGGGGTCGCCGATCATGGTGGTGCCGCCGCCGATGAGGGCGATGGGCTTGTTGCCCGCCATTTGCAGGCGCTTCATCAGGGTCAGGGCCATGAAATGTCCAGCCGTCAGGGAGTCCGCCGTGCAGTCAAAACCAATGTAGAACGTGGCCTTGCCGTTGTTGATCATCTCGCGGATCTCATCTTCGTTGGTGACCTGAGCGATCAGGCCGCGGGCCACCAGTTCTTCATAAATTCCCATGTTTTCTGATTCCTTTCCGATATTTTTGGCTTCCAGGGGGCAAGAAAAACGCCCCCTGTCGTGTTGACAGAGGGCGACGTAAATCGCGGTACCACCTCAGCTTCGCCGCCGCCTCACGGCATGCGGCCTCATCGGGTGCAGCGACACCCTATCGCTGTAACGGGCGAACCCGACACATTCCTAATAGGAGAGACCGTTCAGAAGGCTGCTCCGGGATGTATTCTCCTGCCGCCGCCTCTCCCCTTCTCACCGTCCAGGGGTTCTCTTTGCAGGCGTCATCGGCCGGATACTTCTTCCCTTCATCGCTGTTGCATATGAAGTTGCTTTGTATTATACCGTTCCTTCTCCCCGTTGTCAACGGGTCAGGCCAAGGTTTTTTTGAATTTGTCCGCCTGGTCCAGCAGCTCCCCGGCGCTCTCCAGCATGGCGGCGGATATGGACGCTCCGCCGGTAAGGCGGGCCAGCTCCTGCTGCCGCTGTGCTCTGTCCAGCTGCACCACCCGGGTAAAGGTGCGTCCGTCCTGCTCCCCCTTCTCCACAGAAAAGTGCGTATCCGCCATAGCGGCCAGCTGGGGCAGATGCGTCACACACAGCACCTGCTTGGTGCGGCTGATCCGGGCCATTTTCTCCGCCACCCGTTGGGCAGCTCGTCCGGACACACCGGTATCCACCTCATCAAATACCATGGTGCCCACCTGATCCTGCTCCGACAGCACGTTTTTCATGGCCAGCATGATCCGGGCCAGCTCACCGCCGGAGGCGATCTTGTGGATAGGCCGCAGCTCCTCGCCCACGTTGGCGGACATCAGGAAGCGCACCTGATCGGCGCCGTTTTCCGCCAGGGCCTGCTCCGTAAAGCAGATGGCAAAGCGAATTTTGCCCATATCCAGCTGCCGCAGCTCCGTGAGAATCTGCTCCTCCAGCCGTCCGGCAGCCTCGTGCCGGGCCTGGGACAGGGCCTCCGCCGCCTGACGGGCGGCCTTTTCTGCCTTCTTCAGCTGCTTTTCCAGATGCAGCAGGGTGTCCCCCGCGTCCTGTATGTCGTCCAGCTCCCGGCGGCAGCGGGTCTGATACTCCAGCATCTCCTCCACTGTGGGGCCGTACTTCTTTTTCAGGCGGTACAGCTGATCCAGCCGTCCCTCCACCCGGTCCAGTTCCTGGGGCGAAAAGTCGAAATCCTCCCGCTTGTCCCGGATGGTATCCGCCAGGTCGTATATTTCACTGTACGCAGCCTCCAGCCGGTCGTACAGCTCTCCCAGCTCGGGGTCTAGCCCCCGTACCGATGCCAGGGATTCCTGGGCCTGACGCACCAGATTGGCCGCACCATCACTGCCGTCGTCGCCGTTGAGGCAGAAATCCGCCCCGGATACAGCGGAAATGAATTTTTCCGCATTGTGCAGCAGTGTCCGGCGGCTTTGCAGCTCCTGCTCCTCGCCGGGACGCAGCTTGGCCCGCTCCAGCTCCTGGAGCTGATAGGTCAGGGTGTCCACCCGGCGGGCCTTCTCTGCCTCGTCCATTTCCAGAGCCTGCATCTGGCGGCGCAAGGCGGCCATGGCCTGGTATTTTTCGCGGTATTCCGTCAGCAGGCCCTCCGTCCGGCCGAAGCTGTCCAGATACAGCAGGTGCTGCTCCTCATCCAGCAGCTGCTGTCCGTCGTGCTGGCCGTGGATGTTCAGCAGGCGGCTGCCCAGGGTACGGAGTTGGGTCACCGTGACGGGGCGGCCGTTGACCCGGCAGACGTTTTTGCCGTCGCCGTGAATCTCCCGCTGCAGCAGCAGCTCCCCCTCCCAGGAAATGCCCAGGTCCTCCCCCAGCCGGGGCGGAACATCCGCGAAGCACGCGCTGACAAAGGCCATATCCGCCCCGGTACGGATCAGATCCCGGGACGTCCGCTGGCCCAGCACGGCGCTGATGGAGTCGATGACAATGGACTTACCGGCGCCGGTTTCGCCCGTCAGGGCGTTGAAGCCGGGCCGGAACGCAATGTCCGCGCACTCGATGATGGCGATATTCTCAATGTGGAGCAATTGCAGCATCTGCGTATCCCTCCGCTGTCCTGCGCGATTTTCTGGCTGTCAGCGCAGCATTTCCTTGATTTCTTCCGTAAAATCCACGGCGCTTTCCGTGTCCCGCATGATCAGCAGAGCCGTGTCGTCGCCGGCCAGGGACCCCACCAGATACGGCACGTCCATACCGTCCACGGCAGATCCCGCGGCATTGGCCAGACCCGGCAGAGTCTTGATGACCACGATATTCTGGGCGTTGTCCACCGTCAGGACGCTCTCCCGGAAAATGGTGCGCAGCTTGTCGGCAAAATTCAGCTTGGTGCGGTGGGCGGAAACGGCATAGCGGTATTTTCCCTGCCCGGCTGGCTCCTTGATCAGGTGCAGCTCCTTGATGTCCCGGGAAATCGTGGCCTGGGTACTCTTGATGCCCTTGGCCTGGAGCCGCTCCAGCAGCTGCTCCTGGGTTTCGATAATCTCCTCGCTGATGATCTGGAGGAGTTGGTTCTGGCGGTCGTTTTTCATTTTTTAGAAGCCTCCGTTCCCATTTTTTTGTCCAGTATTTCGCAAAAGCTTTTTTTGGAGAGACGAACCAGCTTTGTGGTGTATTTTGAGGTGCTCACCCGCACCTGGTCTCCGTTTTTCAAAGAAAACGCTTTGCCGCCGTCTACGGAAAGATAGACGAATTTCCGGTTGGCATCCGCAGCTTCCACGGTGATCACATGGTCCGGTGACAGCACGTAGGAGGACGAGCGGGTGGAATGGGGACATATCGGGGTCAGCAGCAGATTTTTGGCGGTGGGCTCCACAATGGGGCCTCCGGCGGCCATAGAATATCCGGTGGAGCCGGTAGGGGTGGACACGATGATGCCGTCGCCGCCTACCCGGGTCAGGCGTCCCTCCTCCGTGAAGATATCCAGCCGCACCACCCGGGCGATGGACCCCTTTGAGATCACCGCGTCATTCAGGGCGATGTTGCTGTACACCTGCCGTCCTTCCCGCAGCACCGACGCATCCAGCATCATCCGGGATTCTACGGTAAACCGGCCCTCGGCCAGATCCCGCAGCCGGTCCAGCTCGTTGACCTCCAGCTCCGACATAAAGCCCAGACTTCCCAGGTTCACCCCCAGCACCGGCACGCTGTGCAGCGCCACGGTCCGGGCCAGATGCAGAATGGTACCGTCGCCGCCGAAGGCGATCAGCAGATCAGCCGACCGGATCTCCTGCTGCAAGAGCCGCATGGGGATCCCCAGCTCCTCGCCATACCCCTCCCGCTGGAAGGGCAGGCACACAGAGGTCTGCATCCCCAGACTCTCCAGCATATCCCGGGACTGCTTGCAGACCTTCAGTTCACTGTCCCGATACGGATTGGGACAAAGTATCACGCGTTTTGGTTTCATGCCGCTCACCTCAGTCCTTCAATTGGCTGTGAGACGCCTCCACGATCTCCGGCAGGGAAAAGACGCCGGGTGTCCCCTGTCCGTGGCGCAGATAGCCCAGATATTCGATGTTTCCCTCGGGTCCCCGTATGGGCGAGTATGTAATTCCAAGCACTGTAAAGTTACTTTCCTTTGCATGCTCCAGAAAGGCCTCCAGCACCTCCAGGTGCACCGCCGGGTCCCGGACCACGCCTTTTTTTCCGACCTTTTCCCGGCCCGCCTCGAACTGGGGCTTCACCAGGCACACGGCCTCTCCCTCCGGGGACAGCAGTCCGTCCAGCGCCGGCAGGATCAGCCGCAGGGAGATAAACGACACGTCCACCGACGCAAAGTCCAGCTCCTCTGGGATCTGCTCATGGGTAAGATAGCGGGCGTTGGTGCGTTCCATGCACACCACCCGCGGGTCTCCCCGGAGCTTCCAGTCCAGTTGGCCGTAGCCCACATCCACAGCGTAGACCTTTGTGGCCCCGTTTTGCAGCATGCAGTCCGTGAAGCCGCCGGTGGATGCGCCGATATCGGCGCAGACCTTGCCGTCCATGGTCAGGGGAAACGTCTGCATGGCCTTCTCCAGCTTCAGACCGCCCCGGCTGACATAGGGCAAAGCATGGCCCCGCACCTGGATGGCGGCGGTATTGGGCACCGCCGTGCCGGGCTTGTCCACCCGCTGACCGTCAACAAACACACTGCCGGCCATGATAACGGCCTGGGCCTTCTGGCGGCTTTCCAGCAAGCCCTGCTCCACTAGCAGCACATCCAATCTCGTCTTATTGCTCATGCAGCATCTCCTCCACACTGTCTGCCACGCTCCGGGCGTCCAGGCCGAAGGCCCTGTACAGCTGGTCCACCGTGCCTTGGGGGGCAAATCGGCCGCCCAGATTCTTCAGGGTCAGGCAACGGGGCTCCATCCGCTCCTGGGCCAGGATAGCGGCTATGCGCTGACCCACGCAGCCTGTGGCCATGCAGTCCTCCAGCACCAGCAGCCGCTCCGTACCGGAGAGAGCATCCTTTACCTGCTTACTGTCCAGGGGACTGATCTGATTCAGCTTCACCACCCGGACACGGATTCCCTTCTGCGCCAGAAGCTCCGCCGCATCCAGAGCCTGGTTCACCAGAATGCCATAGGTCAGGATGGCGGCATCATCGCCCTCACGCAGACACACAAACGTTCCGTCGCCGCCGTCATCCTGATAGCGGCCCTGGCCGCCCCGGGGATACCGCACCGCCACGGGGCCGTCCAATTCCTCCACCGCACGCCGCAGCATCCGCCGCAGCTCCGCAAAGCTGGCAGGACACAACACCGTCATCCCCGGCACCTGGGACAGGTACATGGGGTCAAAGCAGCCATGGTGGGTCTCGCCGTCGGCGCCCACCAGCCCCGCCCGGTCCACGCCCAGCACCACATGGAGATGATTCAGCGCCACATCGTGCAGCAGCATATCATATCCCCGCTGCAAAAAGCTGGAATACACCGCAAACACCGGCACCATGCCCTGCTGGGCCATACCGGCGCACATGGCCACCGCATGGCCCTCGGCGATCCCCACGTCGAAAAAGCGCCGGGGCAGCGTTCTGGAAAAATCCGTCAAGCCTGTGCCCTCTACCATGGCGGCAGTGACGGCACAGATCCGTTCATCCTCCCGGGCCAGGGACAGAAGCTCCTGTCCGAATACATGAGAAAAGTTCTCCCCTGACGGCTTCAGGGCTCTTCCGGTTTTTACGTCAAAGGGAGCCACGCCATGGAACTGCCCGGGCTCCTTCTGGGCAAAGGGATAGCCCTTTCCCTTGACGGTATGCACATGCAGCAGCACCGGCCGGCGCATATCCCGGGCCAGCACCAGCATTTGGGTCAGCGTCTCCACGTCGTGGCCGTCCACCGGCCCCATATAGGTAAAGCCCATGTTCTCAAACACCGTGCTGCCGGGCAGCAGGGAATTTTTCAGAGCCGTTTTTACCTCGTGACTCATGGCATAGACCCGCTTACCGGTCTGACTGCCGGTAAGCATCTGGCGATAGCGGCGCTTGAACTCGTAGTATCCCGGCGTACTGCGCAGCCGGGACAAATGCCGGGACAGCCCCCCCACATTGGGTGCAATGGACATGCCATTGTCGTTGAGGATCACGATCAGCGGCTCGCCGCTGGCTCCGGCGTCGTTGAGCCCCTCAAAGCTCAGTCCGCCGCCCATGGCGCCGTCGCCGATCAGGGCCAGGACACTGTAATCCTTTCCCTGGAGCGTGCGGGCCCGGGCCATACCCAGAGCCACCGACACCGAGTTGGAGGCGTGTCCGGCAATGAACGCATCGTGAACGCTCTCCCATGGCTTGGGGAAGCCGGACAGGCCGCCGAACTGCCGCAGGGTATCAAACAGCTCCCGCCGTCCGGTCAGCGCCTTGTGCACATAGCACTGGTGCCCCACGTCGAACACCAGCCGGTCCACGGCGGTGTCAAACACCCGGTGAATGGCTACCGTCAGCTCCACCACCCCCAGATTGGAGGCCAGGTGTCCGCCGGTCCGGGATACCTCCCGCACCAGGAAATCACGCAGCTCCGCACAGAGCTGCCGGGCCTGATTCTCGTTGAGCCCCTTCACATCGGCGGGGCTGTCTATGCGGTCTAAAATCAAGTATATCGCTCCATTTCAGCGTGAGAGATGCAGGGCGTGCATGATGCGGGCCACCCGGTACACCACGCTGGTGCACTGGTTGATGGCCACGGTCTTTCCCAAGGCCTTGCCGCCGATGGTAATGCCGGAAATCAGCGCTGTGGCTCCGATGGAGATCAGCACCGACGAGGTGCTGAAGTCCCGCTGCAGATGCGTGACGATCACCGCCGCCGTGGAACCGCTGACGATGCCGCATATATCGCCCACCACGTCGTTGCACACGGACGACACCTGGTTGGCATTTTGCAGCAGACGGATGGCTTCCCGCGCGCCCTTTTCCTTGTGGGCAGCCATGGAGTGGAAGGGCTTGGGGTCTGCCGCCGTAACGGCCACGCCGATCATGTCGAACACGATGCCCAGGCCGATGAACACGGCCAGCACCAGCGCCGCCACGATATAGCCGGTCCCCTCCAAAGCGGTGGAGGAGAAAAAGCTCAGCAGGGCCGACAGCACCACAGCCAGCAGAAACACCCGCAGAGCCCAGCCCCGGCCGCTTTTCTTTTTCCCGCCGTTTTTGTCCTTGCTCCTGTCGCGTTCGCTCAAGAGTAGATTCCTCGCTTTGTTGTTATAGTACACTGAACAGGGCAACGCCGAAGGTTAATCTTACGGCTTAGGTACGGGTTGGATTTCCCCGCAGCGCGCCTTCCGTCGCCGGTCAGGCGGTTTCCCGTTAGGCGCTGCGCCATGGTGTTGCCGGCCATGGGACCCGATTGCCACTTAGTCCGCACTGCAATCCCTCCGATGTCCCGTGAGGACAGCCTAGGTGATTTCCACAGCGGTCAGACCGTCTCTTAGCCTCTTTTGCAGCCAGGGTTTCAAGGGAATCAACACAGCCTCCCTGGCCGGGGAGACCGGTGCTTCCACTTCCCTATCCACCGTGCCCACGCAAGGCAGGCTACTCTGCACACAGCGTTACGGCAGTGAAGCCGGGTAGCACCGCATTGCAGGTTCATCATCTGCCTCGTACACAGGTCGCTTGACCACAGAGGGAGTACGCCTGTGCACAACAGCAGGTCTCCACGGTAGCAGGGTCGGGTCCTCCATGCCATTGGAGGGCGCCCTACCACCGCAGACGCGGGGGCTCCCACGTCTCCCCCCAGCACCCACCCCAAACTGGGCGTAAGCAGCAGGCACCAGGGACTTCACAGTTGTGCCCTTTAAAGGATTTTTAGGCCCTTCTTACAAGACGGCAGATCCGACTAGGATACTGCGCCGCTGTTCAGTAATTAAGTATTTTAGCACACTTTTTCCAAATATTCAAGCATTTTATGCAATATATTCCGTATAAAATGCGGCAGGGACCGCCGCAAAACGGTCCCTGCCGGGAAAAATCACAGAATGATGCAGATCAGACCTCCGCTTCCCTCGTTGATGATGCGCTCCAGCGCCTCCCGCATTTTTTTCTGGGAATCCGTGGGCATCCGGCGCAGCTTTGCCTGCAGATCGTCGCTCACGATCTCATTGAAGCTGCGGCCGAAAATGTTGGACTGCCAGAGCTTGCTGGTGTCTCCCTCAAACTCCTGGAGCAGGTAATTCACCATGTCCTCGGACTGCTTTTCATTGCCTACGATCGGCGATACCGTGGTGGCAATATCGGCGCGTATCATGTGAACAGAGGGCGCGCTGGCCTTCATGCGGACGCTGTATCGTCCGCCCTGGCGGACGATCTCCGGGTCCTCCAGGTTCAGGTCCTCCACGCTGGGCATTACGATGCCATAGCCGGTGTCCAGCGCCGCCTGCATGGCCGGGGCCATCCGGTCATACTCCTTCCGGACAGCGGCCAGGCTGGTCAGCAGCTGCATCAGGTCGCCGTCATCGGTGACGGTGAGGCCGGATTGCCGGCTGAGCGTCTCATAAAACAGCCCCCGCGGCAGATCCAGGTCTGCCGCGGCGATGCCCACGCCCAAATTCAGGCTGCGGACAGATGAGGCGGAAATGTTCCCCTCCCCCTGGAGAGCAGACAGGCAATCCCGCAGCTGGCGCACATGGGCCAGATCTGCCGTCTCCCGGCGCACCGCCTGATATACGCCGGTTTTGATGGGATGGTCCGGCGGCAGGGCCTCCACCCAGGTGGGCAGGAACAGATCCAGCTCCCGCAGCGGAAACTCATACAGCAGCCCCCGCAGCAGCTCGGTGATCTCCGGCTCCCCCAGCTCCAGACAGTTCACCGGCAGACACCGGACGTCGTACTGGCGCTGGATATCAGCGGCGATAGACTGAGCCCGGGGACTCTGGGGCTGGGCGGAATTCAGCAGCACCACAAAGGGTTTTCCCAGCTCCTGCAGCTCCCGAATCACCCGCTCCTCGGCCTCCAGATAATCCTCCCGTGGGATCTCCGTGACGCTGCCGTCGGTTGTGACCACAATGCCCACGGTGGAGTGGTCGCAGATGACCTTCCTGGTGCCAAGCTCCGCCGCCTCAGTCATGGGGATCTCGTGGTCAAACCAGGGGGTCATGACCATCCGGGGCGACAGATCCTCATACTGTCCCACAGCGCCGGGCACCATGTAGCCTACGCAGTCAATAAGCCGCACGGAGAACGTGACCCCCTCCTCCATGCAGACCTCCACCGCCTCCTCCGGAACAAATTTGGGTTCCGCCGTCATGATGGTGCGGCCGGAGCCGCTTTGCGGCAGTTCATCCCGCGCCCGGTCCCTGCGGTAGCTATCGTCGATATTGGGCAGCACCTGGGTCTCCATAAACCGTTTGATAAAGGTGGATTTTCCGGTGCGTACCGGACCCACCACGCCGATATAGATACTGCTGCCGGTGCGGGTCGCCATATCCTGATAAATGGATGCGGACTGATTCATGGTCCATTCCTCCTGCTCCATAACATCTTGTCTGGTGTACTACTGTATGCACCGATGGCGTTGGATAGACGGGAATATTTTGTCAAAAAGCTCAACAAACTGTTGATTATCAGTCAGCGTCTATGTTAGAATACAGGTCAGATAGATCGTTAAAAAGCCAACAAAGGGGAATGTGGATATGGAACAGTCCGGTACGGACCGTCGGGTGCGAAAAACGAAAAGTCAGCTGCGTCTGGCGCTGATGGAGCTGCTGGTGGAAAAAAGCGCAAAGAACATCTCTGTGCGGGAGCTGGCGGAGCGGGCGGATATCAACCGCGGCACCTTTTACATCCACTATCGGGACGTTGGCGACCTTTTGCAGCGCCTGGAGGATGAAATGGCCGACCGGCTGGCGGACCTGTGCAAGAGCCACAGGCCCGAGGACTCCGCGCCGGGTCAGTTTCCCTTTCTGCGGGATCTGTACCGGTTCATCCGGGACAATGCAGATCTGTGCCGGGTGCTGTTGGGTCCCAACGGGGACATTGCCTATACCGACCGCATCTGCCGCATTCTGCGGGACAACTTTCTTTTTGATTTCCTGTCTCTGTTCTATCCGGGAGACCGGCAGCGGCTCAACAGCTTCTGTTCGTTTATCGTGTCAGGCAACCTGAACCTGGCGCTGGCCTGGCTGCGGGAGGGTGGGCAGGAATCACCGGATGAGATGGCCCAACTGGCAGGCGGCATCATCATGGGCGGCGTCAGCGCCCTGAAGCCCTGAAAGCAGCGCGTCCTCCGGCTATAAGCCGGAGGACATTTTTTTCGCGCAGGATCAGTGCTTTTTCACCTTAGCCAGCCGGAAGCCGAAGAAAATGCCGCATACACCGCCCACAATGTGGGTCAGATGGGACACGTTGTCCGTTCTGGTAAGGCCGTCGGCGATCTCGCTGCCTAAGTAAAGGGCCACCACCAGCAGCATGGTCAGAGGAATGCCGCCCTTCTTCATCTCCGTAAAGGACGAGAGAACGATCATCATAAACACCACGCCGCTGGCGCCAAGCAGAGCGGAGTGGGGAAACAGCAGGAACTGCACCAGCCCCGTGGCAAAGGCGGTGACCGCGATCGTTGCCAGCAGATTCCGGCTGCCGTATTTTTCCTCCAGCCCCGGCCCTACCAGCAGCAGAAGCAGCATGTTGCTCATATAGTGGCTATAGCCCGAGTGGCCCAGAACGTGGGTAAAAAACCGCACATACGTCAGTGGGTCCGTCAGGGGCGCCCGGTAGACGCAGAACAGCCGGGCCGTGGAGGCTCCGCCGGTGGCGGAGTCCAGCACCAGCACCAGCAGGCTGAGGATGGCAAAGCTCAGCACCACCGGTGCGTTGAATCGGATGGCAAATCGTTTCACGAAAAAACCTCTTTCCAAATGTTCTGACTTCGATTATAATGGATGCATGGACTTTTGTAAACAAGGAGGCGCGTTTCGTGAAAAAACCGCTGAAGATCGTGCTGCTGGTGCTGGCGGCTGTGCTGCTGGTGGTCATCAGCTATCTGGCGTATGTGCTCATTGACTATCATCGGCTGGGGGATATGGACCTGGAGGTAGACCGTCAGGTGTCCCAGCCTGCTCAGACCGGATGTGAATACCATCTGCTGTCCTACAACATTGGCTTCGGCGCGTATGAGCCGGACTACGGCTTTTTCATGGACGGCGGAACGGAATCCTGGGCCTGGTCCCAGGAGCGCCTGACGGCCAACGTAGGGAACATCGGAGCCTTCCTGGCCCAGCAGGACGCAGACTTCTATCTCATCCAGGAGGTGGACCGGAACTCCACCCGCAGCTACCATGTGGACGAGGCCGCCATGCTGCGGTCCGTGCTGCCGGAGTATGACGAGACCTGGGCCCAGAACTACGATTCCCCCTTCCTGATGTACCCCCTGCGCCACCCCCACGGGGCGTCGGTGTCGGGGCTGATGACCCTGTCCTCTCTGACGGTGGACAGCGCCCGGCGGGTGGAGCTGCCCATCGAAAACAGCCTCATGAAGCTGGTGGACCTGGACCGGTGCTACAGCGTACACCGCATCCCGGTGGCAGACGGCGGCGAGCTGGTGCTGTATAACCTGCACCTGTCGGCCTACACCTCCGACGGCACCATCGCCATGGAGCAGCTGAAGCTGCTGCTGGACGACATGCAGCGGGAGTATGCCGCAGGCAACTGGTGCGTGGCCGGCGGCGACTTCAACAAGGACCTGCTGGGCGACTCCGCCGCCTACTTCGGCGAGGCGGACCAGGAATACACCTGGGCCCAGCCCATTCCGGAGGACACCTTCAACGGGTACAATATCTCCCTGGTGGCCCCTCTGGACCCGCAGAATCCCGTGCCCAGCTGCCGCAATGCCGACGGTCCCTATCACCAGGGGCAGTATGTGCTGACGGTGGACGGCTTCCTGGTGTCCGACAACGTGACGGTAACGGACAGCGGCGTTGTGAACCTGGCCTTTGCCTACTCCGACCACAACCCCGTGGAAATGCGCTTCGTGCTGGAGAAATAAGATGGGCAAGTATGAAGGCTCATGGAGCGGCATGCGCCGATATCTGGAGCATGATATGCTGGCACCCTGTCTCTATGGCCGGGTGCGTTACGGCTGCACTGCCTATGTGGGGATGGACGGCTCCCGGATATTTGAAATATGCATCGACGGAAGGCCAGTAAAGCACTTTTCTCTGGAGACCGTCAACACTTGGTTCCTGGATAACGGCTATCGGCCCGGTCCCCGGCCTGTGGGCCTGGGGGAATACTGGGACGGCCTGTGGATGCTGCTGGACGAGGTGCCCCGTTCCCGCCGGACGGCGTACACCGATGATGAGTTCTGCGATGCGTTAGCCGCCTACCGAACACAGGACATTGCGGCCAGCCTTCACTCAGAAGACCCCCTGGTCCGGATGCTGGCGATTCTGGACCGCCGGGTGGGCAAGCGAACCCTGTCCGCTCTGCGGGACACTGTTTCCCAACAGCCGGAGTGGCTCCGGAACTTTTACCGGCTGCGGATGGATGCCGAGGATTTCCAGCACAAATTGTAAAAAAGTGTCGCCCTTTTTTGACAAGCCAAAAAAGCAGTGCTACGGCGCAGTGCCGCGGCACTGCTTTTCTTCATATCACGCCTTTCGCCCCCAGCGGGCCATATAGCGGAACGCGGCAGGCCAGAGTGCACCGGCGAACAGCACCATAATGCCATAGCGCACGGCCCCGGCCACACCGGGACTGTGCAGCAGCGCCAGCAAGGGTGCCTTCAGCCCTGCCCGGATGCCCATCAGCAGCGCAAGGCCCAGCACCACCTTCAGAAGCTGCACCCACCACACGGCCCGGGTGTCGAACCGGATATACCGCCGGTCCAGCCACCAGGAAATGCCGAAGCCCACCGTGGCCCCCAGCAGCTTCCAGCCGTTTTCCCGGCCGGAGGTCAGGTTGGCCGGATCCACGTCCGCCGGGAAGGGATGCACATACGCGAACACCAGGTACGCGGTGCCTGCCAGCAGCATCCCGGCCAGCAGTCCCGCCATCAGGCGGGGCCTGCGGCTTGCCTGACGGATCAGGGGATACAGCGCCAGCACCATCACCCCGGCCACGGCGAAGGACACCCCCACATCCAGGGGCGTATGCACCCCCAGATAGAGACGGGAAAACGACACCGCCAGCAGCACCGCCACGCAGGTCCACCGGACCCAGGGCCGCCGGGTGGACCGAGCGATGCCGCCGAAGGTAGCCACGGCATTCTGGGTGTGGCCGCTGGGGAAGGAATAGCCCGTGGCCTGCGCCCGGGCACTCTCCACAATGGTGAAATCCGGGTCCCGGACCCAGGGCCGGGGAATGCGGAACAGCAGCTTCAGAAACTGGTTCACCACCGTGCCGAAAAAGCCCATCAGCAGCAGGTAATACCCCTCCTCCTTGCTGACACACCAAAAGATCAGGATCGCCGCCACCATGAACACGGTCTCCTCACCCAGATGGGTGACTGCTGAGAACACCGCGTCCCAGAACGGGGTCCGCAGGCGCTCCAGCGCATATAGCAAATTCATTGCCTTCCCTCCTTTTGGCGTTATTGTACCGTATTTTCCGTCCCGGCGCAAGAGGGAGCCGCGCCGCATATACTGTGGCAGAGGAGGGAGATACATGAGACGGGGAAATTGCGGCGCGGTCATCGGCGTGTGCGCACTGGGCCTGGGGCTGGGGATCCTGATCGCCGCCATCTTCCCGGTTGGTGCGCTGATGTTCCTGGTGGCGTTTCTGCTGATCGCCTGCGGGATCGTATGCTTAAAGGACGGGAGGTAACAACCATGAAGATCGTGATCTGGAAAGCGCCCCGGTGTCTGCGGGGCCTGCTGCGGCGGATGTTCGGCATCCGGGAATAACCCGGCGTTCTCCCGCATAGCCTTGGGACAGTGAAAACAAGGAGAGGACGGGAAACGCATGGAATTGGAGCTGAAATTTACGGAAGTCACCGGCTGTGAGCCGGTAGGCGACCTGGTGACTACCCAGGAGGAGTCCATGGAGACCGCTATCCCGGAATACTGCCCGGATATGGCCCGGATCGTGGACACGGTGGGTCAGCTGCGGCTGCGGGAAAAGCACCTGACCGGTCAGCAGCTCACCGTAAGCGGCAGCGTGGTGCTGACGGTGCTGTACACCTCGGAGGAGAGCACGGGCCTGCGGAGCCTGTCCATGGAGGTGCCGTTTTCCTGCCAGGTGGAGGATAAACGGCTCATGGGCTGCACCGCCGTGTGCGTTGCCGGGCGGCTGCTGCTGGCCGAGGCCCGGGCCGTCACGGCCCGGAAGCTGTATCTGCGTGTGATGCCGGAATTCACCGTGTCCGGCTATGCCAACCGGAGGCAGCGGCTGTGCTGCGGCGTCGGAGAGGACCCGGCCCTGCGGGTGCGGCGGCAGGAGACGGAGCTGGAGCTGCTGACGGCGGTGGAAGAACGGGAATTTTCCTTCACTCAGGAGGCCGTGCCGGAGGGCCCGCCGCCGGAGGACGTACTGATGGAGCAGGCTGCCGCCCGGGTGGAGGAATGCCGGCGGGTAGGCAGCCGTCTGGTGGTAAAGGGTCAGGCAGAGGTGTGCGTTCTGTACCGCGGAGACAACCAGGAGCTGGCGGCCTATCGGACCGCGCTGCCCTTCTCCCAGCTGCTGGACGGCCTGGACCTGCCGGAGGATGCGGACGTGGAAGCCCGTATTCCGTGGGTCCACAGCGAGGCCCGGGTGCTCCGGACGGAAAACGGCCCCGCGTTCGGCATCACCGTCACGGTATGTGCGGCGCTGTTTGTCAGGCGCAGGCAGCAGATCAGCTGTATCGAGGACCTGTACAGTCTGCGGCAGGTGGCCCGGGTGCAGCGGCAGGAGACAGACCTGCCGGTGTCCTGGCGGCGGGAGACCCACACCCAGGAGGCAGTGCAGCAGCTGGAGTTCGGCCAGGGCCGGCCCTTTGCGTATCTGACGGCGGCAGACTGCGGCGGCGTCAGCGTGGTGCAGGAGGGCGGCAGTCCGGCCCTGCGGTGTACGGTGCGGCTGCGGGTACTGTACCTGGACGAGAGCGGGACGCCGGTGTGCGCGGAGCGCTCTGTGGAGGTAACAGCCCCGGTGTCCTGGGAGCCGCAGACGGTCCGCGCCGCCTGCGGCCTGCCGCAGCTGCAATTCACCGGCAGTGCCTGCCGTCTGGCGGTACCGGTGACCTTTGAGGCCTGCCAGTGCCGTCGCCGGCCGGTACCGGCGGTGTCGGCGGTGGAGCTTCAGGACCCGCCGCCGGAGCCCCAGCCGTCTCTGATCCTGCGCCGCATGGCAGAGGGCGAGACCCTGTGGGACATTGCCAAGCAGTACCGCACGGACCAGGACGCCATCCGCTCCGCCAATGAGCTGACGGAGGAGGCCCGTCCGGAGGGTATGCTGCTGATTCCCCGGGTGCGGTGAAAACGCGGCTGAAATCACGATAGAATGGGGCGGACCAGAGGTCCGCCCCACTGGCTTGGGGGTTGACTTTGCCCATTCAAAGCAGTAATATATACTCACCATTGAATGAGACAGAGGAATGACTATGGCCGAGAGAATGACCGCAAGAAAACGCCAGGCCCTGGAGATGCGCGGCCGCATCCAGAGCGCCGCCCTGGACCTGTTCGACCGGGAGGGTTTTGAAAACGTCTCCGTGGAGGAGATCGCCCAGACCGCCGGATGCTCCGTGGGCAACATCTATCACTATTTCAAAAGCAAGGACGAGCTGGCCATTCAGGTAACCAGCCATGTGGACGATGCATACAGCGAGCTGGAGGAGGCGTATCTGGCGGACACCGCCCGGCCCGCCCGGGAGAAGCTGCTGGACTTTGTGGGCCGGTCCCTGGAGATCAGCGTGTCGGATCCGGTGCTCTATAAAGCGTTTATCCACGGGCTGCGGTATCCGGAGCAGCGGGTGCTGCAAAAAAACGACAGCCGCGTCTATTTCCGTGTACTGCTGGAGCTTGTCACCCTGTGCCAGGAGGAGGGCAGCATTCACCCCTCCCACGACCCGGATCAGGTGGTGGAGGAGCTGGTGGTGCTGCACCGGGGCGCACTGTTCGAGTGGCGCATTTATGAGGGCCGCTTTGACCTGCCCCAGCTGGGCCGCCGCATGGCCCGTCAGCTGCTGCGGGGCCTTCATTATGCAGATTGACCAATAAAAACGGTATTTTGTTGCATTTTTCTTGGAAAAAGAATGCATTGCAATTTGCCTATGCGACCCGTATAATAAACAAGAAAATTTTGAAGGGAGTGAGCAAGATGAAGTTCCGTATTCTGAACAATAAAATCTCCGCTCCCGCTGTTTTCATTTTCGTTTTCCCCTTTTGACCGGTATTTTTACCGGTCATTTTTTTTGGTCATTATCCCCCCTTCTGTTAGCAATAAACATCACATAAATGAGCGCAAAAGAAAGAGAGGAACTGTCACATGAAGAAAAACCTTGGACAAGACGCCATCTACGACGCCCGGGAGCTGGGTGTTCCCCGGATGCTGGTGCTGGGCCTGCAGCACCTGTTCGCCATGTTCGGCGCCACCGTGCTGGTGCCCATCCTGGTCACCAAGTACGGTCTGCCCCTGTCCATCCAGACCACCCTGCTGTTTGCCGGTCTCGGCACCCTGCTGTTCCACCTGTGCACCAAGCTGAAGGTTCCCGCCTTCCTGGGCTCCTCCTTCGCCTTCCTGGGCGGCTTTGAGGCGGTGGCCAGCCTGGATGTGGGCAAGTTCGCCGGCATGAGCGGCGAGGAAAAGCTGCCCTACGCCCTGGGCGGCATCGTGGTGGCCGGTGCCCTGTATCTGATCCTGGCCCTGCTGTTCAAGCTGGTGGGCCCCCAGAAGGTCATGCGCTTCTTCCCCCCCATCGTCACCGGCCCCATCATCATCCTCATCGGCCTGAACCTGTCCGGCTCCGCCATCGCCAACGCCTCCACCTGCTGGTGGCTGGCTCTGGTGGCCATCGCCATCATCGTGGTGGCCAACATCTGGGGCAAGGGCATGGTCAAGATCATCCCCATCCTGCTGGGTG
>OLPF01000279.1_pt1 | contig 59361 bp, 58 predicted proteins | sample 1673121 | NCBI WGS metagenome assembly OLPF01 (sample SAMEA3136756, study PRJEB25190) | human gut metagenome
TTCTCGTTTGTTAAAATTAACAGGGTTGTATCATTGTTTAATTTTCAAGGTTCATCCGCCCTCCGTTTTTCGAGGGCTTAAACAGTATACCACGGCATTTCGGTTTTGTCAATACCTTTCGCCGAAATTTTTTAAGAGACGAAAACAAATAAAAAATCGGTTTTTTCGTTGCAGTTATGGGCTTTTTCGGTTTTCCTGCAAATTTCATTCAAAATTAGTTTACATTTATCTGTTGTCCCTTTCCGACTCGAACACTCTTAAACGGATAAAAATCCGGGCACAGACTTCACCTGCACGGAATTTATATGATTTAATTCCAAATATCTTCCCGAAATTGCGGTTGACTTTTTTTTCCAACTGTGCTATTATGTAATCAACATATATAATATGGAAGGAACGCGCAATGAAAATTAAAAACATCCTTTCCGCCGCGCTCGTCGTCGGCTTTATCCTGACGGTATTTGCCGGCTGCGCAAAGAAAGAACCGACATTCCGATTGAGTCAGACGGAATTGAATATTGACTGCGGAGAAACACAGACCCTTTCCGTTGCGCTTGAAAATACGGGCTCCGACCCTTACGGCATCGTTTGGGAAAGCGACAACACAGATGTCGCAACGGTCAAATCCGGCATTGTGACAGGCGTTTCCGCCGGAGTCGCGGTCATAAAAGCGAGAGTGACGGTGTATTCCAACAGCAAAACGGTCTCCGAAGAACTCACCTGTACGGTGACGGTCGCGGGAACTCCGACGCTCAGTGCGATCTCGTTTGAAGAATCCGAGCAAACGGTCGCTCCCGGTTCGACGATCCTTCTGTCCCCCGTTCTTACCCCGAACGGAGCGCCCTCAACGCTCGTTTGGAGTTCCTCCGACGAAACCGTCGCGACGGTCGACCGATACGGATGCGTGACCGCGATCGGCGAAGGAACCGCAACCGTGACCGTCGTCGATGAAGCGACCTCTCTGTCCGCGCAATGCACGATCAGGGTCTCGGAAAACGCCTCCGGACCTACCGAGCCGACAGGAACGGATCTGACACTTAACAGAACACAGATCTCACTTTATCCGGGAGAAGCCTTCTATCTCACGGTCGAAGACGCCCCCGGAGAACTCACATGGAGCTCTTCAAACACGGATATTGCCGCCATAAGAAGCGACGGATATGTCAAAGCCGTCAGCCCCGGAACGGCAGTTATCACAGTCACCGACGGTATCAACCGCGCGAGTTGTACGGTTACGGTCATGTACTATCCCTCTGCACCCGAAGGAACGACCGAAGCGCCGCAGCCCACGACGGAAGAACCTCAGCCTCCGACAGATACGCCGACGGTTCCCGACATTCCCACTTCGCCCGAACCCGAGACACAGACCGACGGAGAAGAATAAAAACCGAAAACAACCGACAGCGGCTTCTTTCCCGAGGGGATATGAAGCCGCATCTTTTTCGGGAGAGATAAAACATACGAAAATTTATTTTTCGGCACGATTACACAAAAAACGACGGTAATCGAAAATGCCCTCTTTACTTTTTGCATTTTTTTTGTTATAATATAGGTCACCGAAGTTTCGGAAAGGAAAAGACGACCGTCCGCAGGAAGAATAATTCTCCGATCGGGCGTAAAGCAAGAGAAAAGTCATGGACAACACCGTTATATTCGAAGCGCTTGACACCTTCTCGGTTCCCGTAAAGGTGGCGGACGAACATTTGCAGGCTCCGCCGACGGCGCTGAGGCTTATTCTGTTTCTTCTGAGAAACAAAAACGCTTCGTATACAAAAGAAGACATCATGAATGCCGTCGCGGGGACCGAACAGGAGATCGACGACGCTTTTGCGTATTGGTGCAAAGCGGGGATCCTGTTCAGAACCGCAAACAGATATATGTTTGAGCGCCCGAAGATCGCGGCGTCGGAGATCATGAAATACACTCCCGCGCAGATCGCCGAGCGCGTCAAAAAAGACGGCGGGTTGCGTTTTCTTTACGGAATGGCTGAAAAACTCTTCGCAAAGACCGTGTCCGACACCGACGCGTCGCTGATTCTTTCGCTTGTTGAGTGGAACGGGATAGAAACGGAAGCGGTCGCGCTTTTGCTTCAATATGCCGCGGATATGGGAATGTCGCTTTCACGGGTTCAGAAACTCGGCATCGAGTGGATGGAAAACGGGATCACGACGCCCGAAAGAGCGGAAGCGTACATAAAGACCCAAAAAGAGAAGAAAGAACTTTTGAACCGCATCGCCCGAATGCTCGGCATAAGCCACCGCGCGCTGACGCCCGGAGAAAAGAAAGCGTTTACGACATGGACGGAGGAATACGGTTTCGGGCTTGATATGATAAATCTCGCTTACGACAGAACGGTCGCAAGCACGGGAAATTATTCCTACGCATATATGAACACGATCCTCAAATCATGGCATGAAAGCGGGTTCAAGACCGTGTTTGACGCGGAAGAGGGAGACAAAAAGCCCGAAAAGAAAGCGGCAAAGACAACGGGTAAGAAGCCGCGTTACACAAAAAAAGAGCGATCGGAAGACAATAAACAGTCGATGAAAGACAGTTGGGAGATCATTCTCAGCGACATAGAGGAGGATCGGGAATGAAAAGAGAAGACTGCCGCCGCAGAACGGACGAACTTTTCTCGCAGAAACAGGCTGACGTTCTGACACGCCGCGCCGCGCACCGATCCGAGATATATAAAAAATTCCCGCAGATTCTCGAAACGGAACGTCGGATGGAGAGCGTGTCTGCCGAATTTTTCTCGAAGATGGCGGACGGAGATCTCTCCGAAGAGGAATTTGAAAAATTAAAGACCGAAAGTCTCGCGCTTCAAAAGGAAAGAGAAAAAATACTGACGGACAACGGCTATTCCGCAGACTATCTCTCCCTTCAATACGAATGTCCAGTCTGCAAGGACGAGGGTTTCGTCGGATCGGAAATGTGTATCTGCTACAAAAAGGCGTTGGCGGAAGAATTTTTGCGCTGTTCAAATATGCAGAAGATATATCAGAACAAAAACTTCCGTAATTTCGATCTGACCTTCTATTCCGAGGGCGCAGACAGAAATAAAATGGAAGCAGCGCTTGAATACTGCAAAAAATATGTCCGCAGCTTCGACAAAGTCTGCCGCAATCTTCTGTTTCTCGGAGATCCGGGAAGCGGAAAGACCTTTCTTTCCTGCGCGATCGGAACGGAACTGATAAAAACGGGTCATTTTGTTCTCTATACGCCGATACAGGATATGCTCGACGATTTTGAGAAAGTGCATTTCGGAAAAGGTGACGCGGACACAGAGTCATATAAAGAATGCGATCTTCTGATCATCGACGATTTCGGCGCGGAGTTCAAAAACTCTTTTTCCGAAAGCGTTCTGTACAATATTATCAACGACCGTCTCAATGAAAAAAAGCCGATGATAATCAGCACAAATTACGACGAGGATGAGATCGAAGAGAACTACCACGACCGTCTGTTTTCGAGAATGATGTACGAATTCGCAAAGATCCCGTTCGCAAAAGTCGATATCAGACGCGAAAAAGAACGCCGCCTGTTGGAAAGGAAAAAGAACGGGAAGTGAACTCTGTCCTGATATGTCCCGTCTGCGGGGAAGCCCTTGAAAAAAGAGAAAAAAACTTCGTATGCAAAAACCGTCATTCTTTCGATACCGCGAAAGAGGGATATGTCAATCTGCTGACGGGTAATCGCGCCGGAGGCGGAGACAACACGGAAATGGTCGCCGCGCGACGGTCTTTTCTTTCGGGAGATTATTACGGGTGTCTGCGCGAAGCGATGCGCCCTCTCTCTTACGGGACGGTGCTCGACGCCTGTTGCGGGGAGGGTTACTTCACCGAAGCCGTCGCGGAAAAGGCCGAACGGGCGTTCGCCTTCGATCTGAGTAAGGACGCGGTCAAACGCGCCGCGAAAAGGATAAAAAACGTGACGTTTTTCGTCGGGAACATTGCGGCGATCCCGATAGCGGACCGATCGATCGATGTTCTGACTCATATTTTCGCTCCCATGCACGGGGAATGCGCAAGAGTGTTGAAAGACGACGGGGTTCTTTTTCAGGTCGTTCCGGGAAAACGCCATCTTTGGCAGATGAAACAGGCGCTTTACGATAAGCCTTACGAAAACGATCAGGCGTCCAATCTGCCGCCGTGCTTTCATGCGGTCGAAGAGATCCGCATCGCGGACATCGTGACCGTTCCGCACGAAGATCTCGGAAATCTGCTGAAAATGACGCCTTACGCCTATAAGACCTCGGAAGCGGCGACGAAAAGATTTCTCGAAATGCCCGAACTGAAAACAGAAACAGAATTTATTATTTATAAAGCGATAAAGGATCGCAGACCGTAAAAAAGTCTGCGATCCTTATTCTTTCGGTTTTCCGAATTACTTTCTTTTTGAAAGAACGTCTTTCTCGTATTTTTCGATCTCTTCAAACCATGCGAGGTCGGAAGCAACTCCGCACTCCTCGCAGAACTGAGCCCAGACCGCGCCGAACGGAAGCGTCTTCATCTCTTCCTGCATAACCATGAGTTTTGTGAACTCCGCATTATCCTGAAGGTTTCTGAATGTTTCGTTCGGTGTGCAAAGAGCGGAGAGAAGCGCCTTTTTCCAACTGCGAACGCCGACGACCCAAGCCGCGATACGGTTTATGCTCGCGTCAAAATAGTCGAGAGCCATATAAACCCTGTCGAGCGCATCGTTGCGAACGATCTCCTTCGCCATTTCCTTCGTCTCATCGTCGAGAAGCAGAACGTGGTCGGAATCCCAGCGGATACCTCTCGTTATATGGAGCGCGATTTCGGGATAGAAGCAAAGAAGCGCGGGGATCTTGTCGGAAACGACCTCGGTCGGATGATAGTGGCCGTTATCCATGAGGGGAAGGCATCCTTCGTGCGTCGCGGCAAACGAGAGCGTGAATTCCGCGCTGCCGGCGGTGAAACTCTCAACACCTATGCCGAAGACTTTCGACTCAACGCAGGGCTTGACGAGGTTTTTGTCAAACGGCTCCGAAAGGATCTCTTCGATGGACTGCTTATATCTGAGACGGGGACCCATGCGGTCGGCGGGAACATCTTTGAAGCCGTCTCCCGTCCATATGTTCATAACGCAGGGAACGCCCGTTTCTTCCGCGAAATACTGCGAAATTCTGATGCATGCCTTGCCGTGCTCTATCCAGAATTTGCGAACATCTTCATCGGGGCTGGACAGCGTCAGCCCGTTTTTGACCATCGGGTGAGAGAAGAAAGTCGGGTTGAAATCGATGCCCATATTTCTTTCTTGCGCAAACTCGACCCATTTTTTGAAGTGCTTCGGCTCGATCTTGTCTCTGTCAACAAATCCGTCCTCAAAGATCGCATAGCACGCGTGAACATTCAATTTCATTTTTCCGGGGCAAAGAGAAATCGCCTTGTCCATATCGGAAAGAAGTTCTTCGGGATTTCTCGCTTTTCCGGGATAGTTTCCGGTTGTCTGTATACCTCCGGTCAAAGGTCCGTCGTGATCGAATCCGATAACGTCGTCACCCTGCCAGCAATGAAGAGACAGCGGAACGTTTTTAAGTTTTTCGATCGCGGCATCGGTATCGACTCCGAAAGCCGCATAAGCCGCTTTCGCTGCTTCGTAACTTTTGTTCATATCTGAATTACCTCTTTCATAAAGGATTTTTTAATATTTTCTGCAAAACGGCGCATATTAAAACCGAGAAGATGAAAAGGAGGCTCAAAGCCATGTTTTGTTCTCATAAAAAGACCGATATTCTGATAGGTATGATAGCCGGAATCGCGGTCGGCGCTCTTGCGGCGACCTGCACCTGTTTCGGCACGGACCGCAAAAAAATGAAAAAACTCAAAAGCGGAGCGACCCGCGCGTTCAAGCAACTGACGAACAAGTTCGGCAGCTTTATGTAACCGAAAAAGCCGCTTCCGTCACATCCGGAGAGAAACCTCTTCTCTTCATATTTTTAATCATATCAAAATAAGCATCAAAAGTCAAGTCCATTCACAAAAAAACTTGACTTTTTGCTTTATAGATGCTATAATATAAGCCGATAACGAATTTTACGGATAAAGGAGATACTTCGAATGGCTCAGAAATTCATTACATATAAACAGCGTCCTCTCGTCAGGATGGGCAATCTGATCTTTTACGGAGATCAGAATGAAAAGTGTTACGTTATGATGTCGATCATCGACACGCAGAACAAGGACGACCTTATGCTCTCGGGGAAAGTCGAAGTTCAGCTCCTGCTGACCGACAAGAGCGTTCCGCCCGCCGAGGCACTTGTCAAGAAGGCCGAAAAACAGGGACTTTACGCCGCATTCGATCTCGCGAGCGTCTGGCTCGACATTGCGAACAAGTGATTTTCGGAGAAAACAGCAAAAGTATAAGCGACCGCAATGCGGTCGCTTTTTTCATGTTGAGTTACGCTGTCGGGGGCAACCGTGCGGACAGATTGGACGCGGCTCCTTCGGTCTCCCGTATGCGTGCAAATATAAAACGCGTATCTTTCCCCGTTTCGGCAAGTGTTTTTCGGACGCCGTGTCAGTATGCGAGTTTTTCTTCCGTCCAGTCCTTGACTTTTTCGTAATAGTCGGCGCAGAGTTTTTTCGCGCCCGCGAGGTCGTGTTCGCGGCAGTTTCCGCACTCGCGCGGTTCGGTGCCGGGGATCTTGCCCTCATAATCGGCAATGAACCTGACAGTTTCGAGGATCAGGCAGATCGCTTCGGCATGGGAAAGTCCGCTTGTCAGAAGATAAAAACCCGTGCGGCAGCCCATAGGACCGAAATAGATGATATTTTCGCCGTACTTTCCGTTGCGGGCGTGCACGGCGAAAAGATGCTCGACCGTGTGCATCGCGGCGTTTTCCATATACACGTTTTCGGGATTGTTCGGAACGATGAATCGCAGGTCGTAGGTCACCACGTCGCGGTCTTTTCTCGAAAGATATATTCCCTCTTTCAGTTTCGTATGATCGACTTCAAAGCTGGCAATGGTCTTCATTTTCATTCTCCTTTGAACATATCGTAAACATCGCGACGGAGCAGTCCGAATTTTTTCGCGACCGCCGCGCTCGCCGCGGATTTGGTCATTCCTTCGGAAACGGCGTCCGCAAACGCCTTCCGTATATCTTCCTCGGAGATCTCCGCGTCATTTTTTTCGGGCGCGCCCTCAATCACGAGAACGAACTCTCCGCGAGGCTCGTTTTCCTTATAATACGCGACGGCATCGCTCAGCGTCGTCAGAAGAACTTCCTCGTATTTTTTCGAGATCTCGCGGACAAGAGAGATCTTTCTGTCACCGAGGACGAGAAGAATATCGTCGAGAGTTCCGCGAAGTTTGTGCGGGGCTTCGTATATGACTATCGTTCTTTTTTCGTCGAGAAGCGAATTTAGATGCTTCATGCGGGAATTGTAAGCCGTGCTCAGAAAGCCCTCAAAACAAAATCTTTTCGTGCTTATCCCGCTCATCGCGAGTGCGGTCACGACGGCGCACGGACCGGGGATCGCGCTGACGCGCAGACCGTTTTCGTGACACTGGCGGACAAGAACCTCGCCGGGATCGGAAACTGCGGGCATTCCCGCATCCGAAACGAGAGCGCAGGTCTGACCCTGCAAAAGTTTTTCGACTATTTCCCCGCCGCGTTTTGAGACATTATGCTCATGATAACTGACAAGAGGTTTTTTTATGCCGAAATATTTCAGAAGGATCCCGCTGTTGCGCGTGTCTTCCGCCGCGACGAAGTCAACGCTTTTCAGCACCTCGACCGCGCGCGGTGAAAGGTCGGAAAGATTTCCGATCGGAGTTGCGACGACATAAAGCGAAACATCTCTTTTTTCCATATCATTCAGCCTTTTTATATATTTTTTTTATGAACGGTGAATAGTCTCCGTTTTCATCATGTATGACGACGGTTCTGACATCAAGCCCCGGCATCGCGCCTTTTTTCCCTTCGACAAGAACGATATAAGGCGGCTTTTCCTCTTTTGAAGAGACCGTCCAAAGCCGTTTGGGCTCAATCCCCGCCGCAGTCATGGCGGAGAACAGTTCGGAAAGTCTTGACGCGGGAAAAACGGCGCAAAACCTCCCGCCGCCGCGAAGCAGATGCTTTGCGGCAGAGCAAACGGTTTCTATCGAACAGAATTTTTCGGCGCGGGCAAACTCTTTTCTCCCCGCCGCAGTCACTCCCGAATTTTCGGCAAAATACGGAGGATTTGCGGTCACGAGATCGAATTTTCCGTAAGGAAGGAGCCTTGCGACGTCGGAAACATCGGCGTTCAAAACCTTTATCCTGTCGCTCAAACCGTTTATACCGACGCTTTTTTCGCAAAGTTCGGCGGTTTTTCCGTCGATCTCGACGCAAAGAAAATCGGCGCGGCTGTCAACGCTCATCAGCAAGGGTATTATGCCCGTCCCGCTGCAAAGATCGCATGAATGCGAAACTTTTCTCATGCCCGCAAAATACGAGAGAAGAACGCTGTCCGTTCCGTAAGCAAAAGCCTGTGTGTCGCGGTAGATTTTCAGACCGCCGACATGAAGATCGTCAAGTACAGTCATAACTCAAAATCAAAAAAAATCGGCGACACCGGAAAAGATGTCGCCGATCGTTCGTAATGCTTATTCAGCAGAGGGAGCGCCTACGGGGCAAGCATCAGCGCAAGCACCGCAGTCGATGCACTTATCGGCGTCGATAACGAATTTGCCGTCGCCCTCGGAGATAGCCTCAACAGGGCAACCGTCAGCGCAAGCGCCGCAGGAAATGCACTCGTCGGAAATTTTGTATGCCATAACGGATATCCTCCTTATATTTTTTCTATATAATATCATCTTTCGACAGATTATGCAATACATTTTCTGAAAAATTCATATTTTTCATACTTAACGGAAGAAAACGGAGAAACAGTCTTTTTTAACCGGGATCTCAGTCCGCTTCAAGATCTCTGATCTGTTCGGCGGACAGTTCCTCCGCATCGTCCTCCTGCTTCTGAGCCTTTCCGCCGCGAATGATCTTCACCTCGGACGCGGGATACGATTTAATTTCGACATTATCCTTTTCAAAACGAACCTTGACGGTTTCGTTCAGAACGCTGACCTCGCAGGCAATGCCGACGCCGTCGGGGGTCGAAACGGTATATCCGACGCGGGGCATCGTTTTGTACGCGTCCTCGTAAACGTTTTCCTCGTAACTCAGACAGCAGATCAGTTTTCCGCAAGCGCCCGTTATCTTTGTCGGGTTCGTTGAGATTCCCTGTTCCTTCGCCATGCGGACGGAAACGGGAACGAACTCGCTCAAAAACCTCTTGCAGCAGCAAACTCTTCCGCAGGTTCCGAGAGCGCCGAGCGCCTTTGTCTCATCGCGCGCGCCGATCTGACGAAGTTCAATCCTCGTTTTGAAAACGCTCGCGAGATCTTTGACGAGTTCGCGGAAATCCACTCTTCCTTCCGCAACGAAAGAAAAGATGATCTTGCTGTTATCAAATGTGTATTCAACATCGACGAGTGTCATGCCGAGTTTGTGCTTCGCGATCTTTTCTTCGCAGATCTTGAGCGCGGCTTTTTCCTTTTCGCGGTTTTTGGCGTCTTTTGCAATATCCTCGGGAGTTGCCGCGCGCAGAACGGGGCTGAGGGGAAGGAAACAATCCTTCTCGTCCGCCATTCTGTTCGGAAGCACGACCGTTCCGATCTCGACGCCGCGCGCGGTCTCGACGATGACGCGCGTTCCCTCGTCAAAAGTCATTCCCTTCGGATCGAAGTAATAGATCTTGCTGACTTTTTTGAAGCGTACACCAACTATTTCTACCATATTTACCTCTGTTTTATCTTATTTCTCTGCACCGTTTGACGGTATATACCGACCAAAGATTCAGATTGACGTTTATATTGCTGTTTTCGGCGGTCGTCGCGATCGCGCCGCAGAGAAGCGAAAGTTTTTCCGTTCCGAGAGCGGCAAGCGCCTTTTCAGTCTCGGAAAGCCCGTCGGGTAAGCCGGCAACGGCATAACCGAAGCATCTCTTTATATATTTTTCGAGCGCGGAGACGAGCTCGGTGAATTTCTGTCTTGCGTCTTTTCCCGCAAACGTGAGCAGTTCGGTCATTCCGAGCCACTCTCCGCGAACGAAGGCTTCCGCAAAGCGTTCGCACCGCTCAAAAAGTTCGTCGTCGCGTTTTTTATAAAGTTCCAGCGCCGCGCCGATATATCCGCCGGAAAGCATGACCGCGCGACGAAGCGCCGTCGGGTCGGGATCTCCGAGTTTTTCGAGCAGAGCCTTTTCGAGGACGGTGTCTTCGACCGGACGCATGGAAAGAACGGCGCATCGGCTGAGAACCGTCGGAAGAAATGCGTCGGAAGACTTCGCCGTCAGGATGAAGGTCACGAATTCGGGAGGCTCTTCGAGCGTTTTCAGAAGCGTGTTCTGTTTTTGTTCGTTCAGCAGATCCGCGCCGTCGATGATATAGACTTTATGCGAGCCGTCCGCGGGATACATCTCGACGTCGTCAAGGCTTTCCCTCAGCTCTTTGACGGGGAGGCGGGGATCTATACTCAGAAGATCGAGGTGCATTCCCGCCTCGACTTTTTTGCAGGCAAGGCATTTTCCGCAGGGCTTTTTATCGCCGTCGGACGTGCAAAGGCGCGAAGCGGCGACCAGATGCGCGAGCGTATGTTTGCCGCTCCCGTCGGGCCCTTCAATAAGAAAGGAACTGAAATTTCCCGAACCGTTCAACACTTTTTTTATATGCTCATTTCCGTAAAGGGCGGAAAGATCGATCACTGTCGGGCTCCTTTCTCCGTGCCGATTCTATTACACGTTTATATTATTGATTTTCTTCATCCGTAACGGAAACATCGGACGGATCTTGTTTTTTGTCCGCCGCGCTCTCGGCTGTCCGTTCCGAGGAAGTTTCAGCGTCGGACGGAGCGTCCGCATCATCGGTTTTCTCTTTGATATTTTTCCGATTTCTTCCGTAAGACACGGCAAGCATCGCGGCGCAAACGAGGAACAGAACGCCGAAAACCGTTCCGAGAACGAAAAACAGCGTGTTGCGGGTGTCTTTTGACAGCGACCCGTCATTTCCCGACGACGGTTCCTTGACCTCTACCGCAAGATTGGAAAGTACGTTTCCTTCCGCATCGACCGCGCTGACGACAGCCGTGCCGACGGAGATGAAAGTCGCCGTTCCGTCCGACGAAACCGTCACGACATTCTCATCGGACGATTTCCAGAAGACCTCGGCGGAAGCGGGTTCGACCGCATAGTTGATCGCAAGGCTTTTTCCGACATAGATCCCCGAATCGCTGAGAAAGCCGAGAACAGTCAGTTTTTCGACAGGAAGCGCCACTTTTGACAGGTCGAGAACGCCCCATTTCCCGTTCGACTTCACCCATGCGCGACTGCCGCAGACGGGCGTTGTCTTTTCGTATATGAAGTCCGTCAGTTCTTTTCCGTTTCTGTCGATATAGCCCCACTTGCCGTCTCTGCAAACGGGAATGAAACCTTCGCTTATAAGATAGACCGCGGCTTCATCGTGAAGATGATTGGGAACTTTTGTGTCGGAATACACGAAATCGGTCAGCATTTTTCCCGTCTCGTCGATATATGCCCATTTTCCGTCTTTTTTGATCGCGGCGAGACCGTTTTCAAAGCCGACCGCGCCTTCGAGCGTTCCGTCGAAGAAGACTTCGCCGTCGGAAGTTCTGTATCCGAAAATGCCGCTGTACGCTGTCTTTGAGGGATCATATCCGCCGTTTTTTCTGTCCGTATAAAGCGTGACTTTTTCAAACGTCAGAGCGCCGTCGGTCGGAGCGTTTTTCGCCGTCGTCTTGTCCCCGACGGAAACGATCAGTATTTTTTCGTCGGAATAAGCATAAAAACCGTAATAATCGGGGTGCGCGGTCGCTTCCGATTCGGACTCAACGGTATATCCGTCGGAAAGGATCAGCGCTTTTTTTCTTTCGGCATCGGTAAACACCGCGCCGCACGAACAGCGGAAAAAATCGTCGTATTTCGCTTCCGCCAGGACCTCGCCCTTGCTGTTGACAAGCCCCTTTTTCCCGTTCTCGGAAAAGACATACGTGTCGTTCTCGAAATATTCGACATCGTCGTATGACAGCGTCGGTTCGATCGCCCACGACGTACGTGACGCGGCGCGGACGGAGAAAATTTCCGACGATATTCCGAAAAAAATACCCGCGCAAAGTAAAAGACAAAAAATTCGTTTCATAGGAAAACCTCTAAGAGAACAGCCGCAGGATCGGACCTGACGTAAAGAAGCCGAGAAGAAAAGCCGCGATCCCTATCAAAACATAAATCACGGTTTTCAGACGAATACGGCGATCTTTCTTAACCGAGTAACGGTTTTTCTGTCGGAAGATCATCTTTTTTCCCTTTCAAAATAAGGTGGCGCGGACATTTTTCCGCACAGGCTCCGCAACCTGTGCAGAGCGAATAATCTATGACCGCAAGGTTGTTCTCGACCTTTATCGCCGACGAGGGGCAGGTCTTTTCGCAAAGGCGGCATCCTATACAGCCTTTCTCGCAATATTTACGCGTGATCGCGCCCTTTTCGGTGTTTGAACAGCAGACGAAGACCTCGCTGACAAACGGAACAAGACGGATTATGTGCTGAGGACAAACGGAGACACAGACGCCGCAACCCTTGCACGCTTCGGGGATGACCTTCGCCATTCCGTTTTCAAGTTTGATGGCGCCGAAGGGACACTCCTGAACGCATTCGCCGAGCCCGATACATCCGAACGGGCACTCCTTCGAGCCTTTTCCGAGACGGGTGACGGACGAGCAGTTCATCATTCCCTTATATTTGTACTTATATTTCGCAACGCCTTCGCAACCCGAACACATGATCTCGGCGCGCATTCTTTCGCCCGCGGCGGCAGAAGTTCCCATTATCGCAGATAGGCTGTCGGCGACTTCCGCGCCTCCCGGCACGCACTTGTTCGTTGGAATTCCCTCTTCGACAACCGCGGCGGCGTAAGCGGCGCAGCCCGCAAAGCCGCAGGCTCCGCAATTGGCGCCGGGAAGGCTTGCGAGGACTTTTTCCTCGCGCTCATCTTTTTTAACGGCAAAGATCTTGCCCGCAATGCCGAGAAGCGCGCCCAGAACGAACGCGATCGCGGCGAGGATAAGCACGGTCTTCGCGATGACCCAGAACCATTCCATATTCATTCCTCCTTAAAACGGCAGAGTAAAGCCGGAAAAGCCCATGAAAGCGATCGAGAGAAGTCCCGACGCTATCAGCGCGATAGGAAAGCCGCGGAAGGGTTCCGGTATGTCGCAGTACTCTATCCTCTCACGGACAAGCGACAGCAGAACGATCGCCAGCAGGAAGCCGACGCCCGCCATAAAGCCGTATACGACGGAGAACAGGAAATTGTATTCGTTCGTGATATTCAGAAGCGCAACGCCGAGAACGGCACAGTTGGTCGTTATCAGCGGCAGATAAATGCCGAGCGCGGAATAAAGCGCGGGAAGGGATTTCTGCAAAAACATCTCAATAAACTGAACCAGCGACGCGATGACAATTATAAACGCGATCGTTTTCAGATATTCAAGTTCGGCGGGGACGAGAATGAATCTGTACACGACGTAAGTCAGAGCGGACGCGAGCGTCATCGTGAATATGACGGCAAGTCCCATTCCGACCGCGGTGTTCGTCTTTTTTGAAACGCCGAGGAAAGGGCATATTCCGAGAAATTTGGAGAAGATGAAATTCTCGATCAGTATCGCGTTCAGACTGAGCGCGACGAGAGCGGCAAAAGTCTGCATTATTTATCCTCTCCCTTCTTTTTCTTTTTTGACAATATAAACTGCACGAGAGCGATAAGCCCTCCGAGAACAAGAAATCCGCCCGCGGGAGAAACGATCAGCGTCGAGGGAGAAAACCACGACGGCATGACGTCTTTTCCGAAGAACGAGCCGTTTCCGAGCATTTCGCGGATAACGCACATGCAGACCTGGGCGAGCATGAAACCTATCCCCGAGAAAAAGCCGTCGGCGACGGAGGGAAGCGGTTTGTTTTTCGAAGCGAAACTTTCGGCTCTCGCAAGGATTATGCAGTTAACGACTATCAGAGGAATGAAAACTCCGAGAGACGCGGACAGCGACGGCATATAAGCCTGCATGACAAGGTCGATGACCGTCACAAATCCGGCGATTATAACGACGTAAGACGCGATCCTGACCTTTTCGGGAATGAATTTTCGCAGAACCGAAATGAACAGGTTCGAGAACATCAGAACAAAGGTGACGCAAAGTCCCATTCCCAAACCGTTGAAAACGGTCGTCGTTATCGCCAGGGTCGAACACATTCCGAGAAGTTGGACGAAAACGGGGTTATTGTAAAGTATGCCGTCGAGGGCGATCTTTTTGTAATCGGTCTTTTCCTGTTTCATTATTTAACGCCCTCTCCTTCCGTTATAGCTTCAACACACGCGACTGCGGCGCGGATGCCGTCTTTGACGCCGCGTGACGTTCTCGTTGCGCCCGAAACGCCGTCGATCCCGGAAACGCCGTCCGTCGGACTGTCGGCGAAAGCGGAAAGATAGCTCTCGTCCGTCACCTTCGAGCCGATACCCGAAGTTTCCGAACTTGAAACGCATTTGACTCCGAGAACGGTCTTCCCGTCAGCGGAAATGCCGACGATCAGTCCGATTCCGTCGGAAGAATAACCTTTTCCGGTCACTTCGACGCACCAGCCCGCGAGAGCCCCGTCCTTTGTTCCGCGCCAGACAGCCACGGAACTTTTGTCAAAATGCGTTATATCGCCGTAATCGATATCGAGAGAAGATATGTCGTATGATTCGAATTCCGCGCCTTCGATCAGCGCGCCGCAAGCCTCGTTTCGGGACTTTTCGTTATTTTCGGCGATCCTGTCCTTTGTCACGGCGTTGACCGTCGCGAGCATAAGAACGACGGCGGCGACGATAACGGTCAGCCTCAGAGCGAGATTGAGTATAGTTTTCACATCTTTACTTTTCATTTGCGGCAGCCTCCTTTTTTCCGTATCTGCGAGGCTTCGCAATTCTGTCGAGAACAAACGCGAAGACGTTCATTATAAGGATCGAATAACTGACCCCTTCGTTCATACCGCCGAAATAGCGGAGCGCAACGGTCAGAAGTCCGCACCCGATGCCGAAGATGAGCCGCCCGCCTTTTGTCGCGGGACTCGTGCTGTAATCGGTCGCCATAAAGAACGCGCCGAGGAAAAGTCCTCCGCTGAGGATCTCGGCAAGCATGAAATCAAAATCAAAGAAGACCGCCTCTCCGCCCTTCATGTGGAAAAGGAAGGTCAGAACCGCGACCGTTCCGATATAAGCGACGGGAATATGCCATGTTATAACGCGGCGGACAAGAAGATATATGCCTCCGAGAAGGAGCGCCGCACAGCAGATCTCTCCGATACATCCGCCCTTAAATCCGAAAAACATATCCGAAAAAGTCTCGGACGGCAGAAGTCCTTCTTTCAGAGAGGAAAGCGGCGTCGCGGAAGTCACGCCGTCGAAAGTATCCGACGCGGAAAACAGCGGTTCGGAGAATGCCGAAACGGTCTTTGCGGCGGGGAAAGCGACCCAGACGGACATCAGACCCGGCCACGAGGTGAGACACGCCGCTCTGGCGGACAGCGCGGGGTTCACAAAGTTTTTTCCGAGACCGCCGAACAGCATTTTTGCGACGACTATCGCAAAGAACGCGCCGAAAACGGCAAGCCAGTAAGGCGCAACGATCGGAAGGTTGAACGCAAAAAGAATACCCGTCACGATACAGGAAAGATCGGACACCGTGTTCTTTTTCTTTCTTATTCTGTTGAAAAGCGTCTCGAAAAGGACGCAGGAAAGGACGCTGACAAGAACGAGCGTCAGCGCGCGCAGTCCGAAGAAAACAACGGCGACAACGAGCGCGGGAACAAGCGCGATTATGACGTCGAGCATGACGGAGCGCGTCGAGGTCTTTGCGCGGTAGTGCGGGGAGGAACTGACAATGAAAAGATCTTCCATTTACTTCTTGTCCTCCTTTGTTTGAACGGCTTTTTTCGCTCTGTCCGCGGCTTGCAGTTTGCCTTTGGCGAGCCTGATCGATTGGACGAGCTGAATTTTCGCGGGACAGCCGTAAGCGCAGCTTCCGCATTCAATGCAGTCCCCGACGTTGAGTTTTCGGCATTGCTCAAACTCTTCCTTCTCGGAGTACATATGGATATAAAGCGGCATCAGGTGCATCGGGCACACGGACGCACACTTTCCGCAGCGGATGCAGACGGGATCGTCAACGAAACTTTCCTCTCCGCCGTAATATGCCAGCAAAGCCGAAGTGTTCTTCACAACGGGAAGATCGAGCGAGATCTGCGCATTTCCCATCATCGGTCCGCCCGAAACGATCTTGAACGGTTCTTTTTTGAATCCGCCGCAAGCGTCGAAAAGCGCCCTGTAAGGCGTTCCTATGCGAACCAGAAGATTTTTCGGAGTTGCGACGTTCGCGCCGCTGACGGTCACAACGCGCTTCATCAGCGGTTTTTGTTTCGCGACCGCGCGGTAAAGGCTGGCGCAGGTATCGACATTGAACACGGCAAAGCCGTAATCCGCGGGCAGTTTTCCTCCGGGTATCTCAACATTCGATATCGCCTTTATGATCTGTTTTTCGCCGCCCATCGGATATTTCGTCGGAAGAGGCTCGACCCTGATCCCGAAATCCGCGCCCTTCGCGCGTATGACGTCAATGGCGTCGGGTTTGTTTTTCTCGATCCCGACAGTTGCCGTGTCAAGCCCGTAACACTTCATTATCAGACGGATCCCGCCGATGATGAGGTGCGGATATTCGAGCATCGCGCGGTGATCGGCGGTTATATACGGCTCGCATTCCGCGCCGTTAATGATTACATGTCTGACCTTTCCGAGGCCGGAACTGAGTTTGTAATGCAGAGGAAAGCCCGCGCCGCCCATTCCGGCAATCCCGGCTTCACGCGCCCGAGAACAAATGATCTCGGGGGTCATCCGATCAAGGCTGTACTCGTCTTCTCTGTCAAGATAAGACGGATCTTTCTCGTCCTGAAAATCATTTTCGATAACTATGCACGGAGCACGAAGTCCCGTCGGAACCCATCTCGGCTCGATCGCCTTGACCGTGCCCGAAACCGTTGAATGGATGGGAGCGGAAACGGGAGATTGCGAATCCCCTATCTTCTGTCCGAGCAACACTCGGTCCCCAACGGCAACAAGCGGTTCGCACGGCGCGCCGATATGCTGCGAAAGAGGTATTACCAGTTCCGCGGGCGCGGGCAAAACCTCGATCGGGGAATGCGCGGTCACTTTGTTGTACGCGGGATGTATCCCGCCTCTTATTCTGAATGCCATATTTTTCTTTTCCTTTTTTGCTAAAACTGTCTTATCCGCTCGTATATCCGTCCGTCACAGAGGCAACCCGTCAAGAAACTCATTGCGGTTCTGTCCGTCCGTAAACCCGAGGTATTTTTTCCCGACCTTTTTGTACAGTTCCCGAACGGTCTCGCAACGGCATTTATCCCGCAAAAAGCATTTTGCGCAGTTTTCACGGGAGCACCTGACCAGCATTCCGTCAAAAACATTACCGCCAAAGTCAAGGTTCTTCCCGAGTCTTTCAACGGAATCGGGACGGTAAAACTTTTTCAGAACAAGGAATATTTTATCTTCGGCAACATCTCTGTTTTTGAAGATAAAATACTGTCTGAGTGCGGCGCAATAATCCTTTTCGGCAGGATCGTCCGCGTACCCGACGGCGGTGCCGAGCCATGAAATCAGAGCTTCCGGCCTGTTCAGTTTCATCGCGGCGTATGCGAAATGAACGGCGGCAAGGTATTCCTCATTCGCTTTTACAAGAGGAATGCCCGCAAGTCTGCTGAATTTCATTTCACGGGTTTTGTGCCCGTGTATCATCCCGTGATAAATGAACATATCGGAAAGAAGTATATCGTCCGCGGCCTCGATATTTCTCATTGCCTCATGCGTTCTGTTCGCAAACCAATCTGAATTTTTTCTGTCGCAGAACCGAACGTATCCGCCGGTCTCGGAAAAACCCGGAACGATTATTTTGTAAGCGGGAAAACCGAGATAGGAAACGATCCTTGAACTTCGCATCAATATAATTCATACAGTCTCCTGTTAAACAATCACAGATTGTTGACCTTTATTTTTCCTTTGACGATAACGAGTTTGATATTGTAATCCTTATCAACGACAAGGATGTCGGCGAGTTTGCCTTCCTCGATCGAACCCGTTTCTTTGTCTGCGCGGATCGCCTTCGCGGGGTTGATCGTTGCGGACTTGACCGCCTGTTTTTCGGGAATACCGAAAGAGATAACGTTTTTGAGTTCTTTGTATACGTTTGAGGTCGAAGCGGCGATCGTTCCGTCGGCAAGCAAAGCCTTTCCGTCACGGACATAGACGGGCTGTCCGCCGAGATCGTAATCCCCGTCGGGACATCCCGCGGCTTTCATCGAGTCGCTGACGATGACGGTTCCGTCCTCTCCCATCGCTCGGAACGCGATGCGGAGAGTTGCGGGATGAATGTGAAAACCGTCGCAGATCAGTTCGGCGCGAACGCCCTTTTCTTTTCCGACGTCAAACGCGGCTCCGACGACCCCGGGCTTTCTGTGGTGAAGTCCCGACTGAGCGTTGAACAGATGGGTTATGTGGCGAACGCCGAGTCCTATCGCGTGAACGGCCTCGTCATATCCCGCGTCGGTATGCGCGATCGAAACGGGGCATATCGGCTGTATCTCTTTTATAAATTCGTCGCCGCCGTCGCATTCGGGCGCGATATCAACGACTTTGATCGAGCCGTTGCACCCGTCGAAAAGCCGCTTGAACTCCTCTTTGTCGGGATTTCTGACATAAAGCGGATTCTGCGCGCCTTTTTTCGACATCGCGATATAAGGACCTTCCATATTCGCGCCGTGGATATAGGCTCCGCCGACCTTGTTTTTCATCTCATCGATATTTGCGAAGATCTTTGTCAGTTCTTCAAACGAAAGCGTCATCGAAGCGGGGCAAAAAGAGGTGATCCCGTTTTTGACGAGAGTCTGCGACATCGTTTCAAGCGCCTCGGGCGTCGCATCACCCGCGTCGGCTCCGCCGCAGCCGTGGATATGGATGTCGATAAGCCCGGGCATAACGGTCATATCCGTCAGATCGAGTTCATCTTCTCCCGAAAGATCGCCGATCTTCGAGATGCGTTCGCCCTCGATCGCAACATCGGCTCTGACTTTTTCAAAATCTCCGTTGAAAACGGTCGCGTTTTTCAGTATCATAATATATCTCCCTCTTCTTTGTCCGTGCGTTTTCCGCGCGGCAGATATGTTTTCAGTCTCTTTTCACTCTCGCTTTGACCGCGTTTATCGGGAAGCCCTGCTCGGAAAACCTTTTTTCGTATTCGGTCATGACTTCGTTTTCAATATCGCTCGAATGCAGGTCACGGGTCAGATCGAAAGTCTCGAACCCCGCCTGTTCAAGTTGATCGAGAGTGAAATCGAACAGGCCGACATTGTCGGTTTTTATTCGGAGTATCCCGTTCGGTTTCAGCAGTTTTTTATATGTTTCAAGAAAATTCACGTGCGTCAGCCGGCGCTTTCGATCCCTGTTCTTCGGCCACGGATCGGAAAAGTTCAGATAAAGAACATCCACTCTTCCCTCGGGACATATATCGGGAAGCATCACGGCGTCGGCGATCAGGAATTTGCAGTTTTTCAACCCTGCGGCAGCGGCTTTTTCGACAGCCATTACCATGACGTCGGGAACTTTTTCGAGAGCGTAGTAATCGACGTCGGGCATCAGGCTCGCCATTCCGACGGCAAAAGCGCCCTTTCCGCAGCCGATCTCAACATGGAGAGGAACGCCTTCGCGGGCAACGACGGCGTCGGCGATCAGGCCGGAATGTCTTTCAAGTCTCGGAACGGTATTCTTCTTCTTTCGTGCCCTCATAAAAAATAAAAATCCTTTCAAAAAAACGGCGGAAAAACTTGCAAACGCAACTTATTTATGCTATAATAACGGTATATTTAATTATAACATCGTCATTATAACATATAACTGCGAACTTTTCAACCTTCGGAGCAAAAAAATGAAAAAAATCCTTAAACTCGGAATTCTTTTCCTCGCCGTGTTCGCGCTTGCCGCCGCGATCTTCGCCGCGGTGACGCTTCTCAAAGACGACACGGCCGAAGAACCTCCCGAAACGGTCTTCAGCCGAACGGAACTTGACGCCGCATCGGTCTTCGGAGATTATGTTTTTGAAGAAAAGGTCAGACAGGCCGTCGGGCTCGGGAAAAACGAAGAGATCGACCTCGCGGGACTCGCTTCCGTGACGGAACTCGACCTGACTTACACGGGCTCTTCGACGACTTCGGATTATTGCGTTCTTTCGCTCGACGGGCTGAAATACTTCACGGGGCTCACAAGGCTCGTCATTGACGGAAACGATGTGAAGAACCTCGATCCCGTTTCTTACTGCAAAGATCTGATCTCTTTCTCGGCTCAGGGCTGCTCGCTGACGGACGAAAAGGCGGGCGCTGTCAGAAAACTTCCGGGGCTTGTATTTCTGAACTTAAAAGCGAATTCACTCAGCGATCTGTCGTTTCTTTCATATCTTCCGAAACTCCGTATCCTTAACATCGGGCAGAACGAACTGACGGACGACGGAGTCTTCGCAGAAATTTCTTTGCCCGAACTGAAAACGCTTTACATCAATGCGTCGGGGCTTTCCTCGATCGAAAACATCGCCCGTCTTCGGACGCTCGAATACCTTGACATTTCGGGGCTTTCCCTCTATGACGCGGACATCGCCTGTCTGAGAAACCTGACAAATCTGACGACCGTCGTCTGCCGCTCGAACACCGTTCGCAAGGGAACCGCGTTCGCCGAACTTCCGAACCTTCGCTCGCTCGATCTTTACAACAACGAGATATCCGACCTCTCAAATCTCGCAGGATGCGCCGCCCTCGAAGAACTCGATGTGTCCGCAAATCTTCTGTACAAACTGACGGGAATCGAAAATCTGACATCGCTCAAACGCCTGACCGCATATAACAACCATATCTCCTCTTTCGGAGTACTGGAAAGAATGGAAGGGCTCGAATATATCAAGGTTGACAACGAAAATTATTGCAAAGGAGAATAAAATCATGATCAAAGGAAACGCCGTTATCGGACAGTCCGGAGGACCTACCTGCGCGATCAACGCGACGCTTGCGGGGGTTTTCCGCGGACTGCGGGACAAAGAGGATATAAAGATATACGGAATGAAGAACGGTATCGAGGGCTTTTTAAGAGAGGACCTCGTCGATCTGAGAAAGATCCTTCCGACGGACGAGCAGATATTTGCGCTTGAATGCACGCCCGCGGCGGCGCTCGGTTCATGCAGAAAAAAACTCCCCGCGGACATGGACGACGCGATCTATTCCGAGATATTCGCGCTTTTTGAAAAATACGACATAAGATATTTCTTCTACATCGGAGGAAACGATTCGATGGACACCGCGGCAAAACTTTCCGCCTATGCGGAAAAATGCGGCAGAGAGATGCACATAATGGGCGTTCCGAAAACGATCGACAACGACCTCGCGCAGACAGACCATACGCCCGGCTTCGGATCGGCGGCGAAATTCGTCGCAACGACCATGCAGGAGATCGCCAGAGACTGTGCCGTTTACAAGGTCAGGGCGGTCACGATCGTTGAGATCATGGGACGCGACGCGGGCTGGCTGACGGCGGCGGCGGGTCTGCCGAGGCTGAACGGCTCTCTGACTGCCGATCTGATATATCTGCCCGAAGTGGATTTCGACAACGAGGCGTTTCTCGCGGCGGTCAGAGCCGAACTTGAAAAGAAACCGAACGTGACCGTTGCCGTTTCCGAAGGAATACGCTACGCGGACGGCAGATACGTCGGAGAAGGCGCACAGAGCGGCGTGACCGACATTTTCGGGCACAAATACCTCGCGGGAACAGCAAAACAACTCGAAATGCTTGTAAAATCCGAGATAGGCTGCAAGGTTCGCTCCGTTGAACTGAGCCTTCCGCAGAGATGCGCGGCGCATATATGTTCAAAGACCGACATCGACGAATCCGTCCGCATAGGAAAAGCGGCGGCGGATGCGGCGCTTGAAGGGATGACGGCCGCCATTCCGATGTTCGTCCGCAGATCGACCGAGCCGTATGTCGTGGACATCGAGTGCAAAAAAGTCTCCGAAGTCGCGAACGAGATCAGAAAGGTTCCCCGCGAGGGCATAAACGAAGAGGGCAACAATGTCACGGACGGCCTTCTGAAAGAGATCATGCCCCTTATCGCCGGGCAGGTCGATATCCCCTATAAGAACGGACTTCCCGTTCATCTTGTTATCGACTGACGCCGACACGATTTGAAAAGGAGGAAAAAGAATGCGGTATATAGACGAGAAATTCAAAGAGAACCCTCCCGGGGAGACCGTTGACAGGCTCAAACGGATACTCGGTTCGATAGGAATCGAAACAGTCGTCCGCTCATTTCCCTCCGGGATAGAAAACTGCCACAGCGTCAGAGTTTCCGCGAAAACGGGTTTCCCCGGACAAAACGGAAAAGGTGTAACAGAAGAATTCGCGTTGGCAAGCGGGTATGCCGAATTTGCGGAAAGGCTTCAATGCGGACTGTTTTATACGAAATTCCCGACATTTGAAAACGACCCTTCCGTTTGCATTCATTCTTTTGCGCCGGACGCAAGGATGATGACGAAGGAAGAACTTATCCGTGAAGGCGACTGGATGGATCAGCTGATCCTGAGCTACGGACACGGTCTGACAAAGGAAAAGATCGCATCCCTGTGCGAACTGTATGCGGGTTCGGAAAAGATACTTTCACTGCCGTTTTACAGCCTGTTCGAGGATAAGTATTACTACATACCGACAGCCTTCATTTCGCAGATTTACGGAACGAACGGTTGCTGCGCGGGCAATTCGCGCAACGAGGCATGGGTGCACGCGCTGTCGGAGATGCTCGAAAGGAACTTCCGAAGAAAAACTTTGAAAGAGGGAAAGCCGCTTCCCGAAATTCCCGACTCCGTTCTGTCACGCTACGGGACGGTCTCAAAGATCATTTCCGAGATAAGAAGCACGGAGCATCTTGACGTCAGGGTCTTCGACTGTTCTCACGGATGCGGGATCCCTGTCATAGCGTCGATGCTGACAGATAAAAGAGCGCACGGATATATTCTCAATACGGGAGCCGATCCCGTATTCGAAATCGCGCTCGAAAGAACGTTGACGGAGGCTCTGCAGGGAAGAAATATCGGTTCGTTCGGAAATGAGTGCGTTCCCGTGGGAGACGGAAGAAAAGATGATTCCGCCGCGAACATATTCAATCTTCTGGAATCGAGCAGAGGGACTTATCCCGTTTCGTTCTTCACCGATTCCGAAGAGGATTTCAAAGACGATTTCGATGACAATTCGACGCTGACAAACAGAGAATTGCTCGAAAAAATGCTGGCATTTTACAAAAACGAAGGAAAACGTCTTTTCGTAAGAAACTGTTCGTTCCTCGGTTTTGATACCTATTATTTCATCTCTCCCGGTTTTTCGGAAGCTCTGCCGGAAAAACTGACGGAAAGCATTCCGGGTTATTATTTCTCGGCGGACGCCGCGAGGGCAATGAGAGATCTCTCGGCGGCGGACACGGAGCGCTTGCAGAATCTGATGACCGACTGCGCGCTTTCGGCGCCCTATATGACACGGAATCTCTCGTTCCCGCGGCTGGCAGGGCTTCCGCTTTCGGACATCAACAAGACATACGAGGCGGCAATACATTACGCATACGCAGCGTGGAAACTCGAAGATACGGGAAAACTTCTTCATTTTCTTGATATAGCGAGAAAAACGGCGGATCGGGAAAAGGAATACACGGAGGCTCTTTGGCAATACTTTACCTTTATCCGTATCGCCGGAACAGATTCGGACACCGCGCTTTCCGTTATAGAAAAATTTTATCCGAACGCCGTTGTTGACAGGTTGAAAAGAGGTCTGAAAGAAAATGATCCTTTTGAGGGAATGATCCTTCACTGCGATACTCGCTCCTGCGAAAACTGCCGGATGAAGGAACATTGCAGTTACGGGTACATCAGAAAAATGACCGCGGCGGCGGGAGAAAAATACCGAGTTTTCACGGACGGGCAAAAAAGAGAAAACTTTATTCCGTAAGGAGACCTTCCATGCCGAAAAAATCATACTTTATATTTTTGCTCTGTCTTCTGACGGCGATCGGGCTGCTTTCATCATGCGGTTCCGTCGGCGAAGACAACGGGGAACAGACCTCATCGGTTTCGGAAACGGGCTGCGCTCATGTATGGTTCGACGCGACGCATTATGAGCCGAAGACCTGTTCGCTTTGCGGCGTTACCGAGGGAGAGCCGTTGCAGGCGGACTTTGAGAAGTACGGGCTTGAATGCGCGGCGGAGGTCGGCGAAAGGTACGATTATATAACCCATTGCACAAAAGACGAGACCTTAACAACAAAGGGAACAGCCGTCATAAAGGAGTATATAACCGTCGAAGAGGATGAGGATCACGGCAAAAAAGACGGATACGAATGGAAGATCGTCAGGGCGGAGGTCACTTTCAGGGATATAAACGCTTATGATAAAGGCTTTGCGTATTCCGTCTCCGCAGAAGACTATTACGATGTTGACGGAAGAGTTCGGACATACAGAGAGAACGCCGACGGAAGCGGAACGTATGAGATCCGCTATAACGGAAAGGACTGCATCCTGACAGAAAAACTGACCGCGGCGCTTTCGGGATGGAACGATTTCGGAGTCAATACATTGAAGATCGAGTACGCAGTTCAGGTTCCGAAAGGATATGACGGCGCGGTGCTTGTACTTCTCGACTCGGCATCAAGACAGCCCGGACAGCGTATATACGAGGCGAACACCGATACCGCAATATTTTTCAGATTGAAATAAACAGGATTTGAAAAAACGTGGGACAAAGGAGAAAAAAATGGACACGGTAAAAATCGACAAAAACGCAACGCGCATGATCGCGCACAGAGGCTTGAGCGGGATCGAACCCGAAAACACCAACGCGGCGTTTATCGCGGCGGGAAACAGAAGTTATTTCGGAATTGAGACGGATGTTCACAGAACGGCTGACGGAAAGTTCGTCGTGATCCACGACGACACGACCGGCAGGGTCTGCGAAGAGGATCTGAGCGTTGAAAACTCTTTGTTCGACGAATTGCGCGCGCTGCACATACGCGGAACGAACGGAGAAACGACAAGACCCGAACTCGGAATCCCCACGCTTAAAGAATACATCGCCACCTGCAAAAGATACGGAAAGACCGCCGTTCTCGAACTGAAAAACGAGTTTTCGGAAGAAGATATCAAAGCGATATGCGACGAGATCGACGAGGTGCAGTATTCCGACGGCATGATATTCATCTCATTCTGTTTTGAAAACCTCGTAAAACTCCGTGATCTTCGCCCGAACGCGACGGTGCAGTTCCTGACGGGTAAATATACGCCCGACCTTCCCGAAAAACTGAAAGAACACGGGTTCGGAATTGACATATACCATCGCGAGTTGAACGAGGAAAACGTGAAAGCGCTCCGCGACGCGGGGATCGCGATCAACTGCTGGACGGTTGACGAAAAAGCCGACGCCGAACGTCTTATCGGACTCGGCGCGGATTTCATAACAACGGATATTCTGGAATAATACAGACACGGACAGAGCAAAAAACTCTGTCCGTGTTTTCATATATCCCAAACGGGAACATATTTTTCCGTTGCGCTCGAAAGTTCCTGAACAAATCCGTTTTCGAGCCCGAGAGCGAGAAACCTGTCAATGACCGCGGAATACTCTTTTCTTTTCAGTTTTCGCAGAAGCTCGGGATATTCATTCTTCTTTTTCAGTTCTTCCGTCGGGAAGTACTGACACAGCAAACTGACGCATATATCGCGCGGAAGATCCTCCGCGATCCGTTTCAGTATCTCAAACGAATCGTGTATATGCGACGGAAGCACAAGATGCCTGATCAGCGTTCCGCGAAGCAGTTTTCCGTCTCCGTCAAAAACGCATCCGCCCGTCTGACGCCGCATTTCCCTGATTGCCGAAAAGGCTTTTTCAAAGTAATCGGGGCACGCCGCGTAACGACGGCTCAGATCGGAGGAAAAAAATTTCAGATCGGGAAGATAAACATCTATCAGACCGTCAAAAAGCCCGATCGTCTCGACTTTTTCATATCCGCTTGAATTCCAGACGACGGGAACGGACGGCTTATATTTTTCAAGAACCGAGCGGATCTGCTCGGAATAATGCGTCGCGGTCACGAATTCAATATTTTCCGCGCCGCGGTCTTCAAGGGATTTTATCGCGTCGATAAGTTCTCTTTCGGAATATATCCTGCCGCGCGGCGTGCGGCTGATCTCCGAATTCTGACAGAAAACACAGCCGAGAGAACAACCCGCGAAAAAGATCGTCCCCGCGCCGTTTTTGCCGCTTATGCAGGGCTCTTCGCCTTTGTGAAGCCCGACAAGAGACACGATCATCCCGTCTCCGCAGCGGCATTTACCCAAAACTCCGTTTTTTCTGTCACTTCCGCATTCGCGCGGACAAATACGACATTCCATTTTGCTTGTTTCTCCCGAAAAGAGAGGATCGCTTTCCGACGATCCTCTCTTTTTATTACGGACGGTCATTTCCCGTCTTTATTTTCTTTGTCTTCTTTTTTCTTTCCGTCGGCAAACGGAAGCATGATATTGAAAGTCGTGCCCTTTCCGACATCGCTTTCAACGGTTATGCCGCCTCCGTGAAGTTCAACTATGTTGCTCGCGATCGACAGACCGAGCCCCGTTCCCTGCGAAGAACCGCCGCGCGCTTTATCTACCTTGTAAAAACGCTCAAATATGAACGGAATATCCTCTTTCGGTATTCCCTTTCCCGTATCTTTGACGCTCAGACACGCGCAGTTGTCCACCTGCGAAGTGGATACCGTTATCGTTCCGCCCTCGGGGGTAAACTTGACGGCGTTGTCGATGAATATGATAATGAGCTGACGCAGACGGTCAACATCGCCCCAAACAGGAGGAAGATCCTTCGACTCCCGACAAATAAGGTCGATCTTTTTCTTGTCCGTTATAACGCGCATCTTCGCCGTTATATCGAGCGCCATCGCCGAAAGATCGACGGCGGTGCAGTCGAGTTTTATCTTTCCCGCCTTCATTCTTGAGACGTCAAGAAGGTCTTTTACGAGTTTTTCGAGCGCTTCCGTTTCACTTTCAATGCGTTCGTAAACCTGCGTCAGCATTTCGGGATCGGTCACCGCGCCGTCCAAAAGCAGTTCGGCGTTGCCCTTGATGATCGTCAGCGGCGTTCTGAACTCATGCGAAACGTTTGAAACGAACTCTCTTCTCGTTTTTTCGAGGCGAACCTCTTTCGTGATATCCGAAGCGATAACAACGACGGCGTCGATGCGGTCATGACGCTCGTTCAATATCGGAGACATGATAAATTTGATGACATCGGCGAGGTCGATCGCGACGGTACAGGATTTTCCCGTCTCAAAAACATCGCGCAGAGCGTCGGCAAAGTCCTCATTCTCCATTATATTTCCTGGGCAGAGGCTCATCCAGACAGCGTTGTAACGCGTCATTTTTCCGTCGGGAGTGAAAGAAGCCAGCCCCTCGGACATGTTCTGGATAAGGTCGTTAAGTTTATTTTTTTCGACTTCGAGTTCTCCGACCGTCGATTCAAGCGTTTCGGAAAGATAATTGAAACTTCTCGCAAGGTCTCCGATCTCGTCTTTCCCGTTGTCGGAAGCTCGGACGGTATAATCGCCCTCCGCCATCTTTTGAGCAAGATTTCGCATCTCGATCAGCGGTCTGGAAACGAAACGCGCGAGGATCGACGAGATAATGACGGCGATGATCGCGGCGACGATGATCGCGACAATGAGAAACATCAGCGTGGAAGTATACGTCGCGGTAATGCTTGACATGGGACAGTGAACAGCGACGACGCCGCAGAACTCCCCCTCGTTTGAAAGCGATTTTATCGGGACAAAAATGCTGATGGTCTTTTCTCCGAAATACCCGCTGAATTCGGAAGTAACAAAATCTTCTCCCGACAGAGAACGGGTATAGCAGGCATAGTATTCCGAAGGCAGTTCCTTGGCGTTATACGGCGTGTCTGCGGAATTGTGAAGCCGGTCAAATACGCCGTCGGAATTTATGATCCACACTCTCGAAGAAAGGACTTCCTTCGCAAAAAGGTTATAGTCGGAAATACTTTTCTGCTGATAAGACGACGTGCTCGCCTCGTCCATCGCGACGAGCGTCGAGATATTTTCCGCCATCGTTCTCAGCGTGCTTTCCTTCTCACTTATCGCATAATCGGAAAAAAGAAGCGTGAAAACGATACTGGTGATCAAGACCACCAGTACCGTTACGGATATTAAGACAGTCATCAATTCAGATGATATCTTTTTGAACATTATTGTTTGACCTCAAACTTATAGCCGACGCCCCAAACGGTCTTTATATCAAAGCCGACGGTCTCGTCGAGATTGAGTTTCGTGCGGATACGTTTGATATGCGTGTCCACGGTTCTTGTATCTCCGAAATATTCGTAGCCCCAAATATTTTCGAGAAGATGATCTCTCGTATACACTTTGCCGGGGTTGGTGGCAAAGAGCCAAAGGATCTCGATCTCTTTCTTCGTCAGAACAACGGGCTTTCCGTTAACGTAAGCCTCGTAACTGTTCATATCGATCGTAAGACCTGCGACTTCGATCCTCTTGTTTCTCTCGTCGTTAGCCTCGTCACTCACTCTTCTGAGAACAGCCTTGATCCTCGTCATAACCTCGCGGGGGCTGAACGGTTTTACGACATAATCGTCCGCGCCGATATCGAGACCGAGGATCCTGTCGGCTTCCTCGCTCTTCGCGGTAACCATGATTATGGGAACGTTTGAAGTCTGTCTAATCTGTCTGCAAACGTCGTAACCGTTGATCTTGGGCATCATAACGTCGAGAAGGATCAGAACGGGGTTATACTCTTTCTGCATTTTGAGAGCCTGCTCTCCGTCGTATGCACAAACGGTCTTATAACCTTCCTTCTGAGCGTAGATCTTAAGAATATCGACAATATCCTTATTATCGTCCGCGATAAGTAAAACTTTATCCATGTTTTTTTACTCCCTTCAAAGCGGCTCGCCCGCCTTATCTCTTCTGATTTGAATTATACCATAAATCGGCATGCTTGTCAATGCGTGAGTTCGATTTTTTTTAAATTTTTTTTCACAAAGTACGATTTCGCGCCGCAATATACGGCGAACCCCGTAAAAATATTTATTTTTTGCGCGGTTTCGGGTTCTTCCTTATCGAAGAAGTCGGATGAGGTCGGCACCCGTTCGCGGGTCTGTTCCTCGGAACAGCCGCGCCCGAAGGCAGCAGAACGGGGATCAGGTCGCGTCTTCCCGCCTTTATCAGAGCCTGTCTGACTTTTTCGGCGTTCTCCGGGCGGGTGCATTGGAGAAGCGCGCGCTGATACGCTTTTTCCTCCGCCGAACGCGGAACATAAACTTCTTTGCCGCTCAGCGGATCGATACCCGTCCAGAACATACAGGTGCTGACCGTTCCGGGCGTCGGATAGAAATCCTGCACCTGTTCGGGATGATAGTTTATCTCTTTCAGATAAAGCGCGAGTTCTATCGCGTCATCAAGCGTACAGCCGGGATGCGACGAGATCATATAGGGAACGAGATACTGATCCATCCCGAATTTTTTGTTCAGTTCGTAAAATCGCTTATAAAAACGCCTGTATACGGAAAAATGAGGTTTTCCCATACAGTCGAGGACTCTGTCGGAGCAATGTTCGGGCGCGACTTTCAACTGCCCGCTGATATGATACTTCACGAGTTCCTCAAAAAACTCCTCGTTCTTATCCTCGATCAGATAATCGTATCTTATGCCGCTCCGTACAAAGACCTTTTTGACGCGCGGCAGAGCCCTTATGCGCCGAAGTATCTTCAAATACTCCGTATGATCGGGCTTCATCGCGGGACACGGATACGGAGCAAGACAGCGTCTGTCCGTGCAAAGACTCTTTTTGTTGCAGGCGGGATGTCTGAAGTTCGCGGTCGGACCGCCGACGTCGTGTATATAGCCCTTGAAATTCGGAGACCGAGTTATCTTTTCGGCTTCGCGGACAACGCTGTCCTCTGTTCTCGACGTAACATAACGTCCCTGATGAAAAACTATCGCGCAGAAATTACAGCCGCCGAAACATCCCCTGTTATGCGTGACCGAATGTTCGACTTCCGCGATCGCGGGAACGCCTCCGACCTCATCGTAGATCGGGTGCCACGCGCGCATAAACGGAAGGTCGTAAACGTCGTCCAGCGCTTTCCCGTCGAGAGGAACCGACGGCGGGTTCTGCTTGACCCATTTGTTCCCGTGACGCTGAATGAGCGTTTTCCCGACAAACGCGTCCTGCTGCCCGTACTGAATGCGCGTCGCGTCCGCATACTGTTTTTTGCTTGCGGCGTCGGAACCGCAGACCTTTTCGTAGGACGGGCACTCGACCGCGCCCTCAGGCTTTTCGTCAACGACGACGCAGGTTCCGGCAATGTCCGTCAGAGACGAAACGTGTTCGCCCGCCGCGAGCCGCGTCACGATCTGTTCGGTCGAAGTTTCGCCCATGCCGAAGCCGCAGATATCCGCTCCGCTGTCGAGCAGGATCGAACGGCGGACTTTGTCGCTCCAATAGTCATAATGCGCGAAGCGGCGCAGAGACGCTTCAAGTCCCCCGATTATGAGAGGAACGTCTCCGTAAGCCTCTCGGATCCGGTTGCAGTAAACGATCACCGCCCGATCGGGTCTTTTTCCCGCCTTGCCGCCCGCGGTATATGCGTCGTCGCTCCGTCTTTTCTTTGCGGCGGTGTAGTGATTGACCATCGAGTCTATGCACCCGCCTGTCACGAGAAACGCATATTTCGGCCTGCCGTAAACCGTGAAATCCTTTGTTGAATGCCAATCGGGTTGCGAAATGATGCCGACGGTAAAACCGAGTTTTTCGATGACCCTGCCGATGATCGCAACGCCGAAGGACGGGTGATCCACATACGAATCGCCCGTCACGTATACAAAATCAAATTGACCGATTCCCATCGCGTCCATCTCCCGACGCGTAACGGGAAGAAATCCCGGATAAAGAGGATTGTTCATCAGAAGTCCTCCGGAACGCCGCCGTCCGACATCGCCGTGCCGGGATTTTCGGCGCGCATCTTCGCTTCCATCCACTCTTCCTTCGTCATAAGAACCTTTCGGGGTTTGCTTCCCTGGTAAGGACCTACTATTCCCCGCTGTTCCATGTAATCGATAAGCCTTGCCGCTCTCGCGTAGCCGAGCCCGACACGGCGTTGAAGCATCGAGGTCGAAGCCTGTCCGCTCTCTATAACGACCTCGACGGCGCGGTCGAACATTTCGTCGTCCGCCGCTTCGCTCTCCGCCGTCTGTCCCGAGCCGGAAGAGGACAGAGATGTTCCGTCTTTTTTACCTTTCTGCTGAGCAAGCGCCGCCTGCTCGATCTGTTTGAGAATCTCTTTGTTATATTCCGTGGGATTGTTCTGTTTCAAAGCCTCGACGACAGCCTCGACCTCGGAATCGCTGACGAAACAGCCCTGTACTCGCCGGGCTTTCGGCGCGCCGAGAGGATCAAAGAGCATATCGCCGCGACCGAGAAGATTTTCCGCGCCCATCTCGTCGAGAATGATACGGGAGTTGACTCCGCTCGAAACGGCAAGCGCGATCCTCGAAGGAATGTTCGCTTTGATCGTGCCCGTGATAACGTCCGCGGAAGGACGCTGGGTCGCGATTATCAGGTGCATACCCGCGGCACGCGCCATTTGCGCAAGACGCATTACCGCGTCTTCGACCTCTTTCGGGGACGACATCATCAAATCGGCAAGTTCGTCGATAATAATGACTATCTGCGGAAGAGGCTTTTCGTCTTCTTCAAGGTTTGCGTTGTAGCCCTTGAAATCGCGCACGCCCTTCTCGGTGAACATTTGATACCTCGAAAGCATCTCCGTCACCGCCCACGAAAGCGCGCCCGCCGCCTTTTTCGGATCTGTCACAACGGGGATAAGCAGGTGCGGAATGCCTTTATAGACGGAAAATTCGACCATTTTCGGGTCAACGAGTATCAGTTTGACCTCATCGGGCTTCGCTTTGTAAAGAAGGCTGACGATTATCGAATTGATGCAGACCGATTTTCCCGTTCCCGTCGCGCCCGCAATGAGCAGATGAGGCATTTTCGCGATATCGACGAACACGTTTTCGCCGCTTATGTCCTTTCCGAGAGCCGCGGTGACTTTTGATTTCGCGTTTCTGAACTCGTCGGTGTCGATAAGTTCTCTGATGCTGACGGTCTGCTGAACCTGGTTCGGGATCTCAATTCCGATCGCCGATTTTCCGGGTATCGGAGCCTCGATACGGACGCTTTTCGCCGCAAGGCTCAGCGCGATATCGGCTTCGAGGTTTGTTATTTTGCTTATTTTTACGCCCTGTTCGGGAGCAAGTTCGTATCGCGTAACGGTCGGGCCGTGCGACGCGTGAAGTATGCGGGTCTCAACGTTAAAACTTCTCAGAGTTTCAACGAGTTTTTCGCCCGTCGAACGCAAATAATCCGCGATACCGTCCTCACGGATGAATTTCGGTTTTGAAAGAAGATCTATCTCGGGATATACGTACGGTCTTTCGGGCTGAACAGCCTCTTCCGCGGCGATCTCGGCGGTCACTTCAGCGGTCGCCTCGGCGATGTCTTCCTTCGTTATCTTATCTTCCGTCGGTATGGGGGGAAGATCGAGAGAAGCCGCACGGTCGAATATTTCGGGCGTATCGTCGAGATTTGTCGTGAATGCCGGGATCTTCGTGTCTTCCTCGTCAAATTCGTCCGCTTCCGAAGCAGGATCCGTTACCTCGGAAATTTCTTTCTTCTTTCTTTCTCGCTTCGGGGGTTCTTCGTCACCGTATTCGGGAAGAGTCAGGCGGATCTTCTTTTCGATCCTTCTTTTCCTCTCTTCCTCGGCTTCCGCCTTTTTCAGTTCGTCCCTTTCCTCGCGTGCGGCGCGCCGTTCGTCGGGAGTTCCGATGAAGGACGCGAAGGTCAGCCCCGTCACGAATATAAACGCGATGAGCATGACCGTAAATATGATAATTCCGCTTATCAGAGCCCCTACGAGAAGCGTCATCGGTTCGGCGATCGCTCCGCCGATAACGCCGCCGGAATTCAGGTTCGTTCCGCTGACATAAAGCGACGAAACACATTCTCCGACGCCGCTTTTTCCTGCGACGAGAAGCCTGTCCGGATCTTCGCAGACATTGATGAACGCGGAAAGCAGAACAGTCGCTCCCGTTGAGAGAAGAACCTTCGACAGTATCTTCTCATAGCGCAGGATCATCAGAACGGCATAAAAAACAAGGGCGACAGGCACCAGCGCGCCCGCCCAGCCGAGCAGACCGAAAAGAATGTCGCGTATCCATCTGCAAAGAACTCCCGCGTCGGGGACGATCAGGCAGATCGTCAGGCAGATCGCAATGCCGATAAGCACGACGGCGAAGATCGTATCGTGCAGATTTTTATCCATTTTTTTTGCGGGAGCCTTATTGCGGGCTTCCGTCTTCCTCGGAGCCGGTTTCTTTTTAACGTTTTTTTTCTTTTGCGCCATTTAAACTCCTTTTACTATGCTGAAAATTATCGCCGCCGCGCCGACAACGAAACTGTATACCGAAAAAATGATAAATTTTTTGGATTTCAGTATGTATTGCAAAAGTCTTATCGCCAAAAATCCCACAACGCCCGAAACGACGACGCCGACGATATACGCGGGGATGTCCTGCGCGATTATCGCGTTTTCGGCAACGGCGTCTTTGAAGCTGACCGCCGCGCCGGCAAGGATGGTCGGGATCGAAAGAATGAACGTATACTGCGCGGCAAATTCGCGGTCAAGTCCCGACGCAACGCCCGCAGTGATCGTCGAGCCCGAGCGGGAGATACCGGGAATTATCGCGACCGCCTGCATGAACCCGACCGCAAGGGAGTTCCCTATCCCCATGTTCGAGGCATCCTTTTTCCTGTCGGGAAGCCTGTCGCAGACGAACAGTATAACGCTGTTCACTATCAGCGCCGCGCCGACCGCCCAAAGGCTGTCTTTAAGCATTTCCGCCTTATCTTTGAAAATGAGGGCGACGAAAAGAGGCAGACAGGACACGATCAGCATCAGAAGCATACGCTCGCAGGGTTCGGCGTTTTTCAGAGAAAATTTTCCTCGGAAGATCTTTCCTATCATCGTAAACAGAGCCTTGAAAAGCCCTGCGATGAGTTTCCTGAACGCGATAAAGACCGCGACAAGCGTTCCGATATGAAGAAGCGCTTCGAGGAAAAAGCCCGCGTTTTGCATTCCGAACATCTTTTGCGCGAGCGCGAGATGTCCGGAACTCGAAATGGGAAGAAATTCCGTCAACCCCTGGATTATTCCGAGAACGATGCTTTCAATGATGTTCATAGATCAACCACCTGTAAAAAAATCTGTCAGTTTTTCCGTCACAAAAGGTCAGTTTTGCTCCGAAAACTGTTTTTCCGCTATCGCAAGCTTGCAGCAAACGCAGAATATCTTCGCCGCGAGAGATATATCCTCGACCGACGGGAATGTCGGCGCTATTCTGATATTTGAGTCATGGGGATCTTTTCCGTACGGGAACGACGCGCCTGCGCCCGTCATTTTGACGCCGGCGTCCTTCATGAGTTCAACGACGCGTTTCGCGCAGCCGTCGGGAGTATAAAGCGAGATGAAATATCCGCCCTTCGGCTCATGCCACGTGCAAAGCCCTTCGAGTTCGGCGTGAAGTTCTTTCAGAACCGCGTCGAAACGGGGTTTGATGATCGCGGCGTGCCTTTCCATAAGATCAAGAACGCCCTGCGCGTTCTTGAAAAATCTGACATGACGCATCTGATTGAGTTTATTCGGACCGATGAACTGATATGAAAGGCTCTTCTCGTAAAATTTCACGTTCGCGGGGCTGGCAATCATCGCAGCTACGCCCGCGCCGGGGTACGTTATTTTCGAAGTGGAACAGAACATATAGATCATATTCTCGTTTCCGTACTTTTTCGCCTCGTCAAAAATGTTGAGGAGATGATCGCAGTCGTTCCTGTCGAAATCGTGAACGGCGTAAGCGTTGTCCCAGAATATCCTGAAATCCTTCGCGGCGGGTTTCAGCGCGGCAAATCGTCTCACGACCTCGTCGCTGTATGTCACTCCGTCGGGATTGGAATATTTCGGAACGCACCAGATACCCTTTATCGTTTCATCCGACGCGACGAGTTTTTCGACGATGTCCATATCCGGTCCGTCTTCGAGCAGAGGCACGTTGATCATGTTGACGCCGAGACGCTCGGTCACGGAAAAATGTCTGTCATAGCCGGGAACGATGCAGAGGAACGAGATCCTGTCATACTTCGACCACGGTTTTTCGGAGCCGAGGACACCTGCGAACATCGCGTCCGAAAGCGCGTCGTACATCAGTTTCAGAGAAGAACTGTCTCCCGCGATGACCATGTCGGGAGTAACTCCCATAAGATCCGCGAAAATACGTTTCATCTCGGTTATGCCGTCAAGAACGCCGTAGTTTCTCAGATCGACGCCGCCCTCACCGTAACAGTCCTCGTTCGTGACTATATCCGCGAGAAGAGGTTCGGAAAGATCGAGCTGATCGGTACACGGCTTTCCTCTCGACATATCGAGCGAAAGCCCGCGCGCCTTGTACTCCTCATATTTCTTTTTCAACTCCGCAAATTCATTTTCGGTAAATCTGTGCATAATTTCACTCCTGTCCGACCGGGGAAGCTCCAATCCCCCGATCTGTTTATACTCCGCAAAAAAATATTCGCCTTAAAACTCAGCCGAGCCGAGAGTTCTCGGGAACGGCAGAACGTCCCTGATATTTGAAACGCCCGTTATATACATAATAAGTCGCTCAAAGCCGAGACCGAAGCCCGCGTGCTTGCAACCGCCGTAACGGCGAAGATCGAGATACCACGAATAATCCTTTTCGTCAAGCCCGAATTTGTCGAGCGCGCGGAGAAGATAATCGAGCCTTTCCTCTCTCTGGCTTCCTCCGATGATCTCGCCGATGCCCGGAACGAGAAGATCCGCGGCGGCAACAGTCTTGCCGTCGTCGTTGAGCCTCATGTAAAACGCCTTGATGTCCTGCGGATAATCCGTCACGAACACGGGCTTTTTATATACGGTCTCCGTCAGATACCTTTCATGCTCCGTCTGGAGATCGCATCCCCATGAAACGGGATATTCAAACGCATCGTTGTTCTTTTCGAGGATCTTGACCGCTTCCGTATAGGTCACGCGGACAAAGTCGGACTCAACGACGCCTTTCAGTCTTTCGATGAGACCTTTATCCACAAAAGAGTTGAAAAACTCCATCTCTGCGGGGCAGTTTTCCATGACATAAGAGATAACGTACTTGATCATATCTCTCGCGAGATCCATATCGTCCGAAAGATCGGCGAACGCGATCTCGGGCTCTATCATCCAGAACTCGGCAGCATGGCGGGTCGTGTTCGACTTCTCCGCGCGGAACGTCGGACCGAAAGTGTAGATCGAACCGAAGGCGAGCGCGTAAGTCTCGGCTTCAAGCTGACCGCTGACCGTCAGTTTTGCGGACTTGCCGAAGAAATCCTTTGACCAGTCGAGCTGTCCGTTCTCATCGAGAGGCACGTTTTCGGGGTCAAAAGTCGTGACCCTGAACATTTCGCCCGCGCCCTCGCAGTCGCTGGCTGTGATTATCGGGGTGTGAACGTATACGAAATGTCTGTCCTGAAAGAATTTATGTATGGCATAAGCGGCGACGGAACGCACTCTGAACACGGCGCTGAAAAGGTTCGTTCTCGGGCGCAGATGCGCGATCGTGCGAAGAAATTCGGGAGAATGACGCTTTTTCTGAAGAGGATATTCGGGAACGGACTCTCCGCATACGCTTATCCGCTCCGCTTTTATCTCAAACGGCTGCTTGTTCTCGGGGGTCAGTTCGACGGTTCCTTTGACTTCGATCGCGGAGCCGACGCTGAGAGAGGCTATCTGCTTGTAATTTTCGATCTTCGACGCCTCAAAAACGACCTGAACGGACTTGAAATAACTTCCGTCGTTCAGTTCGATAAAACCGAAAGCCTTTGAATCGCGGATCGTCCTGCACCAGCCCGCGACCGTGACCGTTTTTCCTCCGAAAGCGGCGGAATCGGCGAAAATTTCTCTGACCTGTACTCTTTCCATAACACATTCCTTCCCATGACCTCATAAAAGGTCAAAGCATAAATACTGTTTTATAAATTTCAGTATAACATAATACCTTGCGGTTTTCAATATATTTCGTTTTTTTTTCGGATTTCGGCGGTTTACAGTTTTTTGAGTTTTGAAGAAAGAAACCCGGCGATCTCCGCGTCAAAAGGAAGGATAAAAGCAGAAGACGAGTTCCCGTAAAGGAAAATATATCCTTTCGAAACGGCGAAACCGTGCATGACGCGGTACGGATAACTTTTTTTGCCGCACCCGTCGGGAAGCGACGCCGAAAACGTGTTTTCACCGAAGTCGTAAACGACCGTTTTCCCGACCGAACGGGACATCTTTTTCGCGGAAAGACGCGGGTAAAGTTTCATTGAAAGCGCATAGACCGCGGCGACGGCGGCGCAGACGGCGCACCCCGAGACGCAGACATGAAAAACGCTGACGTTCCCGACCTTTGTTCCGAGATTGTAAAATATGACGGAAAGCGCGAGGAAAACGCAAAAACCCGCCGCGGAGCAGATAAATACGGTCTTTGTTCTCTTTCCGTTTTTATCGAAAACATAGCGGAAATATCCGCGCAAAAGTTCGTTTGTATAAGTCACGGTGACCTGTTTTTTCATAATGTCCGTCCTTTCCGAGAGCGGAGCCTTTCGGGATATATGTGTTTATAATACCATAAAACCGAGGGAATTTCAAGTATTTATACTTGCATTTCGTCGCGTATTGTGATATAATATCGGCAATACCGATATATCCGAAAATCATATCGCTCTGAATTGTCGAAAGGCGTGGAAAGAGGAGGTGTACGCGCATGGTCGTTGAAGGCGTCGTCGAAGACATTATATACAAAAATCCGGAAAACGGTTACTGCGTGCTCCGCCTCGAAACGCAGGAGGGCGACCTTGTCGCGGTCGGAACTCTTCCGCTCGTTTCGGAAGGAGAAACGCTCGAACTCGAAGGAGATTATACGGAGCACAAAACTTACGGAAGACAGTTCGCGGTCACATCTTTCCGCTCCCGTATGCCTGCTGACGAAACGGCGGTTCTGCGCTATCTTTCGTCGGGGATAGTCAAGGGCGTCCGCGAAAAAACGGCGAAAACGCTCGTTTCGGTCTTCGGGCCCGACACGCTCGACATTCTCGAAAACGAGCCGGAGCGCGTCTGCACGGTCAAAGGCATATCCCGTCAGCGCGCGGAAACCATTTCACAGTCGCTGAAAGAAACGGTCGGAGTAAAGACGATATTGCTCTATTTTCAGCAATTCGGGATCACGCCGTCGGTCGCATTCAGAATTTTCAAGCAATGGGGCTTGCGCTCTTACGACATAATCAAAAACAACCCGTACAGGCTATGCGAAATACCCGGTGTCGGTTTTCAGTCGGCGGACAGAATCGCCGTGCGTATGGGTTACGACACGGAAAGCCCGAACCGTATCGAAGCGGCGCTGATATTCGTGCTCAACCATAATATGTACGGATCGGGGCATACGTTCCTTCCGAAAAACAAACTCGGACAGATCGTTTCCGGATTGCTCGGAATCGACACCGACACGGTCGGCAACAGTCTCGAAAGACTGATCGCGGACGGCGTTCTGGTCTATGTTCCCGAGATCGGGAACGGGGACGCGGTTTATCAGAAATGGGTCTATGAAAGCGAACGGACGATCGCTCTCCGAACGCTTCTGATGTCTCAGTTCTCGGACGGCGACCCGAAAAATTTCGACGCTGTCGTTTCGCGGGCGGAGCGAAAACTCGGAATAGAATTCGACGAATTGCAAAGAAAAGCGATATTCACCGCTGTCAAAGAGCGCATAACGCTCCTGACGGGAGGTCCCGGAACGGGAAAAACGACAACGCTGAACGGGATCATCCGTGTTTTTGAGTCCGAAAATATCTCTTTTGCGCTCTGCGCTCCGACGGGAAGGGCGGCGAAAAGGATCTCCGAACTGACGGGAAGAGAAGCAAAAACGCTGCACCGTCTTCTCGAATACGCCCCGCGCGACGGCGAATATGTTTTCAACAAAAACAGGGATAACCAACTTCAATATGAAGCGGTCATCGCGGACGAAAGTTCAATGATAGACCTTTCCCTTTTCTCTCATCTGCTTGATGCGCTCCCGCTGAAATCGAAACTCATCCTCGTCGGAGACGCGGCGCAGCTTCCTCCGGTCGGAGCGGGAAACGTTTTCCGTGATCTGCTCGGATGCGGTTATCTTCCGACGGTCAGACTCGACAGGATATTCAGACAGGCTCAGCAGAGCCTTATAGTCACGAACGCGCATGAGATACTGAACGGCCGTATGCCCGTTCTGAACGCGAAAGACAGAGATTTTTTCTTTATTCCGACATCGTCTGCGGAGGCGCTGCATTCGCTCGTCGAATCTCTCTGCACGGCAAGACTGCCGAACGCTTACGGCTTCGATCCTGTCAGGGACATACAGGTTCTTTCCCCGACACGGAAAGGAAGTTCGGGAACCGCCGCGCTGAACGAGACCCTGCGCGAGGCGCTGAATCCCGCCGACGGCAAGAAGGAAGAGATACCCTTCCGAGGTCTCGTCTTCCGCGAGGGGGACAAGGTCATGCAGATCAGAAACGACTATGATCTCGTCGGCGAAAAACCCGACGGAGACATAGAGAACGGGATATTCAACGGAGATATAGGCACGGTTGAAAGCATAGACCGGCGGGCGGAGACGCTTTCGGTGCGTTTCGACGACAGGCTTTATACATATTCACTCAATTCCTCGGAGATCGACGAACTCGAACCGGCATACGCGATAACCGTCCACAAATCGCAGGGAAGCGAATTTGACGCGGTCGTTCTGCCGCTGTTTGAGGGTCCCGAACTTCTTTACACGCGAAATCTGCTCTATACGGCGGTCACGCGCGCAAAAAAGATACTAATCATCGTCGGAGACGCCCGAAAAGTCCGTTATATGGTGGATAACGCGCGAAGCGGCAAAAGGTACTCGGGGCTGAAACATTGGATGAAACTTTTTGCGTCGTCAACCGCAGAGGAAGCGTTCACGACGGAGGAGGAAACGGCGGAAGAATGAGAATTGACGCGAGAGCCGAAAAAATAATAAAACTGATGAACGGCGCGGGAGAAAAAGCATACTGCGTCGGCGGCTGCGTGCGCGATTTCCTTCTGGGGAAAGAGCCTCACGACTTTGATATATGCACCTCCGCAGAGCCGATGCGGACGAAAGAAATACTGAAAGATTTTCCCGTGATCGAAACGGGCTTGAAGCACGGAACGGTCACCGTCATAGCGGACGGCGAACCGATCGAGGTGACGACGTGGAGGATCGACGGAAAATACGCCGACAACCGCCGTCCGGAAAACGTCACGTTTACGAAAAGCCTTGAAGAAGACCTTCGGCGGCGGGATTTCACGATCAACGCGATGGCTTTCGACGGAGAAACGGTCATCGATCCTTTCGGCGGACGAAAAGACCTTGAAGACGGAATTATACGCGCGGTCGGAGATCCTTACGCGAGAGTTGAGGAAGACGCGCTGAGGATCCTTCGCGGACTGCGTTTTTCATCGGTTTTCGGCTTCGGGATCGAGGAAAAAACGGCGGCGGCGATAAGGGAGCGGCGCGAGTTGCTGAAAAACATCTCCGCGGAACGTGTTTTTTCGGAATTAAAGCTGATCCTGTGCGGAAAAAACGCGACGGATATACTGCTCGGTTTTCCCGAGATCTTCGGAACGGTAATACCTGAAATAACGCCGACTTTCGGCTTTGAACAGCATAACAAACATCATATTTACGATGTTTACACTCACACGGCGGTCTCCGTCGGAAAGATCGCTCCCGATCCGATCCTGAGACTGACGATGCTCTTTCACGACATAGGAAAGCCCCGCGCTTATTTCTTTGAGAACGGCGAGGGACACTTTTGGGGACATCCCGAGATCTCTGTCGGGATCGCGCGCGATGTTCTGAACAGGCTAAAATGCGATAACGAAACAAAAGACGCCGTGCTGACGCTCATTCGATACCACGACGACCGATTTCCGCCCGAAAGACGGAGCGTCAAACGGATGCTTTCCCGTATCGGAAAAGAAAATTACGCGCTTCTGATGAAAGTCAAACGCGCGGATACCGACGCGCAGAGCGACTATGAAAAAGAAGAAAAATACGCGCAGACAGACGCATTGGAAGCGCTCGCGGAACAAATAGAAAAAGAAAACGAATGCTTTTCGCTTTCTCAACTCGCCGTCAACGGAAACGATCTGAAAAACTTCTTTTCGGGGCGACAGATCGGAGAGGCTTTGCGAATGTGCCTTTCCGCAGTCATCGACGGCGCCGTCAAAAACGAAAAAAACGCGTTGCTCGCGTTCGTAAAAGAAAATACGGACAAAATCGGAAGCGAATAAAGATCGGAGGAAAGAGATGTTCTCTTCCTCCGATCTTTTCCGTTCTGTGATTGAACGGCTGTTTTATTTTCTGCGGGGGGCTTTCTTTTTCTTTCTGACGGAAAAACCGAAAGTCCCGATCTTTTTTCCGAGTTCAAAATATGTTCCGTGCGCGTAAGCCATAAGCCCCGCCTTCTCGATGCGGAGTTTGCCTTCTTCATCGATGACGGAATCGTCCACGGTGACAGCGACGATGTCGGCGATGAACATATCGTGCGTGCCGAGAGACACAACGTCCGTGACCTTGCATTCAAGAGCGATCGGACAATCCGCGACGGTCGGGCAGGAAACGGCAACCGACGGCGTCCTGCGAAGCCCGCACGCCTCGAATTTGTCAATATCCTTCCCCGTTATGACCCCTGCGCGGTCAACGAAACGAACGAGTTTTGACGGCGCGACGTTGATGACGAATTCGCCGTTCTGCCTGATCAGTCCGTGAGAAAATCTCGACGGGCGAATGCTGACATAAGTTTTTGCGGGGTCGGAGTTCAGTATCCCCGTCCACGCGACGGTCAGCACATTATCGGGGAGTTCCCCGCCGCCGCAACTGACCAATGCCGGCGGAACGGGGGCGAGAAGAGTTCCCGCTCTCCATGTCTGTCTGCTCATATCAAACGTTAAAACGGAACAGAACGACGTCGCCGTCCTGCATCACGTAATCCTTTCCCTCGGAGCGGACGAGACCTTTTTCCTTCGCGGCTGTCATCGTTTCGTTCGCAACGAGATCGTCAAAAGAAATGACTTCGGCGCGTATAAAGCCTTTTTCAAAATCCGTGTGTATCTTTCCCGCGGCCTGAGGCGCTTTCGTTCCTTTTTTGATCGTCCACGCGCGGACTTCGTCGCTTCCCGCGGTCAGGAAACTGATAAGACCGAGAAGGGAGTACGACGCTTTTATAAGCCTCGCAAGCCCGCTTTCGGTAAGCCCGAGATCCGCCATGAAAAGTTCTTTTTCATCGGGATCGAGGTCGGATATGTCTTCTTCGAGTTTCGCGCAGATCGGAAGGACTTCCGAACCTTCCGCGGCGGCAAATTCTTCGACGGCTTTCAGGTATTTGTTCCTGCTCGAATCCCCGAATTCGCCCTCGCTCATATTCGCCGCGTAAATAACGGGTTTGACCGTCAGGAAATTCGACGCGCAGACCTTCCTGTATTCGTCCTCGTCGAGTTCCATGCTCCTGATGGGCTTTTCGTTTTCGAGCGTCTGTCTGACGCGCTCGAAAAGTTCGATGTCGGCGACGGCTTTTTTATCGCCCTTCGCGTCTTTTTTCGCTTTGTCAATGCGTTTTTCGGCGGTCTCCATGTCGGCGAATATAAGTTCGAGATTTATCGTTTCAATATCGCGGACGGGGTCTATTCCTCCCTCGACATGAATGATATTCGTGTCGTCGAAGCAACGGACGACATGGACGATGGCGTCAACTTCTCTGATATGCGAAAGGAACTTGTTGCCCAAGCCCTCGCCTCTCGACGCGCCTTTGACAAGTCCCGCTATATCAACAAATTCGATATTTGCGGGCGTGGTTTTTTTCGGAGAATACATTTCGGTCAGAACGTCGAGCCGCTCGTCGGGAACGCTGACGACGCCTATGTTCGGTTCGATCGTGCAGAAAGCATAGTTTGCCGCTTCGGCGGCGCGGGTGTTCGTTATTGCGTTGAAAAGCGTGCTTTTTCCGACGTTCGGAAGACCGACGATACCAAGTTTCATATTATACCTCTTTCGTATTCGACTTCTTACGGTTCATTATATAACAAATATAATCCGAAATCAAGATAAATATTAAAAGTCAAACAAATTGTCAAATTTATATGACGGCGCTTGACAAGAGAAGAGTTTTCTTATATAATTAGCAAGTATAGGTGGAAGTTCCGCCTGTTGACCCCTTGAAAACGGCGATACGACCGTTTTCCGCAAGACCGGAAGGAGGTGTTTCGGAATGACAAAGTATGAGTGTTTGTTCGTATTGAGCACCAAAACTCTCGATGACGCGGCTCTTGAAGCGACGACCGAGAAGTTTAAGGATCTCATCACGAAAAACGGCGGAGTCATCGAGAATGTAGACGTATGGGGCAAGCGCAGACTTGCTTATGCCATCAATTATGAGACCGAAGGCTATTACGTTCTCGTCAACTTCGAGGCTGACTCGAAAGTACCCGCTGAGCTCGACCGTGTGTTCAATATCACGACGGGCGTACTTCGTTCTATGATCATAAAGAAGTAGAGCGTAAAAAACAAGAAACCGACCGAGAGGAGTCCGCTGTATGAATATCAATAAAGTATTCCTTATGGGAAGGCTCACCGCCGATCCCGAACTCAGAGTAAGCGCTAACGGCAATGTTCCCGTTATCAGGTTCACCATAGCCGTTTCACGCAGGATGAAGAGAGATGAAACGGACTTCATCGATTGCGTCGCTTTCAGACAGACCGCAGAATTCATTTCCAAGTTTTTCAGAAAGGGTTCCGCGATCATTGCTTTCGGTTCCATCCAGGTCGATAACTGGAAGGACAAGGACGGAAAAAATCAGCGTTCGACGAAAGTTATTGTTGAAGAAGTTCAGTTCGGAGAGAGACGTTCCGATTCTCCCTCCGCGGGAAGTGTTCCCGCAGAGAGAAAAGAGCCCGTCGCTTTCTCGAACAGCCAAAGCGAAGGCTTCGGCGATATAGCCGATGTTTCCGACGACGATCTGCCGTTCTGATATAAGAGAGCAGAGACGGGAAACATAAAGAAGCCCGCTTCACCGTTGCGAAAGCGCAACGGTATTATGACGGCGCGTCGAAAGCGCCGCCGAGAAAGGAGATTAACCGATTATGGATAACGAGAATAAAGAAGTTGTCGAGGCCGCGACCGAAGAAGTCGTTGCCGAAGAAACCGCACCGGCTCAGGAGGCTGCCGCTGAAGCGAAAGCACCCGCGCAGAGAACCGAAAGACCCGAGAGACCGGATTACAGAAACAACAGAAGACCCCGCAAAAAGGTCTGCCAGTTCTGCGCAGACAAGAGCGCGACGATCGACTACAAGGACACCGCGAAACTCCGCAAGTTCATCAGCGAGAGAGGAAAGATCCTTCCCCGCCGCGTGACCTGCACCTGCGCGATGCACCAGAGAGAGCTGACCGAAGCGATCAAACGCGCCAGACAGGTTGCTCTGCTTCCTTACATCGCAGAGTAAATTCCACAACGAAAATATCCGCCGAAAGGTTTTCCCTTCCGGCGGAATTTTTTTGCCCATATCGGGGTTCATCTTTTTTTCTCGGCGGAACGTAACCGCCGCGACGTATCTCCGCAACATTATTTGACGGGCAGTTGTATCTCCGTCAGCCAGTTTTCGACAGAACTTTCGTTCCACACGCCGTCGATATAACACTCACGGGGAAATCCGACGATCTCATAGCCGTTCGCTTTCGCGAAATTCACAACGTATGAATACGCCTCTCCGAGAAGGTCGTACGAACCCTTGTGATAGATGCAAAGAGCCTTCGTTTCGGGAACGGTTCGGAATTTTATCCTCTCGTTTTCCTTTCCGCGCTTCACGACCGCCTGCGAATATCTCGTTCTGATGTCGGTCTCGCGGTATTCTCCGTCAAGATATTCACAGAAGCAGTAATCCGGTTTGGAGCATTCGAGCCCCGGATTGAGCCGCAGACATTCCTCCGCGGATTCGAGAACGAGTTGTGTCAACTCGCCGTAATCCTTCAAAACTCTCTCTTCGCTGTAAACGGTACATTCCGGGATCGTTTTCAAAACAGCCTGATACTTCATTTCCGTATCCTCCGATAAAAATTTTATTACGGAGATCATGGTGTCGATGTCGGTACGTCTCTCTTTCAGTTCTCTTTCCTTCTGAGCCAATGCGTCTTTTACGGGCTCTCCGCTGAGATAACGGCGTATGGCGTCAACGGAAAAATCAAGTTGCCGCAACGCTTTTATCCTCGCCGCGGTCTCAAGTTGGCGCGTTTCATAAAACCTGTAACCCGTCTGCGGATCGACCGACGAGGGACAGAGCAATCCCTCCTTTTCGTAATAGCGAAGCGTCTTGACCGTCAGCATCGAAAGTTTTGAAAACTCACCGATCTTCAACATATCTTTCACCTCCGTAAAAACATTCTACATCATCCCCCAAGGGGAGAGTCAAGAGGCGGAAACAACTTTTTTTCGGTTTTACGCAAAAATTTTTTTACCGCGCTCCGTTCAGGGCTTTGAATATGCACAAAAGCCCTGTGTCAGCATACTGTTTTTATCGGTTTTCGGGAATGTTTTCATCCTTTTTCGTGTCGCCCAATCTCGTTTTCAGACCGAAATAGCAGTCCGAGAGCGCACGGCTGAGAAAATCGTCGTCCCATTCGAGATATTCGGTCGCGATCATCGTCGCAAAGCCGTGAACGAACACCCACGTTTCCAAATGGAACAGAAACGCTTCCTTTTCGTCGAGCCCCGTCGATTTCCGAATGAGCGAAAGCAGACCCGCCGTTTCTTCGGACTCGATGTCGTCTTCCTCCGAACGCGAACGCATAAAGAGAAGTTTGAAAAGTTCCTTTTCCTCTTTCGCAAATTTTATGTAAGCGAGCCCCGCGCTTTTATAAGGCGGATTTTTTCCGTCCTTTTCTGCCTGCGCCAATCGGTCGCGGTATATTTTCTCCGACGCTTTTATGACCTCGGAGCGGACTTCATCCATATTTTTGAACGCGCCGAAGATCGGTTTGACGGAGCATCCGAGTTCCTCGGCGAGCGACCTTGCGGTCAGAGCGGACGAGCCTTTTTTCCGAACGACGCGAACGGCGGCGTCCGTTATTTCTTCCTTTGTAAACAAAACTTTCGGCGGCATACTGTTTCCTCCGTAAAATTCTCCGAAATCATGTTGCGCAACCTGTGTTACCGGTCATATTATACAAACTGCGGAGCAAAATGTCAAGAGAAAAGCCCGAAGATATTCTTCGGGCGTGTTCGGTATCAAAAAGCATTGCGTTCGGAGCGGCGGAATGCGTCATGTCAGCGCCGTCTTTTAAAATAATAAAATGTCTCATCCTCTCCGTCCGACTCGAAGCCGCAGGACAGTATCATTTTTCCCGAAACGGCATTTTCTTTGAAGCATTTTGCTTTCAGTTTCACTTTCAGTTCATTTTCCGCCCAGTCCGAAGCAAGGCGGTAGGCGGTCGAACCGATCCCTTTTCCCTGTTCGGAGCGAAAAAGCCTGATCCCTATTTCCGCCGAGCCGTTGTAAGTGAAATTATAAACGATGACTTCTCCGATAAGCGGAGCATCGACGCTGTTCTGCCTGACAGCAAAACTTATCCCCTCTCCGATCGAGCGGTCGAATTTCACGATGTCGAAAAAGGTATCGTCGTCGATCTCTCCCGTGATCGCCGCGTCGCGTTTGTAATCGTAACCCCAGAGAAGATTGACTTCGTCATCTGTGCAAAGTTTTCTGTATGCTTTCCTGTCGTTTTCCGTGATCTCGCTCAGCACGACGCCGCCATGTGAAAGAACGGGAGTCTTTTCAAGTCCGTACAGCGGAGAATTTACTTTGACGAGGTATTTGTCAACGAGTTTTATCGGATTGTACTGAAGTTTTGACGTTCGCAGACCTTCGTCTCCCGCGTCATCCTCGCGGTTGACCGTTTTCAGGTTCGGATAAAGGTCTCTGACATACCGAACAAAGCAATTGAAGGTGGTCGGGTAAACGCCTTTGTAACTTTTCAGCGCCTTTTCGATATGGATAATCAGAGTGTCGTTCTGAACCTCTCCGACGGTCACGGAAACGGGCTTTCCGTCCGCGAAAAGCGCGCCGCCGACAAGCCCCAGCCCGAAAAAGGAGTCGATGAGTTCAAGCGTGTGCAGATACTCCTCGTTTTCCTCATATCCCGCGGAAGGATGTTCTTTCGCGTAATCGGCAAGCATTTTTCTGACGGCGGGAAGATCTTTTTCTTCAAGCGGTCTGAAATCGGGTTCGCCGTAAAGAGAACGGAATTTGTTCATGTGATTTCTCTGTCCGCCGAATTTCTTCCCCTTAAACGTCGCGATCTCTTCGGCGTCGTATACATAATCGCTCCATTTGCGGTCGTAATTGAACATCATTTTCGGAAAGCGTCCGCTGTTCCGAAGTTTTTCGAGAAGTTCGTCCGTCACACCGTAAAATTTCAGCGGAAGGTCTTTTTCCCTGACATATTCGATCAAAGCTTCTGTCGCCTTTTCGTCGTCTCCGCCGAACGGATACGAAAAAGACGGCTCTTCGCATATATCCTGAACGGATATGAAAGAGCCGAACGCCTCGCAGAACGCAAGGCAAACGCCTTCGTTCCACATATAAAAACTTCCGACGGAGATGTCGTTGACATTATACGGACAGCGTGAAATGAGAGGAGAATATTTTTTCAGCGTCTCGGAAGAATATCTTTCAAATTCAATCATAAAAAACCCTTTTCGAAATTATCTCTGTATCCTTGCCGACGATATTTTATCATACGGATTTCTTTTTGTCAATAACCGAAAAACGGAACAAAACGGAAAATATCCGCTTTGACGGAAAACGGAAGACCCCTCGCCGATCTCTTTTCAAAGCACGCCTCCGTTCCGAAGACCGAAATCAAATTCGCGCTCAAACACGCAAAACCGGCATGAATATTCAGTATAAAAAAGAAGGGACAGCCACAATGCCACAGCCCACTAAGGCGATAATTTCAAACGAACAGAAAAGTGGCATTCGCAAAGGCAGCAACAGGGCTTCAACCGGCAAGGTTGGAGCCTTGTTGCTATCAGTATATATATAGTATAATCGCATCTTTGCGTTTTTTGCAACTGCCGGAGTATAATGGAAGCGTCAGGAGGTGCCGGACAATGAAAGAACAGAAGTATCATATCTATCTGACCGAGCAGGAACGGTCGGAGGTTATCAAATCCCTCATAGACCTGAAAAACACGCTTATCCGGCAGGGCAAATACACGGACGCCGTTGACGATGTGCTGGTGAAGCTGACCGGCGCAAAGCGAAAAAAGCTGAAGGTCGTATACATCTGAATAGAGTTCGAGCCGCTTATTCCCAATCGGAGTAAGCGGCTCTTTTCATTTCAGGTATAGCTTTCCGCCAAAGAGTTTTCCTTGAAATGGCGGTTGTTTTCCAGCAGCTCATCAAAAGTTACAGGCTTAAAGCTGTTTATATCCACACCGGCATTCAAAACATTCTCCCGTGCGGCAATCAGCGGCCAGAAGTCTGCCCTCGTATCATTATGAATATGCCCGTGGATCATATATGACCGCTTCGCGTGCTTCCACGAAAGCATCGGGTAATGGCATAGCGTTAAAGAGCGCTTTCCGTCCGAGGTTTCCAAAAACTTGTCCACGCTGAAAAAATACCTTGCGTAGTCAAACTTCGTCATCCACGAGCCGTCGTGGTTGCCGACGATCAGCCGCTTCTTGCCCTTCAACCGCTTCAGGATTCCCTCCGCATTGGTGCTGCGGAAAAACATATCCCCAAGAATATATACCGTATCGTTTCCGGTCACTCTATCGTTCCAGTTTTGAATCATCGCCTCGTCCATTTCCTCGGCGGAGGCAAAGGGACGGTCGCAGAACCGGATGACATTGTAGTGACCGAAATGCGTGTCTGCCGTAAAATAAATCATCGTGTATCATCTCCCATATATAAAGTAAAAGCAGAACTGCTCACCGAACAGCCCTGCGCGAAATCAGGATAGTCCTGTACTATCCCCGTTTTCGTCTGAACTGACCGTAATTCGTTATGAAGCAAAAAGTCCGGGAGGACAAACCGAGCCTGCTTATTATCTCTTTGCTTCTGTTGCTGCCGTTCGTCATAGCTCTTGCCCTCCTTCCATAAGCCTGACCACAGTATACTATATAAATATGAACAAGTAAATCATTCAAACGCAAAGCCGCTTTTCCGTTCTCGGAAGGGCGGCTTTTTTGCTTTCCAAGGGGCCCGAAAAATTTTTCCAACTTTTTTTGAAAAACACCCTCAAAAATCGCTTCCTTATTCAGAGTAAGTGAAGGGGTTCTTTCCCAACCACAATCGGGAGCCGCTTCGTGAACCTTGAAAATTGAATATACAGGCACTTGGGACATTACTTCTGATGATTAGCCCGAAGATGGGTACGCCGTGACTTCTCCTAACCGGAGGACGAGCGAGAACCCCCGATCTGAAACCCGGATTGCCACCGGGACGGCGATGACAGTCAGAATGATAATGATACTTCTCTACGGAGCTGGCGGAGAACCCGGCAGAGGTGAAAGCCCTATGACACGGTGCAGCACACCGTGACCCAAGTGTTTCCCGGAAGGCGAAAGCCGCCGCAGGGGGCGTTGAGGACAAATACTGCGGACATATACATAGCCGTTCATTACAGGCGGCTATGAAATCTACAAAGAAGGAGGAAAACGAAAGATGCCAAACTGTAAAACCATAGCGATATGCAACCAAAAGGGCGGCGTCGGGAAAACCACCACGGCGGTCAACCTCGGAATCGGGCTTGCCATGCAGGGCAAAAAGGTACTCCTCATAGACGCAGACCCGCAGAGCGACCTTACGGCCTGCCTCGGCTGGCGGGATTCAGACAGTCTGCCGCAGACGCTGACCAACAAGCTGGCGGCGGTAATGCGCGAGGAAAGCCAAGACCCATTTGCCGGGATTCTCAGCCACGAGGAAAAGGTTGACCTTGTGCCGTCGAATCTTGAGCTGTCGGCGCTGGAGATGAGCCTTGTGACCGCAATGAGCCGGGAAAGCGTGATGAAGAACTATCTCAGCCAAGTAATGGACAACTACGATTATGTCCTCATAGATTGTATGCCGTCCCTCGGTATGATTACCCTTAACGCACTGACGGCTGCGGACAGCGTTATCATTCCCGTGCAGGCGCAATATCTGCCGGCAAAGGGAATGACGCAGCTCCTGTCCACGATTGCCAAGGTAAAAAAGCACACCAACCCGAACCTTGCCATCGACGGAATCCTGCTGACCCTTGTGGACGGCAGAACGAATCTCGCCAAAAGCACCGTGGAGGCGCTGCGGGAGAACTTCGGCTGCCGGATCAGGATTTACCGGACGACCATTCCCGTTGCCGTGAAAGCCGCAGAGGTTTCGTCCAAGGGAAAAAGCATATACGCCTATGAGCCGAACAGCACCGTGTCCAAGGCCTACGCAGATTTCACGAAGGAGGTGTTAGCCGATGGCAGGCAGAAAGAGCGACTTCACGCTTCCCACGAACACGCTCGATGACCTGTTCTCCACGCAGGAGGAACGGGACGACGCAAAGCTGGCAAAAATCCGGGACATTCCCCTGACGGAGATCGACAATTTCCCCGACCATCCCTTTAAGGTGCGGGACGATGAGGATATGTTACAGCTTGTGGAGAGCGTCAAGGAGCGCGGAGTCATCACCCCGGCGACCGTCCGGCAGAAGGAGGACGGCAGATACGAGCTTGTTTCGGGACACCGCAGAAAACGAGCCTGTGAGCTTGCCGGATTTGAAACGCTCCGCTGCGAGGTGGTAGACCTTGACCGTGACGCCGCCACCATTTTGATGGTGGAGAGCAACTACCAGCGGTCGCAGATACTTCCCTCGGAAAAGGCATTTGCCTACAAGATGCGCTTGGAAGCGATGAAGCGTCAGGCAGGCAGACCGAGCAAAGAAAATGGTGTCCCACTGGGACACGATAATCTTTTCGGGAAGTCAAGAGAGCTTTTAGCTGCCGAAGGCACAGATAGCAACACACAAATTCAGCGATATGTCCGCCTTACCAATCTTATCCCCGAACTGCTTGACCTTGTGGACGATGGCAGAATCAAGATGCGCCCTGCGGTGGAGCTGTCCTATCTGGACGAGGGCTGCCAGCGGGATGTGGTAGAGGAAATCGACCTGAACCAGTGTACGCCCTCCCATGACCAGACCATCCGTATGCGGAAGTTCTTTTCGGAGGGCAAGCTCACGCCAGAGGTGGTGTCCGCCATTATGTGTGAAGAAAAGCCCAACCAGCGGGAAAAGATCATCCTGCGAGGGGACAAGGTGCGAAGCCTGATCCCCAAGAATATTCCCATCAGCCAAACGGAGGACTATGTGCTGAAGGCCTTGGAGCATTACAGCCGCTTTCTCCGTCAGCGGGCGGATCGTGACAGCCGGTAACGGCAGGCGGAGTACGTTTTTCCGCTTCCCCTTCCTCACACTCCAACCCCTTGAATACTAACAGACTAACCGAAAAGAGAATATCTATCTCTCTTAAATAAACTCTATCTCCCTTGAGTATAGCTATCTAAGAGAGCCGAGGGAAACAGCGCAAAGTTCCCGAAAAAGCCGGTTTTCGGTATCATTAAAGGTTCTGCCGTCATCGCAGGCTTGATTTCCCCCTCTTTTTTCGGCTAAAATGAGTGCGAAAAGGAGGTCGCACGATGAAAACGAGGGTTTTGAGCATATTCCTTATTCTGCTTTTGTGCCTGACTGCCGGGTGCGGCAAGGCTTCACAGAACACCGAAAAGCCCGACGGGTTTTCTTTTTCGGAGAGCCAGACAGAAGAAGCTGCCGGAAAAGATACCTCTCAGGCAGAACAGACAGCCCCGGCTCAGCCACCCGAAGCACAAAGCGCACAGACAGCAGATGAGGAAACGGAAGGAAGCGCGGAAAGCGAACGCCGACCGGTTCCCGAACATCCAGTAAGCGGCACAACGCCGCCGCAGACAAGCGATCCGCAGCAAAAGAAGGACGAGTCCGAGCGTCGGTCGGAAACCACAGCTTCACCGGCTCCATCCGAAACAGAACAGCCCATCCCTCCGGCAACCGAGGAACCGAAGCCGTCAGAACCTCCCCAGCCGACACAACCATCCACGGAGCCGCCCACCGAGCCGTCCTTTGACATCGGCTACTGGGTCAACTTTGCCAAGAGCTATGCCGAAAGCGTGGGGCTGACGCTGGACAGCGGAGCCGCCTACTGCTGGGACAACCCCATTGCCGCAGGCTCCAAGTGCAGGTACACCGAACGGGACATCAAGGGCTACCTTGACCGCTATGCTAAGGACAGCGACATCACCGAGGTCTGGGTTTGGTATGAGCAGACAAGCGGCAATTCCTACGAGGTGTATATTGGCTACGCATAAAAACAAAACCAAACATCACTCTGAAACGCATCGTGAAAACGGTGCGTTTACTTTTTACAAGGAGGAAAAACACCAATGAAACGAAACCTTTTCAAGCGAGGGATGGCAGGACTGCTTTCCCTCGTGATGTGCCTGACCGCCCTTGTGGGGCTTGGCACGACCACCGCCTTTGCCGCAGGAGAGCAGGCGGAGGTCTACCTCATTTCCTTTCCGAGAAGCGGAGACGCCAATCTCGATTACGGCGGCTCTTGGGGACACCCGAATCTCCAGTATATGAACGGCTGGTACTCCGGGAACTCCAAGTATACCACCATCCGAGCGATGCACTCGTATGAGGGCAACATCTGCTACTGCATCGAGCCGGGAACGGCGCAGGAAACCGGCGACCGCTACACCAGCAAGGACGAAACCTTTTGGGACAACCTGCCCGCAGATTTCAACAGCACCATCTCGCCCTACGAAATGAAGCTGTTTATCGGGCGCATCATGCAGTACGGCTACACGGGTCCCATCAGCACCTCGTGGCGTTCCCAAAACTCCGCTGACGCCGCAGCACTGGCAGAGGCGATGGCAACGCAGGTGCTGATCTGGGAAACCATCGTGGGAGAGCGTGACGCAGACTTTGATCACGTCAGCCCCGGCAGCTACGACGCCGTAAAGGAGTCCGTCAGCGCCGAACACCCGCTTTACAGCCGGTTTTGCAGCTATTACGACAGCATTGTCGCCAGTGTGCAGCGTCATTCAACCGTTCCCAGCTTCATGTCCAAGAACGCATACCGTGCGCAGAGCGTAGAGCTTGCTTGGGACGGCACAAATTACACCGCCACGCTGACCGACAGCAACCGTGTCCTCTCGGATTACAGCTTTTCCGCAAACGAGGACGGCATTTCCTTCAGCGTCAGCGGAAATAAACTCACCATTACGGCGGCTAATGCGCCCTCCGGCAGCGTAAGGATCACCGCCAGTAAAACCGGCTCCACCCGCCGAGGTATCATCACCTGGACGGACGGCAGATACGCACCCGGCGCAGGCATTCAGGATGTCATCAGCTACGCACAGTCAGTCAGTGACCCCGTGCAGGCGTTTCTCAACCTGAAGGTGTCCTACGGCTCTGCCAAGATCGTCAAAACGAGCGAGGACGGCAAGGTGGACAACCTCACCTTTACCGTCACCGGCAACGGGGTCAATCAGACGGTCAAGACCAATGCAAGAGGTGAAATTCAGATCGACAACCTGATGCCCGGTGTCTATACCGTGACGGAGCAGGACTACGACAAGTATGAGCCGCAGGAATCCCGCCGTGTTACGGTGGTTTCCGGTCAGGTTTCCACCGTGAATTTCAATAACAAGCTCAAGCGTGGCAACTTGCAGATCATCAAGTCCTCGGAGGACAGTCTTGTGGAGGGCGTAACCTTCCATCTCTACGGCACTTCGCTCTCCGGCATGGCGGTGGATGAGTACGCCGTTACGGATAAGAACGGCGTGGCGGCCTTTAAGGATGTCCTCATTTCCGGTTCTTCCCCCTATACCGCGGAGGAGGTGGACACCGCCGTCCGCTATGTTGTTCCCGAAGCGCAGAGCGCACCCGTGAAGTGGAACGAGGTCACAAGCCGCAGCTTCACCAACATCCTCAAAAAGTTTACCGTGACCGTCACCAAGAGCGACGCCGAAACGGGAACGGCACAGGGCGACGCATCCCTTGCCGGTGCGGTCTATGGCATTTACAAGGGCGAAACCCTTGTGGACAGCTACGCCACCGATAAAAACGGTCAGTTTACCAGCAAGGAATATATCTGCGACAGCGACTGGACGGTGCGTGAGATCACCCCGTCCGAGGGCTATCTGCTGGACAACACCGTTCACAAGGTCGGTGCAGAGCCGCAGCTCTATACCGTGGAGCATAACCAGACGGCGAACGATGTGACCGAGCAGGTTGTGAAGGGCAATATCGCCATTATCAAGCATACCGACAACGGCGAAACACAGATCGAAACGCCGGAGGGCGGCGCAGAGTTTGCGGTCTACCTGAAAGCCGCAGGTTCATATGAAAACGCCAAATCCTCCGAGCGTGACTATCTCACCTGTGACGAAAATGGCTTTGCACAGACTAAGGAACTGCCCTATGGCATCTATACCGTGCATCAGGTATCCGGCTGGGAGGGCAGCGAGAAGATGCCCGACTTTGATGTGTTCATTGCACAGAACGGCACTACCTACCGCTACCTCATCAACAACGCTCCCTTTGAAAGCTATATCAAGGTGGTGAAGGTGGACGCAGAAACCGGCAAGAGCATCCCCTATGCCGGGGCGGGCTTCCAAATCTATGACCCTGCCGGCAACCTTGTGACGATGACCTACACCTATCCCACGCCGACGAGCATCGACACATTCTGTACCGACGCAAACGGCGCACTGGTTACGCCGGAGAAGCTGGACTTCGGTTCGGGCTATGCGCTGGTGGAGGTGCAGGCTCCCTACGGCTATGTCCTTGACTCTACGCCCGTGTACTTTGATGTCACGGAGGAAAACGCTACCGAGGAAAGCGGGGTTACAGTGGTAAAAGTGGATAAGCCCAATATGGCGCAGAAGGGCACCATCACGGTGGAAAAGACCGGCGAGGTGTTCTTCGGCGTTTCCGTGACCGGCGGCACGGACGAGGGCGGCAAGGAGCTGCCAACCATCTATCAGCCGCAGTATGAAAAGCGTGGGCTTCCCGGTGCGGTCTATGAGATCGTCGCCGCAGAGGATATTGTCACGCCGGACGGCACTGTCCGAAACACAAAGGGCGAGGTCGTAGACACGGTAACTACCGATGAAAACGGCGTTGCCAAGAGCCGGGAACTCTATCTCGGCAAATATGAGGTACGGGAGATTACCGCACCTCATGGTATGGTGCTGAACAGCGAGCCTCATTCTGTTGAACTGGTCTACGCCGGTCAGAATGTCGCCGTCACCGAAACGGCAACCTCTTTTGTCAACGAGCGTCAGACGGCGGAAATCAGCCTTGTGAAATCCCTTGAAACGAATGAGCTGTTCGGCATCGGCACAAACGGTGAGATGAAGAACATCTCCTTCGGGCTGTATGCCGCCGAGGAAATCGTCAGCGTCAGCGGCACCTCCATCCCCGCAGACGGACTGATTGAGATCATCGCACTCAATGAGGACGGCACGGCAAAGGTCAAGAACGACCTGCCGCTTGGCAGCTACTATGTGAAGGAGCTTGCCACCGACAGCCACTATATCCTCTCCGATACCAAATACCCCGTGGTCTTTGAGTACGCCGGTCAGGATACGGCGGTCGTAAAGATCAACGCCAACGACGGCAAAGCCATCGAGAACGACCTTCTCTACGGCTCTGTTTCCGGCAAGAAGGTGGATGAGGACGGTAAGGCACTTGCAGGAGCCGTCATTGGTCTATTCCGCACGGACGACGGCGAGTTTACAAAGGAAACTGCGCTGATGACTGCCACCTCCAAAGAGGACGGCAGCTTTTCTTTTGAGGGCATCCCTTACGGCACTTGGTATATCCGTGAGATCGAACAGCCTGCGGGCTTCGTGCTGGATGATACCGTCTATCCCATCTCCATCGGCAAGGACGCTCAGGTGGTGGAAATCAAGATCGTCAACAAATATATCCGTGGCAACATCCATCTGACCAAGGTGGATGCCGAATATCCCGACAATAAGCTGACCGGTGCGACCTTTGAGGTCTACAAGGACAGCAACGGAAGCGGCAAGCTGGACGACGGCGACGAGCTGCTCGGCACACTGACCGAAAAGGAAATCGGGTCGTATGAGATAAAAGACCTGTTCTACGGTCGTTACTTCGTGAAGGAAACCAAAGCGCCGGAGGGCTTTGTCCTCGACACCGGCGTGTATGAGGTGATGATCGACACGGACGGAAAAACCTGCGAGGTGGAGAACAAGGCGGGCGTGGGCTTTATCAATGAAGCGATGCGAGGAAACCTGAAGATCGTCAAGACTTCCTCGGACGGCAAGATCAAGGGCTTTGCGTTCCGCATTACCGGCGCAAACGGCTATGACATTATCCTTGAAACCAACGACAAGGGCGAGATCGTCATTGAGGGCATCCGCATCGGGGATTACACCGTCTCCGAGGTGAGCAACTCCGCCTCTGCGATGTATGTCCTGCCTGCTGACAAGAAAGCGACGGTCAAGACCGGCTCTACCACCATTGTGGAGATGCACAATGTACTGCGTGATACGCCCAAGACCGGCGACGCCACCAATCTGCCACTGCTGTACGCACTTGCGGGATTGTCCGCAGTGGGCATTGCCGTGACAGCATTTGTTGGCTTTAAGAAAAAGAAGAAGGAGGGTAATGACTGATGGAGCCTAAAACCATCGTGGCTATCGTGCTGGTAGCCTTTATTATCGGCGGCTTTATCTTCTTGCAGGTAAGAAAGAAAAACAGGAAGTGAGCCAATCACCTATGGGGCGGAGCGATAAACTCCGCCCCTTTTCTACTACCCGAAGGAGGGAGAAAATGAACCGAATCAATACCGTTGAAAACAAAGTGCTTCAGATCCTGCGGGATTCGCCGGAAACACGGTATGAGGATATGAAGCTGTATTACCGCTACTACAACCGCTATGCCGATGATCTCCGTGCCGGCGAGCTGCCGCTGGGGGACTTGGCATACAACTACAAATTCTACGGACTGCCGTGCTTTGAGTCCATCCGCAGGGCGAGGCAGCGTGTACAGTCCCTTTTCCCCGAACTGTCCCGAAAGGAAGTCAGGGAGAGTGACGGCGGCGTTGTTATCGTCATCAATATTATTTGAGGTGGCGGTTATGAAAAGTGAAAAGCGTATGGTGGGCGATTACACCGTCCTGTGTGCCGTGAATATCGGCTCCCGTGAAATCATCCTTGCCGAAAACGAGCAGGACAAGAACGGCGAACGCTTCCTGTGCTGCTATGGGGAGCGCAACGACATCTTTCAGCGATACTCCGAATGTGCCGTTGGCGACGATTATATTGATGCAGCGCTGTTCTTTGCGGAGCGCATCAAGAGGGACGCTGAACTGTTTCGGTCAGAGGTTGAGAAGCTGGATATTCCTGTGACGGTTATTGCCGAATCGGACTGTATCCCCGACCACTACAAAAATGACATCAACGGCAAGGTCATCGCTATCAACCCCGCTGTTCTCAAGCCGGAATACCGGCGAGCCGACCGGCAGCTTTATCTCGTAACGGGAGGCTTCGGCGCTTCGGCAAACAGCCGTGGCAGCGCTATTTTTTGCACGAATCTCTATGACGGGAAACCGACCCGGTATGAGCGAATGGATGTGATGGGTGAAGTAAAAACGGAATGTATGCCGCACTGGGCGGTCAATAAGGCGACCGTACTCAAACACATTCAGGGCAATAAGCTGATCTTCGAATACGGCGGCAAGCATTTCTGCCCCTATCGCCTGTTTACAAAAGCGGAGGACACTCTGGACTTCATTTCAAGGCACACGGCAAGAGATAACGATCTCGGACTAACGGACAAACCCAATGCCGGGGACAAAAGCTACTATGACCATTCGGCGTTCTATGAAAGGTCGAGCATAAAAAACTGCGACCTTTTCATTTGCGTGGACAATGGGAAACTCTACTGTCCGGGCGAAAAAGAGATGTTTGAATGGCGCGGCGAAGTCGGGAAAGCGGACTTTGATGGAAAAACAAAGGCGAAACCAAGCCGCAACAAAGACTATGAACGATAAGGAGGATACCGCAATGGCAACAAAGAAAACAGCAGCCGAGCAGGGCTTGCAGCAGAAGATGAAGGTGCTGGCAAAACTCTTTGACGCAGGTTGTAAAACCGAAAAGGATTTGAAGGCTCTGAACTTGCAGAGCATTTTGAAGATACCCGATGTGACCGTGCCGGATATGACGGTCATCACCGAATTGCAGGAGGCGATTACAAGAAACCGGCTCTATTCCTACTTGGGAGGTGGCGCAGATGAGCCAAATGACACGACCGAATGACCGCCATATCATCTGGAGCGATATGAACCTCGATGTGGAGGACTGGCGGGAGGACTACAAGGAGTTCCTTGAAATAAATGAGCTGGACGATGACCCCAACGACGAGCAGGCACTCTATGAATGGATGGTGGAAACCAACGGCGACTACCTTTACGACGAGAGAGCGAACCTCAACATCCAGCTTTCCCAGCCGATTATCGTCATTGGCGACATCGGACGCTGGAACGGCAGAGTGATGGGCTATAAGGAGATACCCTCCGGCAACATCCGAGATTGCCTGTATGCCGACACCGACTTTACCGAATGGTATGTAGATAAGTACGGCGACCTCCGTGCCGACGCCGCCCACCATGACGGCACGAACCATTATCTCTACCGTGTGTTCAAGGACGGCGTGAGCGAAACGCAGATGGAAAACCTCAAGGACAAGCTCTACTGCGGCAAAGCCACACGAGCCGATATTACCCGGCTGACCCGGCGACTTGGGGATGAG